>JAEEGL010499727.1_pt1 | contig 25584 bp, 22 predicted proteins | sample 9134231 | NCBI WGS metagenome assembly JAEEGL01 (sample SAMN16246548, study PRJNA631951) | gut metagenome | biome: gut microbiome; feature: rumen; material: fiber-attached | host: Bos | place: Iran: Karaj | collected 2018-10
GCATTCTTAATGATAAATTTTACTTGAAGTATAAGGATAACTTAGTATTTAATTATTGTATGGTAATGGGACAGGCATTTTACAAACATAAGGTAAAATTCTTCCCTATCATTTGGAGAGAAGATGATCAGGTTTCCAATGTAAAGATGGTAAACCAGTCTATGAATGTACTAGGATTACTTTGGTCATTTGTTTGTAATAAAAAGAAATTTGTAGCTGAGGAGCACAGAGATAAAGTAATAGATGCTTACACAGCACAGGTAATATATACAAATATGCAGTAATGGAGACAAGATGAAGAAAAAGGCATTTGTATATAATTTAATAAATGTTTTGGTACTTATGGCAGCAGGATGTATTTTGGTATGGAATTATAGTTTACAGAAACTGTTTGAAGATACAGGAGCTGTCTATATTGGAGTAATGCTTCTAACAGTTTTATTGGTGCATTTTCTAAAAGCTATTAGACTGTATTTTGCATTGTATGGAGCTAATATCAGTTTTTCTCAGTACCTAAAGATATACTGTAAGGTAACACCGGTCAGCATTCTTCTTCCATTCAAATCTGGCGAGCTTTTTAGAATGTATTGCTACGGCAATCAGACGGGTAATATGCTAAAAGGTGTTATTACTGTTGTGCTAGATAGATTTATGGATACTATAGCACTTCTTACCATGATAATAGCTGTATGGACCATTTACGGAGGAGTTATTACTCCACTTGTGTATATTTTGCTTCTCTTTGTTGTGGCTGTAATAATTGTTTTTGTAGTGTTTCCAGGAGTGTATAGATATTGGAATAAATATCTTCTAAGGGCAGATGCTACAGTCAGAAAAATGAGAGCTATAAAGCTTCTCAATAAGTTTAATTTGGTTTATCAGGAAATAGCCAATGTAACAAAAGGAAGAGGAATTATTCTGTATATCCTGTCACTACTTGCCTGGATTATAGAGATTGGTTCTGTCTCATTGCTTTATAGGATTTATGGAGCTAGAACCAATGTAAACGCAAAGATTTCAGAGTATTTGTCATCGGCGCTTAGCAGTAGCCAGGCAATAGAATTAAAACAGTTTATTTTTATCAGTGTGATACTGATGATTTGTATATACGTTATTGTGAAGCTAATTGATGTAGCCACAGTCGAAAGGAATTAGTATGAAAACCTTAATCATTTATGATGACACAGGAAGAAAAAGCGAAGTGATTGCAGACATTATTGGAAATAAAGGCTTTGCAGATGTAGTTGTTAAGAAGCGTTGTCTGGAAGATTACTATAGAGAATCTATGGAAAAAATATATTCAAATGTAGTTTGGAAGAAAATCCATTCTGTATTTGAGTATTCTGATTTAGTAAGACAGCTAGATGTGTATACTAATCAGGATGTCAGGGTGATTCACTGTTTTTCAAACTATATCGTTTCTGATATGAATGCTGCTAAGCTTTCTTTTGACAAGCTTGGTTTCATTGATGAGCCTTATGGCGTGTTTGATGGTAGCAGAGCAGTACTAGCTATGTTTCCTAATGTAGATACCTACATTACATTTTGCAAAAATATAATCGCAGGAAGAAAAGCCTGGGATCTTGTAAAGGAAATTGAAGAGCATTTCAATATTGATGGAATGGTGGATGTTGGCATCATTTCCAATTTTATCCAGTGTGTCACAGGTAATTTTGATTCCAGATATTTCAATAGCCTAAAAGGTAATGAATATACACTTGTAAAGAAATCTACAAATAAGAAAAAGATAAAGGCAGAATATGATTTTTACCACCTTCTACCAGAGGATATGAAGTATTGGTTTGTTATGCCTTTCGATTATAAAGAGGATGAAAACACTGCCAGCTACACTATGGAAAGACTCCATATGACAGACCTTGCAATCAAATGGGTGCACGGTTCTATGGATAAAGCTGAGTTTTCTAATCTTATGGAAAAGTATTTCTATTTCTTTAAGTGCCGCCATACTAAAGATTGTACAAAGGAAGAGTATACAGCCACAGCAGATGAGCTTTATATTAACAAAGTAAATGCCCGCATAGCAGATTTGAAAAAGCTTCCTGAATATGGACAGATACAGGCACTTCTTGCAGCAAAGGGCGATATTACAATAGATAGTTTATTAGAGAGATATTTTGCATTAAAAGAAAAGATAGAGTGCAGAAATAACTATCCAAAGGAAATGGTAATAGGCCATGGTGATCCTTGCTTTGCCAATGCTTTGTATAATAAATCTACACAGATGCTGAAGTTTATCGATCCTAAGGGAGCTAGCAAGGAAGAAGACCTTTGGACTAATCCATATTACGACGTGGCAAAGCTAAGCCATTCCGTATGTGGTAAATATGATTTCTTTAATAATGGATTGTTTGACATAAGAATTGCTGAGGATTTCTCTTATGATTTAGATATTCCTTTTGATAATTCGGAGTATGTTAATATATTCAAGGAAAAGGTGCAGGAGAATGGATTTGATTATTTGACAGTTCGTATTTACGAAGCATCATTATTCATCTCTATGTTGCCACTTCATATTGATAATCCACATAAGGTATTCGGATTTATTTTAAATGTAGACAGGATTTTAAAGGAGATAGAAGCGGATGTTTAAGGAATATTCCTTTGTATTTGATATAGATGGAACCATATGTCCTATAAAGAAAAAGGAAGAACGATACGAGGATTTGGTGCCATACAAGGAGATAGTAGACAAGATTAGATACTATAAGGATAACGGTGCAAAAATCGTTCTTTATACATCTAGAAATATGAATTCTTATAATGGCAATATTGGGCTTATCAACAAGAACACAGCCGTAGTTTTACATGAATGGCTGGAGAAATGGGATATTCCTTATGATGAGATAGTATTTGGTAAGGTGTGGCCTGGTCACAAGGGATTCTATGTAGATGATAGAACAGTTAGACCAGACGAGTTTTTAAATAACACTCCAGAGGAATTGGAGCAGATTTGTAGAAAATCAAGATGTGAGGAGAAGAAGGGTGAATAATAAAATTGATATCGTAATTACTATGGGGGGACTGGGATCCAGATTTAGAAAGATGGGATATACAGTTCCTAAATATATGATTGAGGCCAAGGGGAAGACTCTTTTTGAGTGGTCGCTTATCAGTCTGGAAGGATATAAGGCTGATGTAGATAAATATGTTTTCATCGCTATGAAGGATGAAAATGCCGATGTAGAAAAGTTCATTAAGGAGCAGTGTGAAAAGCTGGGTATTGAAAAATATCACGTAATCATTTTAGATTACCTTACAGATGGCCAGGCAACTACAGCTATGATGGCTGAAAAGTACTGGAATCCAGAGCATGCGTTACTGATTTACAATATCGACACTTATGTAGAGGCAGGAGAGATGAATAGTGAAGAGCTTCACGGAGATGGATTCATCCCTTGCTTTCAGGCGGAGGGAGACCACTGGAGCTTTGTAAGATTGGATGATGAAGGTAAAGTGGTAGAAATAAAAGAAAAGCAGCGTATTTCTAATTACTGTACACTTGGAGCATATTATTTCAAGACTTGCGCTCTTTATAACCAGCTTTATGATGAATATTATAGTCAGACAAGAGAGCTTGTTAATGGAGAGAAATATGTGGCACCACTCTATGACTATTTACTGTCTAAAGGTGGAGAGATTTATATTTCTGATATTAAGCCTGAGCGGGTGCACGTGCTTGGTACTCCAGAAGAGCTGCAGGAGTTTTTGAATGAGGAGTAGAAAATTGAAGGATAAGTTGAATAACTATAGTTTATATAGGTTGTTTTTTGTGGTTTTATATATAGCGCTATTTCTGCCATATATATATGCTGTTTTCTATTCTATGCCAGCTACAGATGACTATGCTTGGGCTATAGAGTGGTTTTCCAGTAACAGACTGGTGGAAGTTATTCACAGAGTGACTTGGAATTATATGAATTGGTTTGGACAGTCCGGCATTTTTGCTGTAGTGATACAAGTTTTTTTAAATCCTTTATATTGGTTCAAAAATGCAGGATATTCATTCGGAATATGCATGGTAATAGTGTTTACGGGTATAGTAATAGGATTGATAATTTCTTTGAGGAGACTTGCAATTTACCTTATAAAAATAAGTAATCCTTTTGTTTTAGATGCCTTTATATTTTTGACAATATCCATGTTGTTTACAACTTACTATTATGCAGATGTATATAATTGGTGGTCTGGAATACCAGGTTATTCTTTAATGATGGTGGTTATGCTGTATTGTTTGGGCTGTATATCTAAATATGCTAATACTGGTGATAAAAAAACATATATGACAATGATTATATCAGGAGTAATATCTTGTACTGGTTTAATGTATTGCGTTACAGTTGGGCTATTTTATATTTTTCTTATTTTTATAATAAATGAGAGAAAGCATAATATTTTAGAAAAAATTAAACCTTTTCTTTACTTTGTATTAAGTGGGATAGTAACTGTAGCTGCACCAGGGAATTTTAGACGTACAATTTCGTATGAAAAATCGTCCATAGATTTAATTGGTGGTGTATATGTAACGGCTTATGATTTAACAAAGAGATATATAGAATCCTTCAGAAAGTATCCTTGGATGCTAGGTTTATTAGTCTCTATTTTAATTGTTGCTTTTGTTGAAAAAGTTAATGAGCGGAAGAAATTGAAACATATAGTAATAGGATATTTATTCACTTTTATAGCTTCATTTGGTGCGCTATATCCATATATAGTTGGGGAACGTAAGCAAATAGGTGATGAGTTGGCAACTAGAGCAAATTATATCTCAGACTATATTATGATAATAGGATTGTCTTTTCTTGTTTTTGAAACAGGACAATGGATTGCATTTAAACTAAATATAAGATTGAAAAAGACTATAGTTATTGCTATGGTACCATTGATTATGTGTATATCATTTGCTTGTGCGAAAATGTTTGGAACGTTGATGTATGTTGTCCCATATGATATTATGGTTCAACGCGATAGAATTAAAGAAATAAATAATGTTTGGGATAGTATTATTCTAGAAATAGAAAGTTCTAAAGATACTGATGTGGTAATACATAAGACAGATGTTCCTTGGTCAAGGTTTTCATATCCGATGGGATTGGATTCAGGTGATGAAAGCAGAATTGTAGTTGATGAAAGATATTATGGTAATGTAAATCAATGTGCACAAATTTGGTATAAAAAGAAAAAAATAAAAGTATATATAAATCAATGATAATAGTGAAAGGAAATGGTTAAAACCGTTTATTATGTTATGGAAAGAAAATTTAGTAGAAAGATTGATGAAATAGTGTTCGTAACGCTGTGTTTATTATTATTTATATATGGATTGGCATATATGATTATAGATATAAGACAGATATTTTTCTTTTCTTTACCTATATGTATTTACTATTTGTCACAAAAAAAAGTAATGCTATTTGATTTACAATTTTTATTTCTATTTACGTCGACCTTAATTATTTCGGTTATAGCATATGTTAGAGAACCATGGTTAAGCACTTATTGGAGCGATGTGAAACTATGTTGGTTATTCCCTACAATATATATTTTAGGTGTATTAGCAGTTGGTAATAATATAGAAGATTGTGAAAAAAGAGTGTATTATTTGTTGATGTCATTAAATTGGGGAATGTTTATACAAGGAATATTGAATTATGTTAATAAATTTTTTATGCCTAGAAATAAATATACCTGGTACGCTTTTTGGTCGCACGATTATGAAGCTAGAAATGTATTTGATTTTGGATTTATTCTAATGATGCCAACTTTGTTTTATGCAATAAAAATATTTAAAAGGCATAAAATTAGAGCTCTAGCACTATTTCTATCCATAGCTCTGGCGCTATTTTTTACTTTATCTGTAGAAGGAAGAACATTACCTTGTCTTATGATCGTTGCCATTCTAATTAGTTTATTATCTGAGGCTGTAAACACAATTCGTGATAAAGAAAGTGCAAGAAAAAGGATAGCACAGGTTGCTTTTATAATATTTATTATACTGTGTTTGTTTATATTGATATTTAATTTTAATGTATTTGGATTACACGATATATACAGTAGTTCATTCCTTTCACGTGATGGAGGAATATTCCATAATGTTAGGTATGGAATTTATAAAGATGCCTTAATAAAAACTATCACACATCCAGAAGGAGGTTGGACTGGATTATATGAGGGAGGTAATACACATAGTACTTGGTTTGAGTTCTCACGATTATACAATTCTTTCGTTTTTGCTTTTCTGATGATGTTTGTTTTAATTATTTTAACCATTTCTTCAATTATATTATTTGGAAAGAAATGGAGGGCTCTCATAAAGCATTACTTGGTAGGATCTATATATGTACTTTTTATTTACTTATCAATGGAACCTCAGGGAGCTACACCGAGATATTATGTAATGTTTTTTATCTTTATAGGTGGAATGATTTCGGGAGTATATAAACTGTTATATTTGGAAAGTTAGATACAATAGGAGAATTAAATATGATGGCAACAATGATAAAAAATAATATCGACAAAATAGTTGCTTTAACATGGTCAATATTTTCTGTTGTTTTTGGTTTATATTTTATTAGTGTTAGATACGGGAATGCGGAAATATACAGAGATGCAATAAATAAAGAACAACAATTACTTTGGTTAATTATAGCAATAATAGTAGCGGTGTATGTTATTTTTTTGTTTTCAAAATTTATGGTAAAGGCAATACTAGAAGCGGGAAAAGAAAGAGATATTTTAATATATGCTATTCCCTTTTTTGGTGTGTTTATTAGTTGTTTTATTTCTAAATTAGTCGACTCGGATTTTTGCTATTATTATGGAGATGAAAAGCTGGTGTGGGATTCGGCAATGAATTTATATCCATATTTTTTTGTATATTTATCTGAAATATATATTATTTCATTCATACTAATACCCAATATTTTTGCTCCAACGCTTGTTAAAATTGTAATGGTTTCCCTGATAATGGGATATGTTATTTATAGAGTAAACAGGCATTATAATTGTAAAATAGGATTTTGTTTTTATTTATTATGTTTATTGGAGCCTTTTTATATTTTAGGCGTAGAAGTGCATAGAATGCAATGGTATGGGTTCATTTATCTATTTGTTATGGTAAAATTATACTTTGACATTGTAGAAAGAGGTTCGACGGATTGTAATATACGAAGTATTATAAATATTGTTCTCCTACTTGCATTACTTTCTGTATTAAGACGAGAAGGAATATATTTTTATGTGCTTGGTCCAATATTATTATTAAAGGCTTATGGAAACTTAGAAAAGAAAAAAATATATAGACTAATAGTCTTTTTTATAATAATAGAAATTATAATGAACATTCCTATAGTAAATAATGGAATGAATGAAAAAGAGTTAGCAAAATCTGCATTACTAGTGCATATGTTAGGCGAAGAAACACTTGATAGAGAATTAGTATCTGAGGAATTATCTATTTTAGATAAGAAATTTATTATTGAAAATATAGATAAGTATAACAATGACATGGGCATAAGTGGTTTTGATTCTAATTATTTCGATGTACCAGGCTGGAATGACAATAATTATTATATTCGTAGAAGTGAATCGCAGATATCTATGGAACAATTTAATAGAGCGTTTATAAGATTGATTACAAAACAGCCATTAGTTTTTTTGAAATCAAGAATAAGAGCCTTTTTAGCGGCTGGACGACAAGTTGGTCCGTATAATTTATACTTTCCGCTAATGCTTTTAGTATTTGAATTATTATATAGTTTCAGAAAGTATAGAAGGAAAGCAGTTTATATCATTTTCGCAGGTGTGTTTATACATATTATTTTGACGTCAATTGCGATGCCTGCAAGTTATTATAAATACTATTATCATATGTGGCTTGTTGCGTATACGTTTTTTGTGATAATGATATATGACTTTAAACAAGGATTTGTTCAATCCAAAGGATAATTGGAATGTGGATGTCTTAGAGCAAAAACTAAATACAATTAAAGAAAGATATTAATGTGGTATATCTATATAGGGATTAACTATGAGGAAGGATTAACAGCGTTACAATGGTTGATTTATTTGGAAACTTGAAAAACTTGTATAATCTGGTTTCATCAAATTTAAAGAATAAAAATAGCAATAGAAATATGAAATTGTGGGTGTTTGGTGAATGGTTTGGGGATAGGTGCTGCGATAATAGTATGTATTTAGCTAATTATGTTGCTGAGAATGATGGTAATATACAAGTTTGGTTTATAACAAAAACTAAAACTAACACTGAACATCTTTCTAAAAAAGTTTCTGTAGTAGAAATGGATACATCTGAGGCGATTTGTGTTCTAAGAGAGGCTGGTGTTGCTTTTATGAACCAGGGATATGTTGACTTTTCTTCGTTACATAAAAACTATTTAGCAGGAGCCGTGGTCATTAATTTATATCATGGGGTTCCTTGGAAAAAAATAGGATATAATAATAGTGTGATTTGTAAAGGTTTAATTGTATTTGATAGACTATTTAGAAAAATAGATTATGTTCTTGCAACATCAGAGTATGATAAGAGTGAAATGATGTCTGCATTCGCAGTTAAAAATACCCAAGTTATTGAAGCTGGTTATCCTAGAAATATGGGGTTCTATCGAAAGGATTTTATTGATGAATGCAGAACAGAGGTAAAAGAGCATTATGATTTATCATATTCAACAACGATTATAACTTATTTACCTACATTTAGAGATGGAGAAAAAAAAACCTTCTCATTTAATAATGTTACCTCAAAAGAATTTGATGAATGGCTGAAAGTGAATAATGTTGTAATAATTGAAAAAGGGCATTATATTTCGCAAGAAAGAAATAGTGTGTATAATAAGGATCATGCTAGAGTTATAACTAATCCTAAAATAGAAACGCAAAGATTATTGGCGGCAACTGACATATTAGTAACGGATTATTCTAGTTGTTTTTTTGATTATTTAATTCTCAATAGGCCAATTATTCATTTTTTATATGATTATGAGTATTATAGAGATAAAGATAGAGGCTTAATTAGGGATAAAGAAGATGTTGTTTGTGGTGATGTGGCTTATGACTGGGAGGGATTATTTACTACTATCAAGGAAAACTATGGTAATTACGACCGAAATAGAAGTTTACGAAAACAACGGATAAGTGAATATATGCAATACAGCTCAAGAGAGGATTGCAAAGTGATTTATGAAGAAGTGCAGAGAATAGTTATTAATAATATAGATAATAATATTTGAAGTGAAATAGTTATAGATTATTACTGTTAAGATTTATAGAAATGAGATAAAAAGGATGAGATTAAAAAGAAAGAGATTATCTGCACAAGTGAAAACAGGTATATGGTATACGATTTGTAATTTCTTTCAAAAAGGTGTGGCATTTTTAGTAGTTCCATTATATGTTAGAGTTTTATCGACAGAAGAATATGGACGATGGTCTGTATTTCAGTCTTGGACAGGTATTCTTTTAATTTTTACAACGTTAAATCTTTATTGTGGATTTTATACAAAGAAACTTGTTGATATACAAGATGATAATGAAAGATCTAGATTTACGTCAAGTATACAGGGATTAGGTACGACGGTTTGTATTTTTGTGGCAATATTGTATCTTTGTGCACGAGAGACAATTGAAAAAGTACTAGGGTTAAATACTATTTTGATGAGTATGTTATTACTTTTTTTTATAGTATACCCATCAATTTCATTTTGGAATACAAGAAAGAGGATAGAGAATAAATATATACAAATGGCCGCAATATCTATTTTAATCGTTATTGCAATGCCTGCTATAAGCATTACACTTTTGTTATTTACAGGGATGAGAGAGTATGCTTTAATTATTGGATACTTAGGAACGTATATAATAATTGGTCTCATAGTGTATTGCATAATCCTTTGTCAGGGAAAATGTTTTTTTGATGGTGAATATTGGAAACAAGCATTGAGATTTAATCTTCCACTTATACCGCATTATCTTAGTCTTCTAGTTTTAAACCAGTCAGATAGAATAATGATAAATAATATAAGTGGAAATGGTGATGCTGGTATATATAGTTTTAGTTATCAAATAGCGTCATCAGTAAATGTGATTTTTTCTTCAATTAACGGAATTCGGGTACCATGGACATATCAACAATTGAAGGAAGGGGCTTATATTAGATTAAGAAGGAATACAAGCCTGTTGGTTTTGTTGGTAGCACTAGTCGTTATTCTTTTTTCTTTGTTTTCGCCAGAAATTATAAATATTATGGGAACAGAAGACTATAAGAAAGCCTTATATATTATACCTGTAGTTTTAGTAGGGATTTTTTATACGTTTATATATGATTTATATGCAACAATTGAGTTTTACTATTCTGCAACGAAGTATATAATGGTTGCATCTGTGGCAGGTGCAGTGTCCAATATAGTTCTGAATATGATATTTATAAAAAGATATGGATTTCTTGCAGCAGCTTATACGACATTAGTATGTTATTTGATGTTCATGTTGTTTCATTATACTATATATAGGAAGTTAACAAATAAAAAAACAACCTATATTTATGATGATAAATTTATTTTCTTAGTAATATTAATTGCTTCTATCTTTTGTATAATATCTATGATTACTTTTAGATTTACTGTCCTAAGATATGGTATTATAATCACTTTTATTGTTTGTTTTTTAAAGAAAATAGACGCTATTAAAGAATTGATAATAGAAATTCGTAAGGTATAAATATATATGGAGAAATTACATGAAAAATATAAAAAAAGAAATAACATTTATTTATAAAGATGCAGTTCAAAAACAAGTATATGAAATGATAGCTGAAGAAGCAGTTAAAAGAGGATACAAAGTTAGGTTTAGTGATAATCCATTTGAAAAGTGTGAAATAGGTTGGTATTGTGAGCACGTTAATTTTCCTCAAAATAGTAGATTTTCCATAATTATGTTACATGATATTATGCAACAGTATATAAATTGGCCAGACATATGGATGAGAGAACCTTGGAACAAATATGACATAGGTTTTTTGCCAAGCAAAGTCTGGCGTGATAATTGGGAAAAATGTTCTAAGTGGTATTATGCGAATCCTCGCAAAGGGGTATATCTCGTGGGGTGGCCTAAGGCAGACAGAGTAAAAAAATATGCAGATGAAAGGGATCGAACAGCTTTAGAAAAAAAATATAGAATCGATTCTCAAAAAAGAACAGTGTTATATGCCCCAGCGTGGGAAAATGATGGAAAACAAGATGAATTTGTTCAAGCGATGATGCAATTGGATGTTAATATATTGATAAAACAAGCACCTTGGACAGATGACTATCCTGAGCAGTTGGCTAATATTGAAGAAATGAATAATTTGCATAAAAGTAATGAGAGAGTAATAATCCTAGATCCCAAAGAAAATATATTAGATGCAATAGTAGTTTCAGATATTTTAGTCTCTGAAGAATCTAGCACAATGAGTGAATGCGTAATGATGGGAAAGCCGGCAATATCTGTATGTGATTGGTTAATTCCTGATACAAAACCAAGTAGATTGCCCGAAAATAACTATGATTATATTATTAGGACAACAAAGATGGAGCTGTCTAGCTGTGTAAAGGAAGTTTTAGATAACTATAATAAGTATAAGGGTGAAGCAGAGAGATATTCTGAGAAAACATTTTCTAATATAGGTGGTTGTATTTCAAAAATGCTAGACATTCTAGACAAATGCTTAAATGAACAGTGTGAAGAGGCTGAACCTCTTAAGCCTATGAAGAGAGTAAGTTTAAGCCCAGATGTTTTTATTAAGCATGTTGCTATACTTGGCAAGAGAAATCTTGTTGAAAATTATAGCAAGCATAGTTTTATTTTAAACAAAATATATTTATTATATAAAAAAAATAGAATGAAATAAGGATAAGAGACAATGAAGACAGTTTATACTTGTTTTTGCACAGATGTGATACATGATGGGCATTTAAATATTATTAATGAAGCAAAGAAATATGGAAAAGTTATAGTTGGGTGTTTGAGTGATAAAGCTGCTATAAGATATAATCGATTTACAACACTACCAGAGAATGAAAGATTAGAATTATATGGTAAGATCGAAGGTGTGGATGGAGCGGTTATCCAAAATGATATGATGTATGATGACATCATTGAGAGATTACATCCGGATTATGTTATTCATGGCGACAATTGGACACAAGGAGTAGAATCTGTAATTCGTTTACATGTAGAAGAACTTCTTTCATCTTATGGAGGCCAGATTATTGATGTGCCGTATACGTTTAACGAGAAAGTTCGTCGTATAGATTTGCAGTTAAAAGAAAAACTTTCTATGCCTGAGTACAGAAGAAAGAGACTTCGTCAGCTTATTGAAATGACACCAATTGTTAAAGCGATGGAGGCTCATTCAGGACTTACAGGCCTTATTGTTGAAAAGACAGTAGTAGAAGGTGAAAATGGAAAATTAGATCAGTTTGATGCAATGTGGATTTCATCACTCTGTGATAGTACAGCAAAAGGAAAGCCGGATATCGAGCTTGTCGATATGACCAGCCGTTTTAGAACAATTGAAGATATTACAGAAGTAACCACTAAGCCAATTATTTTTGATGGAGATACAGGCGGATTAACAGAGCATTTTGTGTATACAGTACGAAGCTTAGAGCGTCTTGGTGTTAGTGCTGTTATTATTGAGGACAAAACTGGTCTTAAGAAAAATAGTTTATTTGGAACTGAAGTAGAGCAGACTCAGGCAAGTATTGAAGATTTCAGTGCAAAGATTGCAGCAGGAAAGAAAGCCCAGCTTACAGATGATTTCATGATTATTGCTCGTATAGAGTCATTGATTCTTGAGAAAGGGATGGAAGATGCATTAGAAAGAGCAAGAGCATTCGTTAAAGCAGGTGCAGATGGAATTATGATTCATAGTCGTAAGAAGGACCCAGCAGAGATTGTGGAATTCTGCGATAAGTTCAGAAGTGAAGATAAAAAGACACCTATAGTTGTTGTGCCTTCTTCATTTAACACTATTACAGAAGATAAGCTTGCTGAGCATGGTGTAAATATTGTTATATACGCAAATCAGCTGACTAGATCAGCATTCCCTGCTATGCAGCAGACTGCCGAGGATATTCTCAAGCATCACAGAGCGAAAGAGGTTGATGATAGACTTATGTCTATAAAGAATATCATTACACTTATTGACGAGATTTAAGGAGATGATTTGAATGCAGATTAAGAGAAATGTATTACTTAATCCAGGTCCATCTACAACTACAGATACAGTGAAAATGGCCCAGGTAGTACCTGATATTTGTCCACGTGAGAAAGAGTTTCAGTCTATCATGGCACCTATGAGAGAAGACTTAGTTAAAATTGTTCATGGTCGCGATGACTATACTGCTGTTTTGTTTTGCGGTTCTGGAACAATTTGCATAGATATAGTTTTAAATTCTCTTTTAGATGAAGGTAAAAAAGCTTTAGTAATTAATAATGGTTCATATAGCCAGAGAGCAGTTGATATTCTTAATTACTATGGTCTGCCAGTTATTAATTTGGAGCAACCTATTTACACAACTCCGGATTTGACAGTGGTAGAGCAGACTTTAAAAGACAATTCCGATATAGGGTATGTTTACATGACACATCACGAAACAGGAAGCGGCCTACTTAATCCAATTCGTGAAGTTGGTGCCTTGGCTCATAAATATAATGCATTTTTTATAACTGATACTACTTCTTCATATGCAATGATTCCAATTAATGTGTATGATGACAATGTAGATTTCTGCATGGCTTCAGCTCAAAAAGGAATCCAGGGAATGACGGGGCTTTCATATGTCATCGGTAAGAGAAGCATTATTGAAGAGAGTAAGAATTATCCTAAGCGTTCGTATTACTGCAATTTATATATGCAGTATGATTTCTTTGAGCGTACTGGTGAAATGCATTTTACACCACCTGTACAGACCATTTATGCTGCAAGGCAGGCTTTAATAGAATACTTCAATGAGGGCGAAGCTGAAAAGTGGAATAGACATCAAAGAGTAATGGATGCAATTCATAGAGGCGAAGAAAAACTTGGATTGCAGGAAGTTTTAAATAGAAGTGTTCAATCTGGATTAGTTTCAGCAGTTAAGTATCCAGAGGATCCAAACTGGGATTTTGATAAGATTCATGACTATTGTTATGAAAGAGGTTTTACAATATATCCTGGTAAAATTGAGTCTCAGGGAACCTTCAGACTGTGTGCCCTTGGAACTATCGATGAACAAGATATAGAAGAATTTTGGGCTGTGTTTGAAGAGGCTCTTAATCATTACAACATTACTATACCAATCAAATACAACTCTTAATTTCGGAGATTTTAAATAACATGAGTGAAATAGCAATCTTAATGGCAGCTGGCCTTGGGACAAGAATGAGACCAATTACAGAGCACACTCCAAAACCACTTGTTAAAGTCAATGGTATACCTATGATAGAGACTGTAATTGAGGGACTACTTACAAGAGGCATAGAAAAGTTTTACGTTGTTACAGGATATCTTGGATGTCAGTTTGACTATTTGACTGAAAAATATTCCAATGTTGAAATTGTTAACAATGCTGATTATGAGATAATAAATAACATATCATCAATTAAGGCGGTTGCAGATGTTTTATTAGAAACTAAATCTAATGTATTTATTTGCGAGGCAGATTTATATGTAAAAGATAAGTCTATTTTTAATGCTGAATTACAAAAATCATGTTATTTTGGAAAAATGGTTAATGGTTATTCTGATGATTGGGTATTTGAACAAAATTTAAATGGCAGAATAACTAGAGTAGGTAAAGGCGGCAATGACTGTTATAATATGGTTGGATTATCATATTTTAGTAGCAGTGATGCCAATGCCTTAGGTCAAATGATTATCGATGCATACGACACAGAAGGATATGAAAAATTGTTTTGGGATGAGGTTGTTGATAAGAATTTAAATAGACTAGATTTGGATGTACATGAAGTAATGGCCAATCAAATTGTAGAGATAGATACTGTTGAAGAATTGGCTATAGTAGATCCTAGTTATAGTTTTTAATAACCACTGGAGGTATTAGTTTTTGAAAGTACAAAGTTTAGTTGAGATAATTGGTTCAGATTTTTATACAGGAGTGCCGGACAGTCAGTTGAAGGCACTCTGTAATTATTTAATGGATACATATGGAATAGATTCAAAACATCATGTGATTGCAGCTAATGAAGGAAACTGTGTGGCGCTTGCGGCAGGTTATCATCTCGCAACAGGGAAAATTCCGGTTGTATATATGCAGAACTCTGGGGAAGGGAATATAATTAATCCAGTAGCAAGCCTTCTTAATGAAAAAGTATATGCTATCCCTATGATATTTATTATAGGATGGCGTGGTGAACCAGGAGTCCACGATGAGCCACAACATATATATCAGGGAGAAGTAACTATAAAATTACTTGATGATATGGGAATATCATCTTTTATAATTGGAAAAGATACTACTGAGGAAGAATTGCAATCTGTAATGGTTGGATTTAGAAAGATTCTTGCAGAAGGAAAAGACGTTGCTTTTGTAATTAGAAAAGGTGCGCTTACAGATGCGCCAGAAGTCGAATATAAAAATGGTAACAAGATGATTCGTGAAGAAATTATTCGACAAATTGTTGAAGTGAGTGGTGAGGATCCAATTATTTCTACTACAGGAAAAGCAAGCAGAGAGCTTTTTGAAATAAGAGAAGCTTGTCAACTAAGTCACAAGTATGATTTTTTGACTGTTGGATCAATGGGGCATGCTAGTTCTATCGCATTGGGGGTTGCGTTAAATAAACCGCAACAGAAGATATGGTGTATTGATGGAGATGGCGCAGTTCTTATGCATATGGGGGCAATGGCCGTTATTGGATCTAATAAGCCAGAAAATTTAGTACATATAGTGATTAATAATGGCGCTCATGAGACTGTTGGAGGTATGCCTACTGTAGCTAGAAATGTCGATATAGTAGGGGTTGCCAGATCATGTGGTTATCATAATGCATATAGCGTATGCGATTTCGATGAATTAAAGATGAAATTAAAAGAGGCAAAAAGAAAACAAGAATTAACGCTTATTGAAGTGAAATGTTCAATAGGTGCAAGAGATGATTTAGGACGTCCAACAACTACAGCATTAGAAAATAAAGAGCATTTCATGCAATATATTAATAGCCTTTAGCATTATTAAAGCGTGATATTTGGTTTATAAAAATTGGTAAAGTGAGTCCCAAAATAGTAAATGAGTTGAGTATGGAAATGAAGAAAATAGATAAAGATACGATTAGAGAAAAAGAAGTAAGATTTGCATTTAATATATGGAGTTTAGAATCAGCGTTGGCTGTTATAGACGCTGCTTCTGAGTTAAATCAGAGCGTTATTCTGCAGACTTCTGTGGGAGTATATAAAAGAGTGCCACATAGAATATTTGCTAAAATGATTAAGCAATATGCAGAGTACAAATCTGTTGATGTATGGTTGAATTTAGATCATTGTAAGGATGAAAACATTCTTATGTCAGCTATAGACAATGGATGGGATATGGTAATGGCGGACGGGTCTTCTTTATCTATAGATGAGAATATAACATTTACGAATCGTATTGTAGAATATGCTCACCGTAAAGGGGTTTGTGTAGAAGGTGAGGTTGGTCAGGTTAAAGGAATTGAGGAAGATGTAATTTGTAGAGAGGAGTCAGTGGCATCCAAGGAAGAAATAAAATTATTTTTGGAATCAGTGAATATTGATTTAATTGCAGTTGCATTCGGAAATGCGCATGGGGATTACAAAGTTAAACCAGATTTAAAATATGACTTGGTTGAATACACAACATCGCTTTCTAATGTTCCGTTTGTCGTTCATGGTGCAAGTGGTCTTTCAAATCAAATATTGAAAGAACTAATAAGTATTGATGGTGTAAAAAAGATAAACATTTCAACTGACTTGAAAAAAGCATACAAAAAAGGTGTCGAGTTGGCACTTGATGGTTGGAAGCAACCAGTTGATGCTTCTAATATTATTAATAATGAGATAAAAAAAGTGGCATTTGAAAAAATGAGCATAATTAATAGTGAGGATTGTAATTCATGAATGTTTTAGTATTAAATATGGGAATGAAAAGTATAAGAAGCATCATATTTAATGAGCAAGGCTGTAAATTAGCTAGTTCATCTAAAACATTAAAATCGGCTGTAAATGATGTGAGAGTCGAGCAGTTTCCAGGTGAATGGTGGGATAAAGCTGTTGATGTGATGAAAAATTCTATAAAAGACGCTGGTGTAAAAGATATTGATTATATAACTGTTACGACATCGGCATCGTGTTTAGTTTGCTCGAATTATATGGGAGAACCAATCGTAAATGCAATAATGGTTTCTGATAAAAGGGCGACTAATGAAGTGGAGATAATTAAGAATTTATCATCTTACGAAGAAGTCGAAAAGAAAACAGGTCTAGAAGTATCTGTAAGCTTAATGTTACCCAAAATATTATGGATAAAAAATCATTGTGAGCAAGAATTCATTAAAACAGACTTATTTCTATCGCCAAATGACTATTTAGTATACAAACTATGTGGTGTGGCAGCAACAGATGAACTAAATGCTGCAAAATACCATTATTCTGTGGAAAATAATGAATATCCAACAGTTTTATTAGAAGAATTAGGTATACCAAAAGAAAAACTGCCCAAAGTAATGAAAACAGGAGAAGTAGTCGGTTATCTTAAAAAAGATATTGCCAAAGAAATAGGATGTAAGAATAATACTAAAATAGTATTATCATCATATGACGCCATATGTTCTTTTGTTGGCAGTGGAGTTTCTTGTGAAGGTGAAGCAAGTGATGTATCTGGCACAGTTACGGTTTTTAGGATGCTCACAAAAAAGAATAGTTTGAATGAGAGTAATCAAGTCTATATAACACCATTTCATCAAGGAAACTATAAAATAATAGGTGGTTCCAATAATCTTGGTGGTGGATTAATTGAATGGGTGAAGCAGTGCTATTATTCTAAGGAAGAATATCCATATGAAGTAATGGAAAAAGAGGCTAATGAATCAGAAATAGGGGCTAGAGGGATAATATTTTTGCCATATTTACTGGGAGAGCGTGCTCCTATTTGGAATGATAACGCAAGAGGAGTATTCTTTGGATTGGAAAGGATGCACACTAGAAAAGATATGACAAGAGCAGTTTTTGAAGCAGCTGCATTTATTGATCGAACCATGATGGAAGCAATTGGAGAAACGAGCGCAGAGGTTAAGTCAGTTAGATGTTCAGGTGGGTTGGCTAGATTCAATTTGATTTCTCAAATCAAGGCAGATGTGATTGGCAGGGATGTTATTGTTTTATCTGAATTTGAAACGACAGCATCAGGTGCCGCAATGATGGTTTTTAACGAGCAAGAAAATATGAGCTTTACTGAACTGGCTCAAAGATTTGCAAAAGAAAGAATGGTTATACATCCTGATATGGATAATCATAAGAAATATGATACTGTTTATAAATTGTTTAAGGAAACATATCAACAATTGCTTCCTCTATTCGATAGGAGGATAGAGTTATTAAAAGAGATAAGAAATTCAAAGGAAACGCAGATAGAAAATTTATAGTATCCGGAGGCTAAAAATGGAATCTTATAACATGAATATGAATACTAGAACTTATTTTGGAGAGAATTGTGTTAAACAAGCACTATGCGCAGAAAAGCATGTTATAGGGGAAAGAACCTTATTAATTACAACTGGTTCTACTTTAAAAAGAATTGGTGCCATAGATAAATTAATTACCAGTATAGATGCTGAAGTTATCCATTATGGAGATATTACAGCTAATCCTGATGTTAAAGAAATAAGGGAAGCTATTAAAATTGGTAAAGCTGAAGATATAGATTCTGTAATCGGATTTGGTGGAGGAAGTGCAATTGATGCAGCGAAAGCTATTGCGGTTGGTGTGATCTCCGATATTGATATAGAGCAATATTTACTACGTGACTTGGAACTTCCAGAAGACACTTTGCCGATAATTGCTATTCCGACAACAGCTGGAACTGGAGCCGAATTAACCAAGGGAGCAATTATATCTAGTAGAGAAAAAAAAATAAAGACGGGTATAAGAGGAGAAAAAATAACGCCAGTAGTTGCTATAGTAGATCCTACATATACATATTCGCTTCCTATAAATGTTACTATGGAGGCTGGATTTGATGTATTTGCCCATGCGATAGAAAGCTATTGTTCTATAAATGCGAATCCTTTTTCAGAAATGCTTTCGGAAAAGGCAATTAAAATAGTAGGAGAAACATTACCAAGGTTGGCTAAGAATTTGGATGACATAGAAGCTAGAAAAGAAATATGTTTTGCTAGTCATTTGATGGGATATAACGTAAAAAACGTAGGTAATTGTTTGCCACACAGATTGCAATATCCTATAGGTGCACATACAGAAACAAGTCATGGCTCTGGACTAATTGCGTTATATCCAGCATGGATACAACAAGAGAGCATTGTAGAGGGGGAAAAAATAAGAAATGCGCTTGATTGGCTAGGTTGTATTCCTGGAGAACCTAAGGAACGGATGAAAATGTGGATGGACTCATTAGGTATTAGTAGACGATTAAGAGATTTAGGCTGTACAATTGCAGCAGAAGAATTAGCTAATCAAGTGACCGGTAACATAAAGAGTGATAAATTGTCTGAAGTAGATGATATTATTTTAAAAATATATCAGGAATCGATGTAAAAAGGAGAAATAAATGCAAGCTATAATTATGGCTGCTGGAAAAGGAAGCAGATTAGGTAAGTTGACAGAAGAGACACCAAAGAGTTTATTAGAGATAAAAGGAAGAAAATTATTAGACATTAATATTTCACTTCTTCATAAATATGGTATTTGGGACATAACAATTGTGACAGGGTTTCAAGATAAGAAAATAATGGAAGCAGTTGCTGATATACCAGGGGTGGAATGTGTTTATAATCCTTTTTATGACTTCACAAATGTAATTGGATCTTTTTATATGGGAATGGGGAAGTTACATGATGATTTTATATATTTGCATGCAGATACTATTTATGACCCAGTCATTTTAGAAGAATTACTTACTGATAGTGGAGATATTGTATTGCCAGTAGACTCTAAACCATGTGATGATGAAGCAATGAAGGTAAGAGTAGATAATGGTAAAGTAGTTGAAATTACTAAGGAGATGGATAATACAGTTGCCGCTGGTGAATTTATAGGTGTTGCAAAGATTAAGAAAAATGTAATTAATGATTTGCAGAAATATACTACAGAAATATTACGTAATAAAGTATATTCATCATATTTTGAAGGAGCAATTCAAATGGTATTAGATACGCATAGATATAACGTGAAAATGATAGATACTAATGGCAAATTTTGGGGAGAAGTTGATTTTGAAGAAGACTATAATAGAGCATCCAAGAATATATGTGATGAGTTGATTCAATTGTAAATGGCAAATTTCATTTTTTTCTTTCGGGTGGATATATAAATGGAAAAAATATGTGTAATAATGTCTACATATAACGGAGAAAAGTATTTAAGAGAACAACTTCAAAGTATTTTGGATCAAGAAGATGTTAGTGTAGATATTTTTGTTAGAGATGACGGCTCATGTGATGGCACAGTTGAGATACTGAAAAGCTATAAAGAAAAAGGTCTTTTGGATTATTATGTTGGAAAAGATAATTTGGGCTCAGGTAAATCTTTTTTCGATTTGTTATGGAATGTTAAATTGTCTTACGATTATTATGCGCTTTCAGATCAAGATGATTTTTGGCTATCTAATAAATTGAGCAGGGCGATTTCAATTCTTGATAGTATAAATGATGAAATAAAGGTGTATAGTTCCAACTATACAATTGTAGATAATAGTCTTAATAATATAGATTATAGGAAACCTAGAAAAGTTTATCCAACGTTTGGGAATTCGTTGATTGAGAATCAGGTTACAGGATGTACAGTGGTAATGAGTAAAGCTTTTTTGAAAGAAGTTAGAACTTATGCTAAGCCTCAAAAACAATATATACATGATTGGTGGATTTATAAGACTGCATTAATATTTGGTACATTATATATTGATAATGAGTCGAGAATACTCTATAGACAACATAGTAGTAACACCATTGGATTATCCAAAAACATATTTAAAAGATTCAAAAGAGTGATTGATGATTCTAGTAATATAAAAGAAAGAATAATAACACAAAACAAAGAGATACTTGAAATCTATCCTTTGAGTGAAGAAAATATTGAATTAATAGATATTATAAATTATAAAAGAAAAATGAAACTTTTATTTAATAGCAAAATAAAAAGATGTAAAAAACTAGAGACGATAATATTTAAATTATGGATGATTTTTTGGTAAAGGTAAAATATATATGTTTACTTGAATAGAATAGGTAATATAAGCATATTATATACTGGTTGTGGAAGAATACTAATTAAAATGAAATAGTGTGAAAGACTAAAGATGGAAATGGGATTATGTAGAGCAAATAGAAGAATAATCGAGATTGATATTATTAAAGCCTTGGGGATAATATGTGTTGTGATTGGCCATTCAGGTTCTCCATTAACCGATTTTATATATCTCTTTCATATGGCCATATTTTTCATGGCTTCAGGGTTTTGTTATAAAAAAGTCAATCCCAATTTCGTTATGTTATTAAGCTATATTAAAAGAAAAATCAAGAGTCTCTGGGTGCCGCTTTTTGTATGGAATGCAATTTTTGTCTTTTTACATAATTTTTTTATCAATATTAATGTATACACTGATAATCCACGAATATTTGATTATGTTTCAGGGACTCATATTGGGACAACTGTTGGTTATAATGAGATTGATATTTTTTTGCAATTACTAAAAGGTTTTTTGTTTTGGACATCCGAAGAAATATTTGGAGCCTCATGGTTTTTGAGAATTTTGTTTATTGTCATTGTTGGATACGTTCTTGTAGATTATATTTGTCTAAATTCAAAAAATAATTATATAATCCAGTCGCTGATTTCAGTATTATTCCTTATGGCAGGATATCTTTGTAGTATAAAAAATTATTCTTTTCACGGGTTAGAGGATTCATTATCGTGTTATTGTTTATATCATATTGGTGTTATGTTGAGATATTATCACGAACGTGTTGTATATTCTAAAAGAATGGCATTAGTCAATTTTTTTATATCATTGTCTGTATTAATATACCTTAACAAGATAGGAACAATATCACTTGGAAATAATAGATATGAGAATCCGTTGTTTTTACTCCTTTCATCATTAGCTGGTTGGATATTGTTGATGAGTGTCTCAATATTTTTAAAGGACGTAAAGTGTACTTGCTTATTACAGTTAATAGGTAAAAGAACAATTTCAATATTGATACTACATTTTTTAGCATTTAAGATTGTCGCTTTGGGAGTAGTGTTATATTATAAAATTCCTATATTTTGTGTTGCTGCATTTCCTAACCTTTATGGAGAGAGGGGGGGGATTTGGATAATTTATTCGCTTATAGGTGTCATTGTCCCTATTTGTATTAGTCTTTTTTATGAAAAAACAAAATATATATTGAGATTATTCTTGCAATTAATTATAAATATTTATTGAATAAAAAATGTTGTTAGAAAAACAACAGGTTACAGATAAATTGGTGATTGGTTTAGATTTAAGAAGTCAGACTAAGTATTCTAGAGCTTTTGATAACAGAAGACGCTAACTAATTCGAGGTGTAGTTGTATTTTATTATGACTTAGAATACTTTAATTCTTTTAACTTTTGGATGAAATACTCAAGAAAGAAAATTTTCTTAAGTCTATAAGTAAAATTGGATATAGTCTGAATTTTCCTGTAGATAACAGTCGGCTGTTATGCAAGAAAGCAAATGGGGTATATTCATATTATTACAATTATTATGATCCATATGCTGAGTACTAGATTATTCTATCTTATGAGTAATCATAGTGGTTTGTTCGAATAGTGTAGGGTATAATAAAGCTGTAGTTACGAGTTGCGTGACTACAGCTTTTTTATTATTTTGGAAAGAGGTTTTTAAATTTCTATGAGGATTTTGATACTTGCTAATAATGATGTGGGATTATTTCAGTTTAGAGTAGATTTGATAAAGTCGTTACTTGAGAAAAATAAGGTTACAATTGCGCTACCATATGGGGCTAGAGTAGATGATTTGGTTGGATTGGGTTGCGATTTTATAGATACGCCATTAGAACGAAGAGGAATGAATCCGATTAAGGATTATTCACTATTTAGGCAATACAAGAAAATTATCGCTGATGTGAAACCAGATTTAGTTATAACATATACAATTAAACCTAATATATATGGTGGAATTGCAGCTAAGAAAAAGAAGGTGCCATATGCAGTAAATATCACGGGGCTCGGTACTGCGTTTCAAATTGACAATATTATAAAAAAGATTGTTGTTAAGTTGTATAAGATTGCATTATCTAAAGCAAAGATTATTTTTTTTGAAAATAGTGGAAACAGGGAAGTATTCTTAGTTAATAATATTATTGGCATAGATAGAACAAAAGTGCTTAATGGGGCTGGAGTTGATATAGAAAAATATCATCCTTTGCCATATCCTAAAGAGAGGGATAAGGTGACTTTTCTGTTCGTTGGCCGAGTGATGAAAGAAAAAGGCATTGATGAACTTTTGTCTGCTACTGAAAAACTAGTGAAATCGGGGCAGCAATGTCATTTAGATATAGTTGGTTGGTGTGAGGAAGAATATGAAGATCGGCTTTCTAAATTCGAATCAGAAGGATGGTTGACGTATAGGGGATTCCAGACTGATGTAAGACCTTTCATAGAAATATGTCATTGTTTTGTTTTGCCTTCATGGCACGAAGGAATGGCAAACACAAATCTTGAATCGGCAGCGTCTTGTAGACCAGTAATAACTACTAATATTCATGGTTGTTTAGAGGCTGTTGAGGATAATGTTAGTGGATATTTGGTTGAGAAGAAAAATGCTGATTCTTTATATGAGGCAATGAAACGGTTTTTAGATTTGTCTGATGATGTTAAAGAACAGATGGGGCTGGCTGGAAGACGAAGAATGGAAGAAATTTTCGATAAGAAGAAGGTCGTTGAGGAGACTTTAAAGGGGTTGGGAATATAAATTTGAAAAAAATAGTAATTATAGGAGCAAGCGGTCACGGCAAGGTTATTGCAGATATTGCATTGCGATGTGGATATGAAGAAGTTGCATTCCTGGATGATAATCCTTCAGGTAAGATTGTGGGCAAGTATAAAGTATTAGGTTCAAGTGCTTTGGCTCATAATTTAGCATCGGATGGGTATGACTTTATTGTAGGTATCGGTAATGCTGGCATTCGTGAAAGGATACAGAATAGATTACTAGATGTTGGTTATAATGTGGTAACTCTAGTGCATCCAAGTGCGACTGTTGCTTATGACGTCACAGTTGGTAGGGGCACAGTTGTAATGGCTGGTGCGGTTATCGGTGCTGGGGCAGTTATTGGAAATGGCTGTATTGTTAATACATCATCGGTTGTCGGATGCGATAATGTGATTGGGGATTATGCCCATATTTCTGTAGGTGCTTGTACAGGGGAGAATGTGCAAGTCGCTGCGAAATCTTGGGTTGGAATTGGATCTAAGATTGAGAGTGGAATAAAAATTGCTGCGCAGATTGTATTAGGTGCAGGAGCGTGTGTGGTGGATGATATAGATGAGGCTGGAGTTTATGTGGGGGTGCCGGCGAGGAGGATAAAGTAGTCCTTGGTGTCATCCTAAAAGAGCCAAGAGTGGGGGATACCCACGTAGATAGTAGGAGGTGCATTATATTTATAAAAGGTTTTCATTTTTATAGGGTAGCACCAGAAAGGATAAATGAAGTTGAAGAGCCTGGCCAGGTGTAGCAGAATAGCATTCTGTGTTGTAATCAAAAAGCAGAGGATATTTGAAGAGTAATTATGATATAATCTAGACAGTCTATGTAGGCTGTTGTTGATTGTCAAGCAGATTTGACCCGCTTTTTTGTTTAAACCTGACCCACCAGTAATGCTTTTACCGGATGGGTCAGATTTTTTGTTATTCCTAAATTTTATACCTTGTTTTGACCCACCTCTTAGTGAGCTATTATTTGATATCCATCATTTTGAAGGGATGTCCGATCAATAATAATGGTTCTATCTGAAGTATTCATGTTTACATACCTGCTTATTGCTAAAAGCTTGTCTCCAATTAGTTCCTGGATTAACTTTTCCATAGCCTCAGCTTTTGGCGTCTCAGTTACAGCAGGATTGATAGCTGGTAGTTCTTGCGTAAACGGTAAACCATCCGTACCTTTCTAAAATTTAGCCGCGCCCGCAGGCGCGACGATTACTTCACTGGTTTTCTACATTCTCTTGGCAGTTCATCTGACCAAGGAAGTAGTTTATCCATAAAACTTCTATCTGTATCATCAAGATGCTCTGGGATTACAGTAAGAAGGTATTTGAAATACTCA
>JAEEGL016649070.1_pt1 | contig 25584 bp, 34 predicted proteins | sample 9134231 | NCBI WGS metagenome assembly JAEEGL01 (sample SAMN16246548, study PRJNA631951) | gut metagenome | biome: gut microbiome; feature: rumen; material: fiber-attached | host: Bos | place: Iran: Karaj | collected 2018-10
AAACAATTATTAAAAGAAGAGGCAAGATCATTATGATTATTACAATCGGTGGACTCGCAGGGACTGGAACATCAACTGCAGCCAAAAATTTATCGGAGAATATTAATATCCCCTATATTTCAGCGGGTGATGTTTTTAGACAACTAGCTAAAGAACATAATATGACTGTACTAGAGTTTAACGAGTTCGCTGAGGGTAATGATGAAATTGATATAGCTTTAGACAAGAGACAAGCTGACATCGCTAATGAAGCAGATGATTTGATTGTTGAAGGTCGTCTTTCAGCATTTTTTGTAGATGCTGACTATCGTATCTGGCTTATGACTCCTGATGACATTAGAGCTGAACGCATAAGTTATAGGGAAGATAAAAGTATTGATACGGTTATTCGAGAAATTAAAGAACGTACTGCTAGTGAAAAGAAAAGATACCAGGAAATTCATAATATTGATATCGATAATTTTGAAATTTATGATCTCATTATTAATACTGGTACTTTTGATGAACAAGCAACGTTAGATATTATAACTAAATGTATTGAACAAAAATAAATAGGTGAAATAAATGCCAGCAATAGAAAAAGGAAGAGTATGTGTTAAAATCGCAGGAAGAGAATCTGGGAAAAAATGTGTTATTGTAGATGTTATTGATGAAAACTTTGTAGAAATTGTAGGAAACGAAGTTAAAAACAAAAGATGTAACATCAAACACTTAGAACCAGTGGATGAAACTGTAGAAGTATCTGATGATATTGAAGCAGTTAAAGAAGCTTTAGCAAACTTATAAGTTTAAAGCTTTTTTATCACTTACTTATTTTTTAACCCCCTTAATTTATCTTTTTTTGAAAAAATTTTTTTACTATAACTTTCATATTAAATATTAGTTTTTGGTGATTTAATATGAAGATTATTGGAATAAATACAAGTCCAAGAGAGAACAGTAATTCTAAAATTGCTTTAGAGAAAGCTTTAGATACTGCCGAGTCTAAAGGTGCTGATGTTAAAATTTTTGATTTAAATAATATGAATATTAAAACTTGTCAAGCTTGTGATTATTGTGTTGAACATAAGGGTGAATGTTCTTTGGATGATGATATGCAAGAAATATACAATGAGATTAAGGATGCTTATGGAATTATCATAGCTACACCGATTTATATGGGAAATGTTTCAAGTCTTGCAAAAATATTCATTGACAGGTTCTATGCTGTAATGAATTCTCTTGATACTTATAATGTTCATGGTAAAAAATTTTCTGTAATAGCTAGTCAGGCAGCTGTTGATCCTCCTATGTATGAATATATTAAGCATAACCTTGAGACTACTGTTGATATTTTTAGAGGTATTGGCTTTGATGTTGAAGATGTAGAGTTATTGATAGGTAATGCTAAGGAAGCTATCATAAATACTAAAGAAGATCAGATTAATAAAGCTATTATGATTGGTAACAAAATTGTCAGATAATTTACTTAATTTTATCTTTAATTAAAATGGTTATTAATCATTTATTATCTATTTTTTAAATCAATTATTTTCATTTCCTTAATGACCTTTTAATTTTTAAGAAATTAAAAATAGTTAAGATATATTTAATTATAAATTTTTATAAAAAAAAGAATATTGGAAATGTTTATAATTCATTTCCACAATTTACACAAAACGTTGCATAATTAGGATTTTCAGATCCGCAATTTTTACATTTTTTAACAATGTTTTTATCATCATTGAATTGCTGATCATTATTTTGAATGGTATTTTCTTTTATATCCTGGTTTTCGTTATTATCTACAGGATTAAAATCTTTTATTTCATTATTGTTTTCTGTCTGATTATTTTCTATTGGTGTAAGTGGTTGTTGGAATGCAGTTTGAGAAACATCATTTCCTGTAATATCACGATATAATAAACCATATGCTCTGTATGTGACAAGTATCATATAAGTGTATAAAATATATATTACAATAATTGAACCTATAATTGGAATCATATTAATAAATGAGCCTACTAATGAAATAATACCTAAAATTACATTACAAATAAGTATTGTAGCAAATATTTTAATTAAACCTATTTTTTTTCCAATTTCAATAATGTTACTAATATTTAGAGCTTCACTGATACTGTTTGTTTCTGCTAATCTACAAATAGCTACGGTCAGTAATATTCCTACAATAACTATTGCAATTATATATAATAAGATTAATATAATATCTAAAATTCCGGAATTTTCACCTAAAGCAACACTTCCAATTCCTACAAGTATGAAAAATATTATTGTAGGAACTATTATGTAAATAAATGATACTATTAAACTTTTTATACCATTTAAAAGGTTTGTTTTAAGTTCAATATTTGGTAACGAATCTGATGGTTTAATAGTTTCCTTAATTACTGATATTCCGATACCATTCATTATAATTGAACAGATTATTGTTACGATTATAAATAATAGGGTGGTAATTAAAAATGTTGAAAATAATGGTGATGATAGTATAGCCTCTTCTGAAACATCAGATAATGCAGATATACCAATACTTTCAAAAATAAATAATAAAGCAAATATTCCTATAACTAGAAATGGAATTCCCAATATTAATAATTTTTTGAAGTCTGATATAGGATATTTAAATGAATCTTCAATGATATCACTTATTTCCATTTATATTCCCTCCTTTTTTTGATACTTTTATTTTTGTAAATATAATTATATATTTCTATTCTAAAAATCATAAGAATAAATATATCATTTAACATAATCATTATTGAGTAGACTAGTAAGTAGTAACTCATATAAATAATAATGGAGGTAAAAAAAACATGGATGTTTTGGATATAATTAAAGAAGCAATTAATTTTCCTTTAAATGATCATAAAGGATGGGGAATGGTTGCTCTAATTTCTTTAATAATAGGTATTTTTGATCAATTATCAATATTTTATCCTGATTACAGAATGATATTTGCTATTTTGACATTTTTTGTTGCCTTATTATTAATGGGAGTTAATTTGTCAATAATCAAAGCAACTATTGATGGTCAAAATAATATTCCAATTATTGATCCCGTAAAAAATTTAATAGATGGATTGAAAAATTTGGTTGTTAATGCAGTATATTATATAATTCCGGCAATATTAGTATTTATTATATCAATCATTGCAGGTGTATACTCAAACACAGAAAAATTTATTTTAGCTTTAAATACAACGGATACTGCAAATGCTGCAAGTATGTTAAGTACAGTACCAGCAGATATAACCAATGCATTATTTATTAGTGTAGCGATAGTAGCAATTCTTGCATTTGTCTTGTTTGTCTTTTTCGCATTACTCAATATCATAGCTCAAGCACGTTTAGCAGAAACGGAAAATATATTGGAAGCAATTGATATAAGACATGTTATTCAGAAAATCAGCAGCATTGGATGGGGAAATTATATATTATTTATAATTTTATTATTAATCTTAATATTCGTTGTAGGGTTAGTATCAGGTATAGTTACTCTTATTCCATATGTTGGAGAAATCATTTCCTCTGTTGTACTTGAATCCTATTTATTAATAGTTATTGCACGTTCAATAGGATTAATTTATAATGAAGGATAATTTTTTCTTTCTTTTTTTTATATTTTTTTATTACATCTTTCAAAAATACAATATTCATATAAATAATAAATAACATAATTAACTGTATGATAGAAAAGAATATTTATGAAAATTATTCTATTGATTTTGCAGAAGACTACGAAGTACATTCTCAAACTTACTGTTTTATCTTTAATAATAATAGGGAATTATATTTAACTGAAGAAAAAAAGATTCCTATATTTAATAAAGATCAATTAAAAAAATTTGATTTAGAGTTTACTTTATACATCGGAAAGTTTAATGATAAAGAAGTGGTTGTAGCAAATACTAATAATGGAAACAATTTTCATAATTTATTCGAATTATATGAAATTAGTCATGATGAATATCAGATTGCTTCAAGAGCTGTATTGATTCGTGATTGGTATAAAACTCACAGATATTGTGGGGGTTGTGGAACAAAAACGCTTTTAGATAAAAAGGATATGATGTTAATATGTCCCGAATGTGGTCAGATGCATTACCCGCGTATTGCACCAGCAATTATCGTGGCTATTAATAAAAATGGAACCTTATTGATGGCAAAACATAGTTATCATAAAACATCCAGGTATTCTTTAATTGCAGGATTTGTTGAACCAGGCGAATCTATTGAAGAAGCTGTTTATAGAGAAGTTTCAGAAGAAGTAGGTATTAAAATTAAAAATCTACGTTACCAAAAAAGTCAATCATGGCCATTTCCCAATTCATTAATGTTAGGCTTTACTGCCGACTATGATAATGGTGAAATTGATGTTGATGGTGAAGAAATAATTGATGCAAAATGGTTTAAACCAGAAGAAATAGATATACTTTCATCAGATATTAGTATATCATCATGGTTAATACAAAACTTTATTGAAACATATATAGGTGATAAATAAAATGAGAGAACAAGCTCAAAAAATGATTTTAGGTGTTATTCTTGCACTTGTTTTAATAGGTTGTGTTGTAGCAGCATCATCATTTATAAAATTTGGTGATAAAACAGATTCAGAAAATATTATTCTAGAAGTAAATAACACAACAAACAATACAACAGTTGAGGACACAAATACGGGTAATACAGAAGCAACAAGTGATGATTCATCTAATGGACAAACAGTATCATCATCTTCAAAAGATACATCAGGTTCTTCCGGAACAACTAGGACATCCACTTCTAGCAATAGAAGATCCTCTTCAAGTAGTTCACGTTCATCCTCTGGTAGTTCATCCAGTAGTTCTTCAAGTTCTTCCAGTAGTTCATCTAGTGGTTCTTCTGGTAGTTCCTCAGGTAGTTCTTCAGGAGGTTCATCCAGTTCTGGAGGATCTTCAGAAGATGTATTTATAATATAATGTTGAATAACTAAATTATTCAACCTTCTTTTTTTACTTCTTTTTTTTTAAAAAAATAGTTTTTGGAGGTTAATCTTTTTTAGTCTTTAATTCCTTTAAGACCTAAAAATGATATTATAGCACCTATGACTACAAATATTACTGCTAAAATACTTATATTGTGACAACTTTCTATTAATAAAGCATAATATTTTGGTTCAATTACCACATTACTCATAATTATAGCAAATACTGTAGTAAATATACCTAAACTAACAGTTTGACCTATTAATCGCATTGCAGATAATGAAGCCGATGCTTTGGATGTTTCTTCTTCCGGAACACTTGTAGTAATTAGAACAGTATTTGGTGAAGAAAACAAACCATATCCTATACCATGTAATGTCATAGCAATAAGTATTATTTCTAAAGGAGTAGTATTACTAAGAGTACATAATAATATAAATGCTACTGCTAAAATAATCAGTCCTGTTCCCGTTAAATATTCTCCTTTGATTTTCTTAATTAAATAACCTGATAAAATTGACATCAATACCATTATTGCTGGTGTAATAATCAGATATAATCCTGCTGTTTGTGAATTCATTCCCATTATATATTGTAGATGATAATTATAAACATAGGTTATCATGAATGTTGCAAAATAACTGAATAAACAAGCAAGGTTAGCAGCTGCAAATCTTATATTTTTAAATAATTTCATTTCGAATATTGGGTTACTGCTTTTTAATTCCCATATTCCAAATATTACTAAGAGAATTATTCCTATTATTGTTAATATTTGGCCGGTAAATTCAAGAATTCTTGTAAATCCATATATGAATAAGACAATTCCAACACTATATAATATAGTTCCATTAATGTCAAATTTATTATTGTCATAATGAATCCATTCTTTTTTTATTTTATTTGATAAATAATAATTCAGTAAAATTACTGGAATGGTCGCTATGAAAAGACTCTGCCATCCGAAGTTGAAAATCAAACTTCCACCTAATATTGGTGATAATGCAATACCTATGTATACTGCTGCAACGGCTATTCCCAGAGCTGGTCCTTTTTTTTCATTAGGCATAGCTTCGACTATTAATGCAATGGATGAAACATTCAGTAAAGCTGAACCAATACCTAACACTACTCTAAACAGTAGTAACATTGATGCATTTAATGATAAAGCAGTACCTAAAGTTCCGATTAGGAAAAATATAATTCCCACTTTTAATATTTTATTTAAACCATATTTTTGACATATTTTACCACAGGGAATTGAAAAAACTGCAATTGATAGTAAATATATGGTGTCAACCCAATTTTGTAATATGTTATTCATTGCAAAAGATTTTGCAATTGAAGGCAGTGCAACAGGTGCTGCATTTAAAAGAAATGCTACAATTACTGTTGCAAGTGATCCTGTGGCAATAATGTATTTTTCTTCTGTTGAATACAAAATAAAACCCCTTGAATTTTGTGTAATTTTAGTGTATAATTATTTTTTAGTATAATTATCAATGAACCTTATTTTTTTAATAAATAAAGTTCTATATTACTTTAATATTAAAATAATTGTTATTTAAAGGTTTTATCTATTTTACTTTAAAAATTGATGTTTTTTTAAAGTATTGTTTATTTGTAGGTCGTTTTTTTCAAAAATAATCTTTTTTAATATTTTATATTTTTTTAATTCTTTTTAGATAATTTCAATAAATATGGATTAAATAATAGTTATTATGATAGAAAAATATCTATATTCTGATTATTGTATTGATTTTAAAGAAGATTATATGAATGAAGAAAATTCATACTATTTGATATTCAACAAAAAACGTGAACTATTTTTAACGGAAGACAACAAAATTCCATTAGTTGACAATTCATTTTTATCAAATTTTAATGTAAATTTCAACTTATTTATAGGATCATATAAAAATCAAGATTGTTTTGTAGTTAATGTAGATGATGATGTTGAGTATACTTCTTTACGGGATGTTTATGAAATAGATAAAGATACTTATCAAATTGCTACCAGAGGGGTATTAATAAATGACTGGTATCAATTTAATCAATATTGTGGACGATGTGGTACAAAAACAGTAATCAAAAAAAATAGCATGTCATTTATATGTCCTGAATGTGGAAGTAATTTTCATGGAAAAATACAACCGGCAGTAATAATAGCTATTCATAATGGAGATAAATTATTAATGGCAAGACACAGTTATAATACAACAGTACGTTATGCATTAATTGCAGGATTTGTTGAAATGGGAGAATCGATAGAAGAAGCTGTTCAAAGAGAAGTTAAAGAAGAAGTGGGCATATCTGTAAAAAATATTCAATATATGGGAAGTCAACCATGGCCTTTTCCAAATTCATTGATGTGTGCATTCAAAGCAGAATATGATTCTGGAGAGATTGAAGTAGACGGAAATGAAATACTTAAAGCAAAATGGTTTAATAAAGATGAAATAGAAGATATAGGCACTGACATTAGTATATATTCAGTATTAATAGAAGATTTTCTTAAAAAGTAGTTAAGGTGGTACTTTTAATTCTATTAAACAGAAATATTCAATATAAATTAATTATTTTATAAAGGATATAGAATAATCTTAAGATATATTTACTATATGTGGATGATAAATAGTTTATTAGTATTATAAAATTAAAAAAAAAAATATTTGGTGGCAGTTATGGTAAAATATATCAGAGACTATTATAAGATTTTGGGAATAAATCAATATGCAGATAAAAAAACAATAAAGAAAGCTTACAAAAAAGCAGCACTTAAATATCATCCTGATAAAAATCATAGAGCTAATGCTGAAAGTCAATTTAAATTAGTTAAAGAAGCGTATATAGTATTAATTGATGATAAAAAACGTAAAAACTATGATAAGCTAAGAAATGCTGCACTTAAAAATAACAATAAGAAAAGTAAAAAAAATAATAGTAAAAATATTAAAGATGCAATAGATTTAGCTTCAGATTTGGAAGATAATTATGGCGTTATTTCAAAATTATTTAAAACAGGTTCCGGAGCTATGAAAGGTAAAGGTTTATTTTCCGGAACAAATCTATTACTTGGTGGAGTAATGGCAGGATATGGTGTCAAAAAAGGAAGAGATTATATGGCAAAAAGAGGTCGTAAAAATGAGTAAATCTCTTTTTGTGGTTTTGTTATAAATTAAACAATTTTTCTTCATAATTATTTACAAAATATCTGATGTTTTTTCTACCTTTTGTAAATATACTATGTCCTTCTTTTTCAAGCATTTCTTTTTGATATTCAATTCCTAAAGGATATTTTGGATTTAATTCTCCTCCTGCTTTAAGTGTCCTCCAGAAAGGAATTTTATTTTCTTTTCTTTCATGACTTGCTTGAGCAGATAAACTGATAAATATTCCTGCCGTCATAGGGCATGTAAAATCGACATCATATTTTTTAGCTAAAAAAGTTCGAATTTCTTTAGTAGTGATAATTTTACCTTCTGGAATTTTAGACATAATATCATTGTATTCTAATGGTGGTGCAATTAACATATTTTTTCCACCATAAAGTTCAATGATTTTTTCATCATCTAAAGTGATAATTTTTGGCATATCTTTTGAATCATTTAATTTCTCATTAAAACTTTTACGAGTCATAATATCATTCCTATTTTTTTTGATTTTATTCTTTTTAGTATTAATACTAATTGTAACAGATGAATTATCAAACTTTTAAAACTACTGTCTAAATAAATATAATTAACTTTATATATATTTCCTATTAGTAAAAATTTAGGAGATTCTTATGAATATTGGTTTTTCAACTCTTTCAGTATTTATGAAATCAAATTCAGAAATAATATCTTTAGCAAAAAAACATGAATTTGACATGATAGAAATACTTGCAGAAGATATATTCTATGAAAAAGATAATGAAGAGTTTAAAAATTGTGGATTGGATGTTAGAATCCATGCAGCTACAGTAGATATCAATATTGCTAGTATAAATAGAGGTATACGGGCTGAAAGTGTTAAACAGATGTTACAATGTGCAAAATATGCTGAAAAAATTGGGGCAAAAACAATCACGGTTCATCCCGGAAAAATTGGTCGAAACGATTCTAGATTAAGAAAGTATGCATTAAATCTTGCTATTGAAAGTATTGGTGAAATAATGGATCAATCTAATGTTGAAATATCTATCGAAAACATGCCTGTTAGAAAATCATTCTTAGCAAATAATGTTGATGAATTAGAAATGATTCAGAATGAAACTGGTTGTAAATTAACTATAGATACTGGTCATGCAAATACCTGCAACAATCTTGTTGAAATGTTAAATTTGAAAAATATCAGTTATTGTCATTTGAATGATAATGATGGATTACATGATCAACATATTACGTTAGGTGAAGGAACATTGGACTTAAATTTACTTAAAAAAATTGATAATGGTGTTATAGAATTAAACAATTTTGAAAATGTTTTAAAAAGTAAAACTGTTATAAATAATTTATAATTTTTTTTATAATATTTATCAAAATAATTATTTTCAACTATTTTATTGTTTAATTGAGAAAAATTTAATTAGAGCTATGATTTTTTCTATATTATCTTTAATTTTTAATAGGATTTCTTATTTTTATCCTTTTTTTCTAACAAAGTTTATATATATGTTAATTACAAAATAATAACATTGATATATAGGAGAAAGTGATATTTATGGCAGAATTACCAATCGCACCAGTTAAAAGAATCATCAAAGCTAGTGGTGCAGCTAGAGTAAGTGATGATGCAGCAATTGAACTTGCAAATGCTTTAGAAGAATACGGAGAAGTTATTGCAGTACAAGCTGTAAAACTTGCAAAACATGCAGGTAGAAAAACAGTTACTGCTGAAGATGTAATTTTAGCAATGCAATAAATAAATTAAATAATATGTTATTTTTATAACATATTATAAACTCTTTTTTTAAATCAATTATTTCACATTTTTATTTGCTGTTTTTTAATTATTTTGGTGGGTTTTATATTTATTTACTAAAATTAACGATATATCATTTTTCAGAGATGATTTTTTATCAAGTCATATTAATGAGATTAATTTAAGTACTGTTAGTGCAATACAAGTAACAAAAAATTAGACATAAATAACCATTTTAAAAAAAGCAAGGTTTTCTACAGAGCCAAAAACTAGTTAAAATTCAATAATAAATGTTTACATAAAGAGTGAAATCTTAAGATGATGTCAATGACAAAAAGATAGTTATGTCAAAAAATCTAGTGCTAAAAAATAATAGCATTAACTGACATATTTTATAATAGCAATAAAATGGAATTTGATTTTAATGACTGATTACGATTATAAGCAAGAAGCAGATACTGATTATGATTATGGTTGTAAACCTTCTGAAAGAAGTATTGAAGAACACATTAACAAAGGTATTTTCAATATAGATAAACCGTCCGGTCCAACTAGTCATGAAGTTGATAATTGGGTAAAAAATATTATGCACGTTTCTAAAACGGGTCATGGGGGTACTCTTGATCCAAAGGTAACTGGTGTTCTCCCTGTTGCTATGAATACGGCTACAAAAAGTTTACAATTTTTACTTTTATCACCTAAAGAATATGTATGTCTTATGAGATTACATAAACCTGTAGATGAAGAACGTATAATTGAGGTTCTTGATGAATTTACAGGTAAGATTTATCAGATACCGCCAGTTAAATCAGCCGTTAAACGTGAATTACGTGTTCGTAATATTTATCAAATAAAACTTCTTGAAATTCGGGATAAACAGGATGTTTTATTCAGAATAAAATGTGAATCGGGTACGTATATCCGAAAATATTGTCATGACATAGGTGAAGTTTTAGGTTGTGGTGCACACATGGCTGAACTTAGAAGAACCATGGCAGGTTCCTTTGAAGAAGATGAATCATTAACCACTCTTCAGGATGTTACTGATGCATATTATTTTTATAAGGAAGATGGTGATGAAAAATATTTAAGACAATTGATTCAACCAATGGAGTACACAACAAAGTATGTTAAAAAGATATACGTTAAGGATTCAGCAGTTGATGCAATATGTCATGGTGCAAGCCTTGCAAGTAGTGGTATTGTAAAATTAAATAGTCAAATTCATGAGAATAATACTGTTGCAGTTATGACTCTTAAAGATGAACTTCTTGCATTAGGTCAAAGTTTATATAATGCTAATGACATAATATCTATGGATACTAAAATAGTAGTCAAAATACAAAAAGTATTTATACTACCAAATACATATCCTAAGATGTGGAAGTAATAGCATAGGGAAAAAATAATAAAAAATATTTTTTCGGTATGATTATTCTTCAAATAGCATTAAACATTTTTTTATTAACTGTAGAACCTATAATATGCGTATTATGGGCGAGGTCGATATTTAAAATATTATTATTGTTTTAATAATATTATTCTTAAGTTTTACATGGATTAGCTTTGGCTATGTAATTTTAATGAATTTACATGGGAGTAAACTCTCTGTATGGATATTAATCTTTTCTATAGGTAATGAAAAAGGACTATTTGGGAAGATTTATATTCGAGAATTTAGATATTATTATTTAATATTGTATATCTGAAATAATTATAAACAAACAGATATGCCGAGATAGTCTAGCTTGGTAAGGCGCAAGACTGGAAATCTTGTGGGCAGACGCCCTCCTGGGTTCAAATCCCAGTCTCGGCGTTTATAATTATTTTAAAATAATATCTTGAAAATTTCATTAAAAAAAAATTACTACTTTTTTAACGATTTATTTATTATTTTTAATCACAATAAAACAGTAACTGTTTTGACTAGATTAATTCCGAATTGATTAATTTAGATAAATAACTGTTTTCTTGATATATTTACAATAATTATAAAAAATCAAAGCTTATTTTTTCTTATAAAGAAATTACTTTTCACACACATTAGATTAATCTAGTTTTTAATTTATTATAAAATAAAAAGGAGAATTCAAATGGCTGAAGAAGAATTTAGACATATGGTCCGTATTACTCGTAAAGACGTAGACGGAAACAAAACAATCGCATCAGCTTTAACCGAAATTAAAGGTATAGGTAAAGCTTTTGCTATAGCTATATGTAAAGTTGCAGATTTAGATCAAGAACAACAAATCGGTTACATTGATGATGCATCTGTAGAAAAAATCGAAGAAGTACTCGAAAACCCTCAAGAATTTGGAATTCCTGAATGGTTCTTAAACAGAAGAAATGATTACGAAACTGGTGAAACTACTCACTTAATCGAATCTGACTTAAACATGACTTTACGTGATGACCTTAACAGAATGAAAATGATTAGAAGTTACAAAGGTAAAAGACACGAAGTTGGTCTTCCTGTACGTGGTCAAAGAACTAAATCTACATTTAGACATGGTTCATCTGTTGGTGTAAGTAGATCAAGAGGATAAACGTGAAAAAAACTTTTTTAAATAAATATTAAGGAGATTTGATTATGGGACATCCAAGAAAACCACGAAAACAATATGACACTCCATCACATCCATGGAATGCAGAACGTATTAAAGAAGAAAACAGATTAGCTGCAAAATACGGATTAAAAAACAAAAAAGAAATCTGGAAAGCAGACTCAAAAGTTAAAAGATACCGAAGAGATGCTCGTATTATCTTAGGTATGGACGTTGATGAAAGACAAAAAGAAGAAACTGAATTATTAAATCATCTTGTAAGATTAGGTTTCATATCACCTAACGCTAGACTTGAAGAAGTATTAGATTTAAACGTTGAAGACGTTTTAAGAAGAAGATTACAAAGTTTAGTACACAAAAAAGGTTTAAGTCAAACAGCTAAAGAAGCAAGATTATTCGTTGTACATGGTCACATTACCTTAAACGGTAAAAAAATCAATGCACCAGGACACATAGTTGAAGTAGCTGATGAAGATAATATTGACTTCTATCCAGGTTCCCCAGTTGCACACAAAATTGAAGCTCCAGAAAACACTGAAGAAGAAGTAGTTGCAGCAGAAGAAGAACCAGAAGACGATGAATAGACACAAGATGTTTAAATTACTTAACAAATAATTTATAGGTGATAAAATGGCAGAAAATGATAAATGGGGTGTAGCTCACGTTTACTCATCATTTAACAACACTATTATAACAGTAACTGATATAACTGGTGCTGAAACTATTACACAATGGTCTGGTGGAAAAGTTGTACGTTCTGACAGACAGGAATCATCACCATTTGCAGCTATGGAAGCAGCAAACAGAGTAGCTGATGATATTAAAGAAAAAGGAATTGCTGGACTCCATATTAAAGTACGAGCTTCTGGAGGAAATGGTCCTAGAACACCTGGACCAGGTGCTCAAGCAACAATCAGAGCATTAGCAAGAGCCGGTATTAAAATTGGTAAAATTGAAGATGTAACTCCTATCCCTCACGATGGTACTGGTAGACCTGGTGGTAAAAGAGGTAGAAGAGTATAAGTATTTTTTATAAAGGGTCATATTATGAATATAGAAATTAGAGAAAAGGATGATGAAAGAGCTGTATTTGTAGTTGATGGTGTAGATGATACATTTATAAATACAATAAGAAGAATATGTCTTGTAGAAATTCCTACTCTAGCAATTGAAGATGTTAACATTTTCAAGAACGATGCAAAAATGTTTGATGAAGTTTTAGCTCACCGTTTAGGATTAATACCAATAAAAACAGATTTAAGCTCATATGTATTTAAATCTGAGTGTGATTGCGAAGATCATTGTTCAAATTGTAGCGTTTCATTCCTTTTAAAAGAAAAAGGTCCTAAAGTAGTATATTCAAAAGATCTAAAATCAGACGACCCAGCTATAAAACCAGTTTATGATACAATACCAATAGTAGAACTTCGAGAAGGCGAAGAAGTTGAATTAGAAGCTATAGCAGAACTTGGTCTAGGATCAGAACATGCAAAATGGCAAGCAACTACAACATGTGGATACAAATATTATCCAAAAATTATCATTGACAACGATAAAGTCACTGATTTAGAGGAATATGTGGAAGAATGTCCAAGAAATGTATTACAAATTGAAGATGATGCATTAACATACAACAATGTTGAAAATTGTTCTACATGTAGAACTTGTCAAAGATTATCTGAAAAAGATGACAATGCAATAACCATAGATTTCGAAGAAGGGAAATACATATTTAAAATCGAAACAGATGGATCACTAGAACCATTAGAAGTTCTTACAATAGCTTGTGATATACTATCAGAAAAAGCAGATAATATTATAAACTTTGTTAATGAGGAGGAATAATTAAAATGAAATTATCAAAAACTAACCCAAACACAATTGATTTAATCAAATCCCTCACCAAACAATCATCTGCAGAAGATGCTCCTATATGGAAGGCTGTTGCTAAAGAGCTTTCAAGGGCTAATAGGAAAAACAAAGAAGTAAATGTTTACCATATAGACAAATATTCTGACGACGATGATACAGTACTTGTACCAACAAAAGTTTTAGGTGAAGGTAACATAACCAAAAAAGTAACTGTAGCTGCATTTAAATTCTCACAAGAAGCAGAAAGTAAAATTACTGCTGCTGGAGGAAAATGCCTAACAATTGATGAATTAATGGCTGAAAATCCAAAAGGATCCAATGTTAAAATCATAAAGTAGGTGGATTGAATGGTAACTATTATAGATGGAGAAGGATTAGTACTTGGAAGACTTGCAAGTACAGTCAGTAAAAGACTCTTAAACGGTGAAGAAATCACCATAATTAATGCTGAAAAAATAATCATCTCTGGTAACAAAGATTTTCTCTACGCTAGATACAAACAAAGAGTAGACAGAGCAAGTATTTCTAACCCTAGAGACTTAGGTCCTAAATACCCAAGAAGACCAGATGATATTTTCAGAAGAACTGTCAGAGGAATGATTCCTTATAGAAAAGCTCACGGAAGAGCAGCATACAAAAACTTAAAAGTTAATGTAGGCGTTCCTAAGGAATTAGAAGGACAAGAAGTAGTGGAAATTAAAGAAGCACAACCTAGAAATATTCAAAAAAGTATGGAATTAGGTACAATTTCTAAATTATTAGGTGCTAAATTTTAAATAAATTAAAGGTAGTGTAAATATGAGTAAAGTAGTACACACTAGTGGTAAAAGAAAAACCGCTATTGCTAGAGGTACAGTAAGAGAAGGAACTGGAAAAGTTAGAGTTAACCGTAAACCAGTAGAATTATACAGTCCTGAATTAGCAAGATTAAAAATATTTGAACCATTAGAATTAGCAGGAGACTTAGTAGATTCTGTAGATATCAATGTACGTGTAATTGGTGGAGGAGTAATGGGTCAAGCAGAAGCTGCTAGAATGGTTATTGCTAAAGGTTTAGTAGAATACTATGGTGACATGAACCTTAAAGACAGATATGTTCAATACGACAGAACAATGTTAGTAGGGGATCCACGTCGTTCAGAATCTAAAAAATTCGGTGGACCAGGTGCAAGAGCTAGAAAACAAAAAAGTTACAGGTAAATTCTTATGTTACTCGTAAGATGTTTTTCGTGTGGAAAAGTTATTTCAGCAAGTTTTGATGAATTTAAGGAAAGAACAGAAAATGGTGAAAATCCTAACGATGTTCTAGATGATCTTGGAATCAAAAAATATTGTTGTAGAAGAATGTTCATATCACACGTTGATGTATGGTAATGAATATTATTAAACTAAATAAGGAGCTAATAATAGAGTATTTACTCGATTAAATGAGGACTCCTCTCCTTTTTACCTTCAAGGTAATTTGGATATTTTTAGTTAAGTTGTTGAATAGGATATATACCAGAAAGGAGCATTTAAGTAATATGCAATCTAGAAAAGATACAAGATTTGAAAAAGCTAGATTAATTGGTTCACGGGCATTACAAATTTCAATGGGAGCAAAACCGTTAGTGGAATTTGAACCTGATGAAGATACAATTAAAATAGCAATACGCGAATATGAGGAAGGAGTTCTTCCATTAGATGCAGTAGTTAAAGATAAATATAAATAGAATTCTTTATTTATTTTTAATACCTGAGTATGAAATTTTAATTTCTTATTTATACACTTAGAAGGAAATAAAAAAATAGCCCTTTAATTGAACAACTATTTCTACATTTAAAAAGAGGTGTTTTTTATGGATAGTGTAATTGAAGACGTACGATTAAGAAAAATTATTGATAGTAGAGGAAATCCAACTGTTGAAGCAGATGTTTTAACATGGAATGGATTCGGTAGAGCTGCAGCACCTAGTGGAGCAAGTACAGGGGTTAACGAAGTTGCATCATTCCCTGAAGGTGGAGTAGATCAAGTAATAGCTGAAGTTGAAGATTTAATTTCATCCGAAATTATAGGAATGGAAGCAGAAGATTTAAGAGAAATCGACACAGTACTTAAAGAAATTGACGGTACCGACAACTTCTCAACCATTGGTGGAAACACTGCAGTAGCAGTATCAATGGCAACAGCAAAAGCAGCAGCATCAAGTTACAACTTACCATTATACAAATTCTTAGGCGGAATCATGCCTGTATCAATTCCTTTCCCATTAGGAAATATGATTAACGGTGGAGCACATGCAGGTACAAACGCACCGGATATTCAAGAATTCTTAGTAATTCCTGTAGGTGCATCCAATATAATGGAAGCAATGGAAACAAACATTAACGTTCACAGAAGAATCAAAGAAAAAATACAAGCTACCGACAGTACATTTACTGGAGGTAAAGGTGACGAAGGAGGATGGGCTCCAAACCTTACCAACGAACAGGCTTTAGAAATTCAAACATCTTCCTGTGAAGAAATAACAGATGAAACAGGAGTAGAAGTTAGACCAGGATTAGATGTAGCATCAAGTGAATTCTGGAATGAATCAGAACAAAAATACATCTATGAACGTGAAGGAACTTCAAGAACAGTTGAAGAACAAATTGACTACATCGCTGATTTAGTAGATACTTATAAATTCTTCTATGTAGAAGACCCAATTCAAGAAAATGACTTTGAAGCATTTGCAGAATTAACAGCTAAATCAGGTAAAGATTGTTTAATTTGTGGGGATGACCTATTTGTAACCAATCCTGAAATATTAGCAAAAGGTATTGAAGCAAAAGCAGCAAATTCCTTAATTATTAAACCAAACCAAATAGGTACATTAACTGATACTTACAACTCTATCCAATTAGCTAAAGCAAATAAATACGTTCCAGTAGTATCTCACAGATCTGGAGAAACAACTGATGAAACAATTGCACATATTGCAGTAGCATTCAATGCACCAATTATTAAAACTGGAGCAGCTGGTGGAGAAAGAATAGCAAAACTTAATGAATTAGTCAGAATTGAAGAAGAATTACCAAATCCTAAAATGGCTGATTTATAAGTGGAGTTTAATATGGATATTAATATAGACTATGAAAAGTGTAACTCATTAAATTGTTTGGAATGTTTGGATTTATGTCCAATGCAGGTATTTGATATAAAAAATGATCAGCTGGTCATTGAAAATATTGATGCTTGTTGTGGATGCTTGGCATGTCAAGAAGTATGCAGTTACAATGCAATTAGTCTCATATATTAATACAATACGGAAATCATTAAAAAATAAATATAATTAAGAGGTAATAAAATGTCTGAATTATTAATACCATTAGATAAGTACCTTGCAGCAGGTTTACACATAGGTACTCAACAAAAAACAAAAGATATGGAAAAATACATCTACAGAGTAAGAGCAGATGGTCTTCACGTATTAGATGTAAAAAGCAGTAACGATAAAATATTAATTGCTGCAAAATTATTATCAAAATACGACCCAGATGACGTACTCGTAGTAAGTACAAGACAATACGGTCAAGCACCTGTTAAAAAATTCGGTGAAGTAACAGGTTGTAAAACAATCCCTGGAAGATTCATCCCAGGTACACTTACAAACCCAAGATACTCAAAATTCATCGAACCAAAATTATTAGTTGTAACTGACCCAAGAAGCGACTCACAAGCAGTAATTGAAGCAAGACAAAACGGAATTCCTGTAGTAGCATTATGTGATACAGAAAACCTTTTATCCAATGTTGATGTAGCTATACCTGTAAACAACAAAGGTAGAAAAGCTATTGCTTTAGTATACTGGTTACTTGCTAGACAAGTTCTCAGAAACAGAGGAATCTTGTCCAGTGATGAAGAATTCGATTTAGAACCTACTGACTTCGAATTAAAAATATAACTTTTTAAAATAAGCAAGGAAACATAGAAGAAGTTAATCTTCTTCTATTAGGTTATTTTTTTTTATCATAAACCTTTTTTTTTAAAAAATTTAGCTCTTTTTTCTAATTTCTTAACATTACATTAATTATTTTTTAATATAACACTTTTTCTATTTTTAAATCATTATTCATATGATTATATTTCTTAAATAAAATAATTTGTGGAGGATATATTTAAGTTTATAATATTGATCAATCTTGTAAAATTATATTAATCTTTAATTAATTGGGAAAAATGTATTAATGAAATTTATAATCAATATCTTTTAGATGTAATGAATGTCAAAAAAGTATTTAAAAAGGTATCTTGATAACATTATAGAAGAACGTTTAGATATGATTGGTGCAATTGTAATAGTTGGACCTAAATGGTGTGGTAAAACTACTACTGTAAAACAACATGCTAACAGTATATTGGATTTACAAAATCCTGATACTTTTAATTCTTATAAAGAATTATCTTCTTTTAAACCATCGTTACTCCTGGATGGAGATAAACCACGATTAATTGATGAATGGCAGAATATTCCAGTAATTTGGATGCTGTTAGAACAAGTGTAGATAATTCTGAGGGTGATGGTTTATATATATTAACTGGTTCAACAGTAATTGATGAATCTAAAATAATGCATAGTGGTACTGGAAGATTTAATATGATATTAATGAAACCTATGAGTTTATATGAAAGTAAGGAGTCAAATGGAAAAATTAAATTAATTGATTTATTTAAAAATCCTGAAATGAATATTGATGGTATTGAATCTAATTTATCTTTAGATGAATTAATTTTTGCTGCTTGTCGTGGTGGATGGCCAGAATCTTTAAATAAAAAAAATACTAAAGCACAATTATTTGTTGTTGAAAATTATATGGAAAATATATGTGAAGTTGATGTTTCAGCCATTGATAATATTAATAGGGATTCAAGAAAGGTAAAACAATTTTTAAAATCATATGCAAGAAATATATCAACACTTGCTAGTAATAAGACAATAATTAAAGATATTAAAGAAAATTTTCCAGATTTTGCTGTAAATACTTTACAACTTATCTTAATATTTTATCTAGATTATTTGTTATAGATGAAGTTGATGCATGGAATCCTAATATTCGATCAGCTTCTGCTATGCGTTCAAGTTCAAAAAGAGAATTTATTGATCCCTCAATAGCTGTGGCAGCTTTAGATTTAGATCCGGAAGCATTGCTATATGATTTAAAAACATTTGGATTTATATTTGAAACATTATGTATACGGGATTTAAGTATTTATACTTATGAAGAAGGGGGTACAGTTTCATATTATCATGATAAATATAATCTTGAAGTTGATTGTGTAATTCATTTAAAAAATGGTGATTATGCATTAATTGAATTTAAGTTGGGTAGGGATAATATTGATTGTGGTGCAAAAAATTTATTGAAACTAAATGAATTAATTAAAAAAAATATTAAAGAAAAAAAATTACGTATGAAAGAACATAAATTTTTAGCAGTAGTAACTGGAACTAAATATGCTTATACAAGGGAAGATAGTGTGAAAGTTTTACCGATTGGTTGTTTAAGATGATTATCTTTGAATTTTTAGAAAATTATTCCCGACATGTATCCAACTACTGATTCAAAATCTCCTGATGTCTCACCACTAGTGGTGTGGTTTAATACGATTGATGTGTTAGCATTCTGTAGTTTTGAATAAAATGTTGCAGTTATAACAGGTCCATATCCACACATTGTAATATCATAGTCAATAATATCTTTTACCATTTGATTCATGTCCATTGACTCAACGGATTTTATTATTTTATTGTCTAAAAATGTTGTAGTTTCTTGGTCATCATAATGATTTAAATCGGTACTTGCAATGATTATACAATTTCTATTCAATTTTTTTATAACTTCATCTAAACTTTTAGCAAGATTTTCACATAATTGGGGAATCTGCTGGGAAATAACTATGGGTACAATTTTAAAATCATGACCTTCACATATGAATTGTATAAACGGCAATTCAACTTCTATGCTATGCTCTCTAACATGTGCATTATTGTCAATGTAAACGTTACTGTCAACATTTAATAATTCCTGAATAAATTCATGATGTACGTCAACTAAACCAAGTGGTGTTTCCCATTTTTGATAATCACACACATCTATTTTAGTTCCATAACCTGTATGGTTGGGTCCCAGAATAATAAATGTATCAGGTAATTCATTTTTTCTAATTTCGTTAAATGTGTAGCATGCCGTTTTACCTGAGTAAATATATCCTGCATGGGGAACTATGCCTGCAACAATTTTTTCATATTTTTCATTATTTTCAGGAATCTTATTAAATAAATTATCAATGTCTTCCTTTAGAAAGTTTGGATTATTTTCATAAAACATTCCACTAACACAAGATTTTCTAATCATATTATCACATTTTAATAATTATTTCTATCTTATTATCTATTAGTTTTAATTTTTAATATAAATTTTGATTATTGATAATTTATTTCAATTTTTTTATCTATTGTAACTTTTTTAGTAAACTATATTAAATATAATTTAAATATATATTATTAACAGATTCTCATAAGAATAATTGATTAATTAATCAAATATTGTTACAATCGGTAACTGTATAAAAAAGGATTTTTTTTATACTTGAGAATCATTTTAGGGGAATTGTCTTTTTTAGACAAATGTATTGGAATTAGTGGGTAAATAACTTATGGTAGTATATCTATGGATAATATTACACCCATTTACCTAAGAACTAAAAGTAGATTATAGGTAATACTGATTATTACTGAAATTAATATACTTTCTATTTTTACTAATTTTTTTTACATAAATCCTTGACTAACTAGGAGAATAATTATGAAAATCAAAGCTTTTGCACCTGGAAAAGTAATATTGTTTGGAGAACATTCTGTTGTACATAATAAACCAGCAATTGCCGTTGCAATAAACAGGGGAGTTGATGTGGAATTAACAACCAGATCAGACAATAATGTTACAATAGAAGTACCATTAATTAATTATTCAAAGGAACATGAACTGGTAAATAAAAAACTTGTTTTTGAATTAGATAGTCAAAATAAAATGATTACTGATTATATTTATGAAGTTATAAACTTATTTGAATTTGATACTGGTTTTGATTTAACAGTTGACATAAAAATGTATTTGGGAGCAGGATTGGGCTCTTCTGCAGCAGTTACTGTTAGTTGCATGAAAGCATTATCCTTGTTTAATCATATTGAAATGGATAAAAAAGAGATTGCAACTAAAGCACGGGATATAGAAATTAAGATACAGGGAGCTGCCAGTCCTATTGATACATCTATGAGTACATATGGTGGAATAATCTATATTAATGAGGAATTTGAATTACAAAGAATCAATTTTGATATGGATTTACCATTAATAGTTTCAAACTGTGAATTAAGTGGAAACACGGGACAATTGGTAGAATCAGTAAGACAAAAATATGTAAAATATCCTGAAATTGTAGGAAACATTTTTAATGCTATGCAGGAAATATCAAAAAATGCAAAACATGCTCTGGAAAATGGAAACTCCGAAGAATTAGGGGATTTAATGAACTTGAATCAGGGATTACTTGATTCAATTGGCGTAAATACTGTTGAATTATCAGATATGGTTTACCTATCCAGAAAATTTGGAGCAAAAGGTTCAAAATTAACTGGTAGTGGTGGTGGAGGCTGTATAATAGCTTACTGTCCGGAAAATATTAATCGGATATATGAAGAATTAAGTAGCAAATACCCTACATTTAAATGTGAACAATCTGATGAAGGAGTTTATGGACAAATTATTCAAGAATAATAATAGGACTGTATTATTATGATGATAGTAAAACTAGGTGGAAGTGCATTAACCATAAAAGATGCAAATGAACCGACCGTTGATGAGACAAATTTAAATAGGATTGCAGAAGAAGTATCTAACTACAATGATGATATGGTAATTGTACACGGTGCAGGATCATTTGGACATATACTGGCAAAGAAATATGGAATAGGTGGAAAAATAACAAATGCTCAGGAAAACCTGTTTAAGATTGAAGGTTTAAGTTTAACTCAATCTTCAATGCAATTACTTAACTATTATGTTGTTAGTAAATTACAGGAGAAGGGAATACCTGCAATAGGTATAAAACCGTCCTCTTTTATAATTACGGAAAATCAAAGGATTACAGTATGTGATACAAACATTGTAAAACGCTATGTTAATGAGGGATTTGTACCGGTATTGTATGGTGATGCAGTTCTTGATTTGAATAAAGACATAAAATTTGCAATAATATCGGGGGATCAACTCATTACATATTTTGCAAAAGCATTGAAAGCTGATAAGGTAATATTATCTTCAGATGTGGATGGAATATTTACAGATAATCCTAAAACAAATCCTGATGCAAAGTTAATAGAAGTGGTGACAAAAGATACTCAACTGACATTAACTGAAAATGAAAATCAGGCTGATGTAACCGGTGGTATGGCAGGTAAAATAAGGGAATTGTTGGAACTTGCCGATGAAGGTATTGAATCAATGATTATTAATGCAGAAAAGGAAGGTAACCTTAAATCAGCTGTTTCAGGAAAGGAAGTTAAAGGTACAATAATCAAATAATAATATTTTAACAAACGATTAGGGGGTAACATGTTGTGATATCAGATAGGAAATTGGCTCATTTAGAAATATGTAAAAACAACAATGTTGAACATAACAGAACAACAGGTTTTGAAGACATAGAATTGGTTCATAGAACATTACCTGAAGTTAATTTTGAAGATATTGATACATCAATAGAATTTCTTGGCAAAAGATTGGATTCACCATTAATCATATCTGCAATAACTGGTGGACATGAAGCAAGTAAGGAAATTAATAAAAATCTTGCTATAGCTACAGAAAATACAAAAATTGCAATGGGTGTGGGCAGCCAAAGGGCTGGAATAACTCATGAAGACTTAACAGATACATTTACAATTGTTAGGGATTATGCTAGAAGGGCTATGATAATAGGTAATATTGGAGCACCGCAAGTAGAATACGCACCAAAAGCAATTGAAATGTTAGATTGTGATGCATTGGCAATACATTTAAATCCATTACAGGAAATTATTCAACCTGAGGGAGATATAAATGCAGAAGGCTATGTTGAATCTATTAAAGAAATATGTTCCGGAACAAATATTCCTATAATAGCTAAAGAAACCGGTGCAGGAATAGATGGAAGGGATGCAAAAATCCTGGAGGATATTGGTGTAGATGCAATAGATATTCAGGGAGTAGGTGGAACAAGTTGGGCTGCTGTAGAAACATATCGTGCAGAAGATCCAAATCTTGGTAATTTATTCTGGGATTGGGGTATTCCTACAGCTGTAAGTACCATTGAAGTTCTAGAGAATACTTCATTACCTGTTGTATCATCTGGTGGAATTAGAAATGGTTTGGAAGCTGCAAAAGCTATTAGTTTAGGTGCAGATTGTGTGGGAATGGCATTACCATTTTTAAAGTATGCTTATGAAAGTCCTGAATTAATTGAAGAAAAAATAAATCAATTCACCAGAGAATTAAAAACAGCAATGTTTTTAGTTGGAGCATCAAATATAGAAGAATTAAAACAAAAGCGATTAATAATCACTGGAAAAACTAGAGAAATATTAACAGAACTAAATATTGACACAAAAAAATACGCGAGGAGGATATAACTTGACTATAGAAGTAATAGCGGTCGGAGGATATGAACAAATCGGAAAAAACATGACTGCTGTAAAAGTAAATGATGATGTAGTAATATTTGATATGGGAATACACCTTGATAGACTTCATATACACGAAGACACGGATATATCAAGGATGCATAGTTTAGACTTAATAGAACGTGGAGTAATTCCTGACGATACACTTATGAGAGAAGTGGATGGAAAAGTAAGAGCAATAGTATGTACACACGGTCACCTGGACCACATAGGTGCAATAGCAAAACTTGCACACAGATATGAAGCACCTATTATTGCAACACCATATACTATAGCATTAATAGAAAAAACCATTAAAGGAGAACGTAAATTTAAAGTAAATAATCCTTTGAAAATCTTAAATCCCGGAGAAAAATTACAAATATCACCAAACTTAACTCTTGAATTTGTAAGAACAACACACAGTATACCACAGACAATCACAGCAGCTCTTCACACACCGGAAGGTGTAGTAATATATGCAAACGACTTCAAATTTGACAACCATCAGATGGTATCACCACCACCTGACTACAGAAGATTCCGTGAAATAGGTAAAAAAGGTGTTAAAGTAGCAATAATGGATACTACAAACATCAAAGAAGTTAAGGAAAGTAAAACACACTCCGAAAAAATTGCACGAGATCTACTTAAAGATGTTCTTAAAGGTCCTCTTGATGAAAGAAAAGGATTGATTGTTACAACATTTTCAAGTCACATAGAAAGAATTCAGGCAATTACTAAAATAGCTGAAAGAAGCAGAAGAAAAGTTTTAATCCTTGGACGTAGTATGGAAAGATACTGTTCAATAGCAGAATCTTTAGGAATTCTAAACTTACCAAGAAACGTAAGCATTTACGGAAATTCAAAATCAATTAACAAAGCATTGGCAAGAGCAAATGAAAACAGAACAAAATACATGTTAATTGTAACAGGTCACCAGGGAGAACCTGATGCATTACTTCCAAGAATAGCAAACAACAAAACAAACTTTGAAATCAAACCGGGAGACAATATAGTCTTTTCAGCTACTACAATTCCTAACCCAATAAACCTTGCTAACAGGGATTTATTAAACAGAAGACTCAAAGAAAAAGGAGCAAGAATCTACAATAATGTTCACGTATCAGGTCACGCCGGACCGGAAGATTTAAGAGATTTCATAAGAATGTTAAATCCACAACACTTAATCCCATCACACGGTGATTTAAGTCATTTAGCAGCATTTGTAGAACTAGCAGAAGAAGAAGGATATAAATTAGGAAATGATGTTCACATACTAAGAAATGGACAAGCCCAAGTATTTAATAGGTGATTATAATGGATGTATTGGAAATATTAAAAGCATACTCAGCAGATGTTGATTTAGAAATTGAAGAAGCTTTAAGCACACTTGAACCAGATGAATTAAAAGATGCTTCAGCACATTTAATTAAAGCAGGCGGAAAAAAATTCAGACCTGCATTAACAGTACTAAGCTGTCAGGCAGTAGGTGGAGAAACAGAAAAAGCATTAAAAGCTGCAGCTTCACTCGAATTGATTCACACATTCAGT
>JAEEGL010071157.1_pt1 | contig 25583 bp, 27 predicted proteins | sample 9134231 | NCBI WGS metagenome assembly JAEEGL01 (sample SAMN16246548, study PRJNA631951) | gut metagenome | biome: gut microbiome; feature: rumen; material: fiber-attached | host: Bos | place: Iran: Karaj | collected 2018-10
AAATGTGCATGTAAAAACAATTGGAATAAAATTGACACGTTCTTTTCGTTTTATGCATGGAATTATTCGAGATTTTATGTTATTATAGGGTAAACAGTAGTCACATTCCAGTGGTCAGTTGCAATAAGAGGAAGATACATAACTCCAGCATTCTGAATATAATCATAAATAGGTGTACAACAAGATGGGGCAAAGAAACAAACTACGTGTATTTGAAGCTTTTGCCGGCATAGGAGCACAAGCTTCAGCCTTGGAAAGACTCAATATTGACTATGAAATCGTTGGTATCAGTGACTGGTTTATTGATGCCATAGAGTGTTATGCCGCCATTCACTGTGAAGATGTTCAAGTAGAGATTCCTCAAAGCATAAATGAGATTGATGACTATCTGTCCTCTTTCACGTTTAGCGCAACTTCAACAAAGCCAACAAAACTAAAGCTATTAACAGAAGATCAAAAACGGGATTTATACCGTGCAAATAAAAAAGCTAATAATTATGGCTCGATCACTGATATAAAAGGGTCTGATATGCCAGATACCGACTTGCTCGTATATAGTTTCCCGTGCCAGGATCTTTCCACAGGTGGCCTCGGTAAAGGAATGAAGAAAGGTTCAGGGACACGCTCTGGCTTATTATGGGAAATTGAACGCATTCTGAAAGAATTAGCAGGACTACGAAGACTCCCAGAGTACTTATTGCTTGAAAATGTCAAAACTATAAAAGCAAAGTGTAACCAGGATGATTTGAATCAATGGCTACAGTTCCTTGAATCAATGTAGTTCTCCATCTGCGCATACGACCAACGGTTATCACTCTTGCGCCGAATTTCTCGCACAGTAATAGGCATATTGAGCGCACGCAGTTTTAGCATCTGATTAAACTCCGGGGTATCGGTCTGGCTGGCGGCTTGCAGAAAAGCCTTGGTGACAATGACAGTGTTGTTGGCAAAGTTGATTTCATACTGCTGATTCTTTTTCATAATTCTTCCTTTCTGCGGTTTGTTGGCTTATCCGCTGCCATTGATGTTGATGGTTGATGATAGTTGCTGTTAGGCATTCTGCAAGGTTAATACACTTACTGCGGGTTCAGTCGCCGTTGATCGGTGTAAGTTTCCTTGATGCTTTCTTCTGTCTTATATAAAGGGACATTGAGCGTAGATAATCCTTCTTCGCGTGCCCAAGAGAAGAATGTCTTAACCATCACAACGTAAGTTGCTATCGTGTGTGTGGAAAGGTCTTTGTCGCGCAACGCTGCCGTCATCAGGTTTATATCTTTCATCGTGATACGGTCAATGGGTTTAGACCAGTCAATGTAAATCCCGGCAGCGTGAAAGTGGTCAGCATAGCTTTTCAGTGTCTTATCTGCTATGCCTCTTGCCTTCTTGTTAAGCAGGAAATCCTCGAAACACTCAATGGCTGTCTTGCTGTGTTCTATCTTGATTCTCATAAAAATGTGCGTCCTTGAATGTGGTCTAATACCACAAGATTCAAGCACGCACAGAATACAAAAAAACCTCGGAAATCCCGAAGTTTTGCTCTATTTTTCCGGGCGGGGCGGTAGCCACGCCACCCCATTCAAGCACGCTACCAAGCTGCGCTACACCCAGATATTTCGTTTATGGATCATATAATCCCTGACAACGACAATTATTATACAACAGGATGCAGCCTTTGTCAAGTTGATATTCCCGCATTCTGTTTGGAAATTTTGTGTTATCCCGCAGTCATCAGGAGTTTGTGCGGAAGTGTATACGTCATATTTTCAGCTGCTTTGGCGCCGAACTTCTTTTTGAGATATTCGGCGGCTTCGCCAATCCGGCAGACGCGGGTTGTGCTGTTGTGGGCGTCGCTTGCGATGATATCGATCAAGCCTTCTTCCAATACTCTTTTGGCCCATCGGTTTCCGAAAAGACCGCGGCTGTCTAAAACCGTTCGTGCGTTCATTTGCGTTACGATGCCGTAATCCGCACGCAGCATCCGGATGCGCTTTACGTCCTGGAGAGCTTCGTATCTTTCGATATGGGCAAACACAGGGTTGTAGCCTGCATTTTGAAGGTCGGCGGCTGCGCGCTTCAGCATTTCAAAGGGAAACTGCGGCATGAATTCCACAAGCACACAGTTGCCGTCCCCGAGGCAGGGCACGCGACCGTCACGAAGCAGCTTGGGCGTGGCCTCACTGTACATGATCTCAGACCCGCTGAAAAGCCGGATGCCGAGCTTTGAAGCCTCGGCCTGAAGCACAGAAAGATGCCGCTTATATCTTTCAGCGTCCGGATGGGTATATCCGGGAATGATGTGGGAGGTGCAGCAAATCTCTGCTACGCCCTGCCCCGCAGCCGCCAAAAGCATATCGAGCGACATCTGGCTGTCTTTCGCACCATCATCTACACCGTAGACGACGTGCTGGTGTATATCACAGATCATTGATTACTTCTTTTTGCTTTTCTTAGGCTTATCATCACCGTCGCTATCGTGCTCGGTATTGTAGTAGCCGTAACCGTAATGGCTGTAATAGTAGTGGTTTCGGTAATACTTCTTCTCGCTGAAGGAAGAGATCTTCACCATGTCTATGATGCAGCCGAGAATGGGCGTCCCGCTGCGTTCCATCTGCTTTACTGCGTCCTGCACTTCACGGCGGTGGCGTTTGCCGTATTCTATGACCATCACAACGCCGTCGCAGGCGCTGGAGATCTCGACAGCGTCAATCACCACGCCGACGGGCGGCGTATCGATGATCACCACGTCGAATTGCTCCGCCAGTTCGTCCAGCAGAAGCCGGAACTCCTGGGTATTGATCAGGCCGATGGGATTTGATACGTCCCTTCCTGCAGGTACCATGTACATGTTTTCATAATTCGTGCGGTAGCAGATATCTGCCATCTCGCACTGTCCGGACAGGTAGTGCGCAAGACCTTTGATCTCGCTTTCAGACTTTATGCCGAGACGCTTCACCGCAACGGAACGCCTCAGATCGGCATCCACCAACACACAGCTTTTGCCTCTCTCGGCCATGTTGAACAGGATGCGCGTTGTCATGGTGCTTTTGCCCTCGGACGCAGCGCAGCTTGTGAGCATGACCTTTTTGACTTTTTTGCCGGAGAACAGGATGTTGGTGCATATGGTATTGAGTGCTTCCTTCGCGCTGAAATCCAGCTTCGGAGTGCGGGAGATCGTCAGCTTATTCATCGTCCTGTCCTCCTTTTGCCTTGGAGCGTCTTGAGGTATCACTTTCGGTCATGGTATCGTCCTTCTGCAGCATCATCATACCCAGTACGGGCAGGTGCAGGTACTTTTCAACGTCTTCCTCCGTGCGGATGTAATCGTCCATCAGATACCTGGCGGTGATGATGCCAACGGCGATCATGCAGCCGAGGACCAGGCCGATAAAGGCGTTTCGTGTTCTGTTGGGCGAAGACGGAGCTGATGGAAGCAGCGCTTCTTCGAATGAAGTTGGTTCAGAAGTATCCATCTTAACGGAAATGAACTCTCTGGCGACTTCCGCGTAGGCGTTGGCGAGATTCTGCGCCTCCTTGGGATCTGTGGAAGTTGCGGTGATATAGAGTATGCGGGTGTTTGACGGATTGGTGATGGAAAGCATTTTGCTCAGCTTTGAATAGGAATAATCGAGCCCCAGCTTTTCGTTGACCGCTTCGTGAACGTGCCAGTTGTTGAATACTTCTTTATAATCGCTTGCCAGATAGTTAGATATCTGCAAATCTGCAACATTCAGAATAGAGCCGGAATTGTTGCGTACATATATTTTGGAGGTGGTTTGGTATTGGGGCGTCACGAAGAAGTTGGTGTACAAAAGCATCGCGATCATGCAGGCGATACCGGAAAGAGCGACCCAATACCACTTTTCCACAAGCTTCAACAGCAGCTCGTACAGGTCGATGGTGAATTCCTCGCCATCTTCGACTCCTGCGGACGCTTTCTGCACGCCTGTTACTGGTGCGATCGCATTCGTTCTCTTTTTCTTCTCATCGCTCATATGCTTTCACCTTTCCGTTTGCTGTGTTATTCGGGAATGTAGAACACGTCCAGTATCCATTTCGTAACCGCCTCTTCGTCCGGATGAAATTCCATAAATCCGTCGCTGCCAAGTGTGTGTGAACCAGGCAGCCTTTCGATCTCACGCACATCGTATGTTATGGCGGAACTCAAGGCAGATACGATACGGGATTTTGCTGCGTTTGTAGTGGCATAAGCGGAGATGCGGTCATACAAATCGTTCAGATACGAAGCGTCGGAGGCGTTTTGTTTGATGAGGCTGAGCGCGCCGTCCATGAACGTTTTTTGACGCACCATACGCTCGCTGTTGCTGCCGTCCCCCACGCTGTATCGGGAACGTACGAAATACTCCGCCTGCTTGCCCTGCAGCCGGATGGTCGCGCCCGGAACCATAGCGGCATCCAGATGGCTTAGATCGTCGTTCAACGTGACCGTAACGCCGTCGAGCGCGTCGTTTATGACGCTGATGGCATTCAGGTCAAAAGCCATATACAGCTCGATGTCCGTACCTTCCAGGAGGTTCTGGACCGCTTCCACCGTGTACTGGCAGTTTTCTTCGCTCGTCTTTCCAAAACCGTGGGAAAGGCAGATCTGGGCATTGCGCGTCCCGACCTTCTTGCCCAGCACGCTGAGCACCGTGATGTTCGTCATGGTATCGCGGTCGATCTGTAGAAATCGTAGAGTCCTGGATTCGTCGTCGATCACTGTAAGAAGCAGGAAGTCTGCCTGACCGCCGGAACGGTAGCCGTTACCTGTTGCCTGCTCTTCTTTATCCACGCCGATCAGAAGAAGCGTTGTGAGCTGATTGTTTTGAACATACCGTTTGCCGCCGTATTCGATGCGCTTTAAACTGATGAAGCTTTCGTCTAGAGTGCCGCGGGTCTCTTCCACGTTTCCGGTTTCAAGTGATCTGATGATGATATAGGAGCATACGAGAACTGCGATGATCGCAGATAATACGAGCAGCGCTTTTGTAAGTGATCTCCTGCTCAAACCCATTCGTGCCCCTGCTTTCGTCTTAATAGTATTTAATAATATAATACCATATTACGATGGTAAATCAAGTGATTTTATGAAAAATCAGAGAATTATTTATTCATCATATCCTCTCTCTTTTTTTGTTGACGGAGAAAAGAGATTTCATTATAATACACACAGGAAACGAAAGATCAAAGGAGAAGCAAATGACGAACGCAATTAGATACATCGGGGTAAACGATCATCACATCGACCTATTCGAAGGTCAGTATCGTGTACCCAACGGCATGAGCTACAACTCATACGCGATCATCGATGAACAGATCGCCGTCACCGACACCGTTGACAAATACTTCACGCACGAGTGGCTGGACAACCTACAGTCCGCTTTGAACGGGAGAAAGCCGGACTACCTAGTGATTCATCACATAGAGCCGGATCATTCCGCCAATATTCTGAACTTCATGAACACGTATCCTGCAGCGCGCATCGTTTCGTCGGCGAAGGCTTTTGCGATGATGAAAAACTTCTTCGGCACCGATTTTGCAGACCGCAGGGTCGTGGTAGGAGAAGGCGACGAACTGGCGCTTGGTCAGCATACGCTCAACTTCATCGCGGCCCCCATGGTGCACTGGCCGGAGGTGCTGATGAGCTATGAAAAGAGCGAAAAGCTTCTTTTCTCGGCTGACGGTTTCGGCAGGTTCGGCGCTTTGGACGTACCCTATTCCGACTGGGCAGACGAGGCGCGCAGATACTACATCGGCATCGTAGGCAAATACGGCGCCCAGGTTCAGGCATTGCTAAAAAAAGCGGCGGCTCTCGAAATCGAAGCGATCCTCCCCCTGCACGGTCCCGCGCTTACGGAAAACCTGAAATACTATATCGATCTGTATTCCGTATGGTCTTCCTACATGTATGAGACGGACGGCGTGATGATCGCCTATACATCCGTATACGGAAACACCAAAAAGGCTGTGGACACGCTGGAAGAAAAGCTGAAGGCAAACGGCTGCCCCGCGGTAAAGAAGCACGACCTGGCCCGCTGCGATATGGCGGAAGCTATCTCTGACGCTTTCCGCTTCAGCAAGCTTGTTTTGGCGACGACCACATACAATGCGGACATCTATCCTTTCATGCGCCGCTTCATCGAAGGCCTGACCGAGCGGGGATACAAAAACCGCACCGTGGCCATGATCGAAAACGGCTCTTGGGCACCGCAGGCTGCCAAAGTGATGAAAACCATGCTGGAAGGCTGCAAGAACCTTACGTATGCGGAGCCTGTCGTGCGGCTCGCCTCAGCCCTGAACGACGAGAGTGCTTCGCAGCTTAGCGAGCTGTGCAAGGAACTGAGCAAGGATTATATCGCCCAGAGAAGCGAGACCGCAGATAAAAATGACCTGACCGCGCTTTTCCGCATCGGCTACGGGCTGTATGTGGTCACTTCCAACGACGGCAAAAAGGACAACGGTCTGATCGTCAACACGGTGACGCAGGTCACGAACACGCCCAACCGCATCGCCGTTTGCATCAATAAGCAGAACTACTCCCATCACGTCATCCGCCAGACCGGAATCATGAACGTGAACTGCTTAAGCGTGGATGCGCCGTTCAAGGTGTTTGAGGATTACGGTTTCCGTAGCGGCAGGAACACGAACAAATTTGAAGGTGAATCTGTCCTGCGCTCCGATAACGGGCTCGTATTCCTCTCCAAGTATATCAACGCGTTCATGTCCCTGAAGGTGGAACAGTATGTGGACCTTGATACGCACGGCATGTTTATCTGCACCGTAACGGAGGCGCGCGTGCTGAGCGATAAGGAGACCATGACGTATACTTTTTACCAGAACAACGTGAAGCCGAAACCCGCTACGGAAGGCAAAAAGGGATACGTCTGCAAGGTGTGCGGCTATGTGTACGAAGGCGACGAACTGCCGGAGGATTTCGTGTGCCCGCTTTGCAAGCACGGCGCTGCCGACTTTGAACCCATTGCCTGATGTCTGATAACGCTTGGCTTGGGCATTCTGACTGAAAAGCTTTAACATACACACAAATTGATTGGAGGGAACCGATATGCCTGAATGGAAGAATATGGATGCGCTTACGTCTTACGCTAAGCTTTGCGCTTTGAAGGCGCCGTCCCTTAAAACCGCTCTCGCTGGCAAGGAAGGAGCAAAGCGCGTTCAAGAGTATATGCTGCCCATGGCGGCGGGACTCAAATGGAACTACGCCGCAAGGCCTGTGGACGCTCAGATACTTGCTGCGCTTCGCGAGCTTGCTTTGGAGGCGGGACTTGCGGATAAATACCGTTACCTTGTTAACGGCAATATCGTCAACACGGGCGAAAAGAGGCGCGTTTTGCACCATCTCACCCGCGGCCAGCTGCTTGACTGCGTGAGCGTAGACGGAAAGGACAAGCGGGAATTCTATCAGGAACAGCTTCGGAAGATCGAAGCCTTTGCCGAAAAAGTGCATTCGGGCGAGATCGTGAACGAAAAGGGAGAAAGCTTCACCACCGTCGTTCAGATCGGCATCGGCGGCAGCGATTTGGGCCCGAGAGCCATGTACCTGGCTTTGGAGAATTGGGCGAAAACCGAAGGCTTCTTCAAAATGAATGCGCGGTTCATCAGCAACGTAGACCCGGACGACGCCGTAAGCGTACTTCAAGATATAGACGTGAGCCGCTCCCTGTTTATCGTTGTGTCCAAGAGCGGAACGACGCTTGAGACCCTCACAAACGAAGCCTTCGTAAAGGATGCCCTCTTAAAGCTCGGCCTTGAACCCGCAAAGCACATGCTGGCGGTTACCAGCGAGACATCGCCCCTTGCAAAAAGCAGCGATTACCTGGCCGCGTTCTTCATGGACGATTATATCGGCGGACGCTACTCTTCCACCTCTGCCGTTGGCGGTGCCGTTCTGAGCCTTGCTTTCGGCGCGGATATCTTCTCCCGCTTCCTGAAAGGGGCGCACGAACAGGACAAACTGGCCCTGGAAGAAGATCCGCTGCGCAATCCGGATATGCTGGACGCGCTGATCGGCGTGTATGAAAGAAACGTGCTCGGCCTTCCATGCACGGCTGTTCTCCCCTATTCCCAGGCGCTCAGCCGCTTCCCCGCGCATCTTCAGCAGCTGGATATGGAGTCCAACGGCAAGAGTGTGAACCGTTTCGGAGAAAAGATATCTTACCAGACTGGCCCCGTAATCTTCGGAGAGCCGGGCACAAACGGACAGCATTCCTTCTACCAGCTGCTTCATCAGGGCACGGACATTGTGCCTCTTCAGTTCGTAGGCTTTAAAAACAGCCAGATGGAAACGGATGTGGAGATACAGTCTACCACGAGCCAGCAGAAGCTCTGTGCAAACGTGGCAGCGCAGATCATGGCGTTTGCTCTGGGCAAAGAGGATGAAAACACTAACAAGGCCTTTGCGGGAGAACGTCCGTCAAGCATCATCGTGGGAGACAAGCTTACCCCTGAAGCGCTTGGCGCTCTGCTGAGCCATTTCGAAAACAAGGTGATGTTCCAGGGCTTTATCTGGAATATCAACAGCTTTGACCAGGAAGGCGTACAGCTGGGCAAGGTGCTTGCCAAAAAGGTGCTCGCCCGCGAGACTGACGGCGCCCTGAAAGCCTACAGCGACCTGCTGGAAATCTGATCCGTACATAGAAACACGTCCGCACAGGCTGCGGGCGTGTTTTTGATGCTCTGTTCATACCTGGACCTTGATCCATTTTGTTCCCTTCATGCGGTAACGGAAAACGATGGTGCGGAAGATCCACTCCACAAGCTGGCCCAGCCATATGCCGAGGATGCCGAACCCCAAGGTGATCGACAAAAGATACCCCGTCATCATCCGGCCAATAAGAAGGGCTATCAGGCTTATGCCTGTTGCAAAGGCGGAGTCTCCGGCTGCGCGGGCGGTGGTGGTCGTGAGGAATGCCCTGCACCAGATGAACGGCATCGGGAGCGCGCCTATGAATACGGCAAGGTAGATATATTTGATCGACGCCTGCGAAGGAGCGTACAGCTTTAATACCAGCGGCGTGAGCGGACCGATGATCAGTATGGCTGCCGCCATGATATAGCCGCCGATCCAGATGAAATTGCGGCAGTATCTTTTGGCAAGGCCGATATCTTTCGCGCCGACGCACTGCCCGCAGACGGTGGAAGTGATATTGGTCATGGAATAGGCGAAGACATAGTACAGCATAAACACGGAATTGGCGATGCCGTGAGCGTCCGTCTGATACAGCGGGAGCTTTGCGATATACATCTGTACCAGAAGCATGCCGCCCTGAAACAGCACCTGTTCAATGGACAAGGGGATGCCCAGCATGAAGATGTCTTTGGATGTGGATCGGTCATAGTGGGTAAAGTCCTTCCAACGCATATGCAGCGCGCAGCTTGGGCGCATCAGCCAGTACAGAGCGAATATGACGCCGATCACCCTTGCGGTAAGATAACTCAGCGCCGAGCCGCTTACGCCCATTTCGAAAACGTTGATATACAGAAGCGAGCAGACCAGATGGATCGTGTTTATGATCAGGGTAAGCGCAAGACTGCTCTTTGTATCTCCGATGGACCTGAACACGGTGAATATTGCGTTGAACAGCGCGTAAGGGATGATGGATAGGCCGAAAATGCGCAGATATTCCCCCGCCGCCAATGCAACAGCAGGATCGACGGACGGATACAGTGCTTTTACGATGCCGGTGCCGAAGGCGCTGATCGCGATGCCGAAAACGCTGCCGCCCAGGGTGCAGATCACGCAGCTCTGCCCTATCGCGTGGCGCATATGTACCTGGTCCTTCGCGCCTTTCGCCCTGGCGATCACGATGCCCGCACCGACAGAGATGGCGGAATAAAGCGCATAGGCCAGAGCGCCGATCACGGTGGCGTCGTTCACTGCTGAGATGGCGCCGGCGCCGGAAGATGAGACCATGGCGTTGGACAGAAGCCCTATCCCGAAAATGAACAGCTGATCCAGAAGGAGGGGTATGAACATGGCGCGCAGCTGCTCGTAGGTAAAAAGCTCCGAATCAAAACGATTCCTGAGCCAAAAGAGAACCCTCTGGTGTAAACGGGTCTGCATGTGCGCCTCCATCGGTATTATGGCATGCATTATAGCGGTTTCGAAAACGGAATTCAATATTCCCATCGATTAAAATCCGGCTGTGATTGTTTACTTTACGGTTAAACAGTGGTAAGATCATATCAAGCGAGGAGAGGAGATGATATCTTGGTAGATCTAAGACCCAACAAAGCACCCGGGGCACAGTGGTTTCCCAAAGCGGGACTTGGCCTGTTCATTCATTGGGGCATCAGCTCCGTAGACGGATATCTCGATCTTTCCTGGGGCATGTTCAAAGACTTTAAGTATTCTCCCCGTGTGTGCAGGCCGGAAGAGTATTTTTCTCTGGCGAAGCGGTTCGACCCGATACGGTACGATCCTGGAAAATGGCTTTCTGCCGCCAGTGAAGCCGGCTGCCGTTACGCCGTGATGACGGCGCGCCATCACGACTCCTTTGCCATGTGGCCAAGCCGCTACGGGGACTTCAACACCCGCACATATATGGGCGGGCGCGACCTGATCGCGCCGTACGTCGAAGCCTGCCGGAAGCACGGCATCAAAGTGGGCCTTTACTATTCCCCGCCGGATTTCCGCACTGCGGGAGAGTATCTCCCCTACGGAGGCTGGCAGGAGGACCGCAGAAATGAGATCCCGAAGGAGCTTACTGACTACGAGCACGCCATCGTGCGCGGACAGGTGAGGGAGCTGCTTACACAGTACGGCAGGATCGACCTGATCTGGTTCGACGGAAAATGGCAGCACATCCTGAAGGAAGAAGACATACGCGCCTACCAGCCCGATATCGTTATCGGCCGCGGTGAAGACACGAATTTTGCCACTACAGAATGCCGCATCCCCACAGAAGAAGAATACGGTGAAAACTTCGCGGGACGCTGGTGGGAATTCTGCGGAGAACTCAACTGCTGCTGGGGCTATACCGTGCGGGACGAACATACGGTTAAATCGCTTGAAACACTCACTGAATGGTTTACGAGCGTGCGTTCGCACGGGGGCAACTTCCTGATCAATATAGGGCCGGACGCCCAGGGTGATTTTACCAAACTGGAGTACGAGCGCCTTAAGCAGTTCGGCCAGTTTGTGCGCAGCCATCCGGAACTGATGCCGGATATGTAAACGGCAATTCAGAGACCGGCATGAGCACAGATGCTGCATGCCGGTCTCTTTGAATCATCTATACCCAGTTCCGATGACTCTGCAAATCCTTCAAAAAAGAAGAGAATCGGCTGTTTTCCGATATATTAATGACAAAGTCCGAAGCCTGTGCCTCGGACCTTGTCATATAAAGCAGCGAAAGTTATTGCGGAAACTCGTCAGGATGTCTGTTTTACCGTGCCGCGAACAGCGTGGCGTACCATCTCGGCAGCGCTTTGCTGAACGTTGCCGGAGCGAAAGCCCTTGTTGCCCAGGAAGAACAGCGCAAGAGCGCCGGGGCCTACGTGAGAGCCGGTGACGGGCTCATAATCTACGGTCAGGATCTCCTTTGGCGGAGCGGAGCGATTGATGAGGTCAATCAGATATTTTGCGTCTTTTTCGCAGTCCGCGTGGGCGATGCCGATGGTTTGTTCCTCCGGATGCTCTACCAGTTTGGCATACTGGTCGGCAATGGCTTCTACGGAACGTTTGCGTCCCAGCAGCTTTGCAAAGCTGACGATGCAGCCGTTCTGGTTGCCTTTGAGAAGCGGCTTGATATTGAGTACAGTGGCGACTACCGCCGCAGCATTTGAAAGCCTTCCGGTCCTGCGCAGATGCATGAGGTCGTCCACCGTGAACACCTGGCACATGCGGGGAACGAGCGAGCGGATATTCAGCGCGTTCTCTTCCAGAGAAATGCCCTGATCCCTAAGTTCGGCTGCCCTGATGGACAGAAGAGCTTCGCCGAGAGAGGCTCCAAGAGAATCGATCGTTTCGATTTTGCGATCGGGATACTTTTCATGTAGCTGCTGCCCAGCGAGCACAGCCTTTTCAAAGGAACCGCTGATGCCGGACGACATACCGATAAACAGGATATCCTGCCCGTCACTCAAAAAGGATTCAAACCAATCATAATACTTTTGCGGATTGATGAGGGAAGTATTTACCTTCGTTCCCCTGCGGATGGCGCCGTAGAAGGCAGCGGAATCAAACGCCTGCGTGTTTTCGCAAGTATATTCAGCACCGTCGATAAAGTATGAAAAGGGAAGCGCGTGTATATTCTGCGCTTTCAGGATCTCGATTGGAATATTTGCGGATGTATCTGTAAGTATTGTATAGCTCATAAAATCAACAACTACAGTATATCTAATAATGATTATTATTATAATAAACACCGAATATCATGTCAACCGGTAAAATGTTATGAATCTATTGCACAAAGCATCTGATGTGAGATATAATATTCGATGCGAGGTGATTTTGCGTGGCATACGATAACGCGCTTGTTGCGGGCAAACTGAGAAGATGGGAACACTATCTTGATTCCTTCCGTCTGCCGTCCTGGGACGAGATACCGGATCTCGGCTTATATATGGAACAGCTCACGGTTCTCTTAAAAGAGTATTTGGACTATCTTCCGCCGGAACTGAAGGAGGAGCAGTTTATCACGGCCTCCACCATCAACAACTACGTGCGCATGCACGTTATGCCGGAACCGGTCAAAAAGCGCTACTACCGCGTGCATATCGCATACCTGGTGGTGATACTCACGCTCAAGCAGTCGCTGAGCATCTCGCTGATCCAGAAGATCATCCCCATGGGTCTTACCGAAAACGAAGTGAGAAAAATATACGAAACTTACGTACAAAGGCACCGCCAGGCGGCAAAGCTGTTTATGGACCAGGTGCGTATGGCTGCGGGCCCTATACTGAACCACAAGGAACGCGCTTCCATATCCGCGGAAAGCGCAGAGGAACTGATCGCCCTCACGGCCATCATGAGCATTTTTACCCGTTTGATGGCTGAGAAACTTTTGCTGCTGGACGGAAAGGATCTTTCAAACGGCGGCTCCATCGCCCTTGCCGGATTAACGAAGGAAGAACGGAGCGAAACGTGATTATGTGAATGAAAAGCAGCCGGAGGATCATACCCCCGGCTGTCTTGTTTTATCAGTGAACTGTTATAAGCTTTCCGCCCTGCAGACGGGATTCCTCCGCTGCGATGGCCATCAGATGGCTTTCGATGGAGTTTTCCAGGGATGTTACTTCTTCGTGCTTTCCGGTCAGCATATCGTACAGTCCTTTCACGATGCCTTCGTCTCCCCCGCCGTGTCCCGTGCCGCCGGTGTTGAGCTCGCTGAGGGAAAAGGTTTCGTGCTCTTCCCTGCCGTACCGTTTGAGGCGCATATAATCCTCTTCTTCATTGATGATCAGTTCGCCCAGGGAACCGTGGAATCGGAATATTCGTCCTCCATTGCCGGTAAAGGCGTTTACGTCCAGCACAGCTTTTACGCCGTTTTCAAACGTAAGCAGCGTCTCCTGATGATCGGCCACATCGTTATCGCAGCGGTAGACACAGCGTCCGTACGGACCGGTTTCCAAAGCGTTCCAAACGTTATCCAGCGTAAGAGGCTTTGGATATACGATGATCTTTGAAAAGATGTAGTCCGGCCTTGGCTTCATGCGCTCATAGTACAAAAGCTTTGCGCTGTAGGGGCATGTGTCCGCGTAGGCGCACTTCGTGCACCTGTCCGCTGAACCTTCGGGGGCGTTTTCTGCCTTGAACCAGCTCAGGTCTCCAACAGAAGAAACGCTTTTGCAGCGGGACCGAGCCAGATATTGCAGAAGGTCCAGGTCGTGGCAGCTTTTGGCCATAATGATGGGCGTTGCGTCTTCGCTCCTGCGCCAGGAACCCCGCACAAAGGAGTGCACAAAGTGACCGTACCACACCTGCTCGATATCGTCTATGGATATAAGCTTTCCGATGGCGCCCGATGAAAGCAGCTCATCGGCTTTTACATAGGCTGGAGCGTACCTTAGCACATGCCCCACGAATACCCTCTTGCCGCTTTTGCGCTGTGTTTCGAGAAGGCGCATGCATTCTTCCCGGCTCGCAGAAAGCGGCTTTTCACACAGGATATCATATCCGAGGCTGAGTCCCTTCAGCATCTGCCTGGCGTGATCCTTATCCTGCGTAGCGATCACCAGCAGGTCGGCCCGCTTCTTTTCAAAAAACTCATCCTCCTTCAAAAAAAGCCCGCTGCTGTCGATATTCAGTTCTTTTGCTGCGTTCGCAAGCACTTCGGGCTTGATGTCACAAAGCGCGCATACGTTGAACAGATCGTGAAAGCGCGTCTGCATCAAACGCCCATAGGCGCCAAGTCCCCTTCCGCCGCAGCCGATGATCGCAACGCTGATACGAGAATCCATCGTCATATCCTCCGTCAGGTGTTTTCCACCCACATATGCATGATGTTCACCCGGTTCAAGTCATATACGTGTGAAAACTGGATCAGCAGCTTTCTTTCTTCCGCAAGGTACAGGTTGTTGGAGTAATATCCGACGCCCGGGCCTGGCCTGAGTATCACCACTTTGCCGTCGTCCCAGTGTATGCCGTCCTCGGAATGGTATATCACCAGGCCGTCGCCCTTGTCTCCGTTCCGCCCGTGCAGGAACCATCCGTCGGCGGTTCGGGCGATCTGCGGATTGCGGATAAGCCGCTTAAAATATCCGTAGCCGCTTTCGCTCCAGGTGTTCCCGCCGTCGTGGCTTATACAGTACGGCATGCGGGTCTCATCCCTGCAATCGTAAACATAGGCGATCAGATCACCATTTACATCATATTCCATGCAGCAGTAGCCCTTCCCGATGCCGTCGATCGGCAGCACGCTCTGAAGCTCAAAGCCCTTGCCAGGATCGTCCGAGGCGTACAGTGCAATGTCATGCTCAGGGCCGGTCCCGATGAAATGCTCGTTGCGGTTGATCAGGAACTGTACCCTGTTGCCTTTTGCCCTCGCGTCGTATATGCGGCCTTTCGCGTCGCATGCGGCGGAAGCTAACGACCATGTATGGCCCTGATCGCGGCTGAAGATGTATGTGGGTTCACTCCATGGCTCGCAGGCGATGGGCAGCGAAGCGTCTGTGATCTGAAACAGAAGGCAGATCGTACCGTCCGAAGTACACACGCCTTTTTCGCAGAGCGCCGTGTGAACGCCCGCGTCAAAAACCTTTTTGGAGTAATCCAGCACCCTGGCGGGGCCCCAGGTATTGCCTCCGTCCTCGGAACGCTTATACTCCATCCAGCCGTAGCCGCTGTGACCATGCACTCTGTCGTAGTCCACGTTGGAGTAAAAGTCAAGGATGCAGCCGGGCGCATACTGTATCATCGCGTGACCCATATGGCCGCTGCGTTTATGTGCCTGGTGATTCACAAAGATCCGAGGCTCTGTAAAGCGATAAGACTGTTCCATGCCGCTACCTCCGGTAGAATCTTTTTCTGCTCCACATATTATACTGCGCGGTCTCTCTTTTTGCAAACAAAAACCGCACACGAAGCGCGGCTTTTGTTCGGGTTTTTTTATTCAAAAATGTCGTTTTCCCGGAACTGCAGGGAGTAAAGCTTTTTGTACGTGCCGTTCAGCTTCATGAGCTCTTCGTGGGTGCCCTGCTCCTTGATGCGTCCGTTTATGACCACGGCGATCTCGTCAGCGTTGCGGATGGTGGACAGCCGGTGCGCCACTACAAGAGTGGTCCTGCCTTTGCACAATTCGTCAAGGGCGTGCTGTATGAGAACTTCCGTTGTGTTGTCCAGGGCGCTCGTGGCTTCGTCCAGTATCAGAATGGCGGGATCTTTCAAAAACACGCGAGCGATGCTGAGCCGCTGCTTCTGGCCGCCGGAGAGCTTCACGCCCCTCTCGCCGATCTGCGTATCATAACCGTTTTCCAGCGTCAAGATATAATCGTGGATGTTTGCGCGCTTGGCTGCGGCGACCATCTCTTCTTCGGTGGCGTCAGGCTTGCCGTACATGATATTGTCCCTTATGGAACCAACGAACAGGAACACGTCCTGCTGGACGATGCCGATGTTTTTGCGCACGGACTCCAGTGTCAGCGAGCGCAGATCCTGCCCGTCGATGCGAATGGAACCGGAACCGTCCTCGAGCTTGTAAAAGTTTGGAAGCAGGTGGCATATGGTGGTCTTGCCGCCGCCGGAGGGGCCCACCAGGGCAAGCTTTTTGCCTTTTTTGATATGAAGGGTCACGTCGTGCAGCACCTCGAGGGTGGGATCATAGGCATAAGTGACGTTGTCAAAATCGATCTCGCCGCGCACGTTTTCAAGCATCTTAGCATCCGGCGCGTCCGTCTCCGGGGGTTCATCCATGATCTCCAGAAAACGCCTGAAACCGCTAACGCCGTTCTGATACTGCTCCATGAAATTGATCAGTGTATTCACAGGGCTTATGAACAGATTGACCGAAACGATAAACGTGGAATAATCGCCGAAGGTGATCTTGTCCGCGTACAGGAAAAGGCCGCCGGCGATCAGAATGATCACGTTGAATACGTCGGTGACGAACGATGTGGACGCAAAGAACTTTGCCATGGCCATATAGGTCTTGTGCGAAGCGTTTACAAATTCACGGTCCCCCACGTTGAACTTTTCGATCTCCAGCTCTGAATTGGTATACGCTTTCGTCACGCGTATGCCCGTGACGCTGCTTTCCACCGCCGCGTTGATTGTGGCGTTGCTTTTGCGCCGGGCGTCGAAGGCGCTGCGCATAGGCCTGCGAAAATGCAGCGTAACGAATACCAGTATGGGAACGCAGGCGAACACGATCATCGTGAGCCAGGGTTGGATGCTGAGCAGGTACGAGAAGGAAAGGATGATCATGATCGAACTGATCAGCAGATTTTCCGGGCCGTGATGCGCAAGCTCGCACACCTCAAAAAGGTCGCTGGTCATACGGCTCATGATGCGTCCGGTCTCGTGATTGTCGTAAAAACCGAAGGGCAGCTTTTCCAGGTGGGCGAACAGGTCGCGCCTCATCTGAGACTGCATGCCTACGCCGATGATGTGCCCGTAATATTGCACGAAAAATCTGAGCAGCATGCGTATGATGTACAGTGCCAGCACGATTGCACCCGCGATCACGATGGAACGGTACATTTTATTGGGAATGTATTCGTTCAGCATGCTCCGTGTGATCACGGGATACACCATACCGATGATCGAAATAAAAAGCGACGCGATCATGTCCAGTGCAAGCATTTTCCGGTGCGGTTTATAGTATACCAAAAAACGTTTGAACATAGCTTCTCCTTTGCCGTATGTTATCTTTTTTCGGGCGGGACATACGCTCCGCAACGGATTGCCTCTGATTCAGGGCAGCCGTAAAAAGGCCCGTCGCAGGGCTTCCGGTGTATGGTGAGCATTTTGGTCAGAGACTGGATCACATTGCTCAGGGTCTCGCGGTTTACTGCGTAGTGTGTATAAAAACCGCGGCGTACGCCGTATACCAAGTCAGCTTCCCTGAGCACTTTGATGTGCTGAGAAACGGAAGACTCGCTTAAACCGCTTACTCTTGCCAGCGCGCCTACACAGTAGCTTCTTTCCGCCATTAAGCACATGAGTTTGTACCGATTGGGTTCGCCCAGAGCCTTAAGTACCTTATCGTCCATGTATATACCTCCTTCGTTTGGATTATGCTACGATGAATTGTATTAGTCAATGCTTATATAATTAAGCCTTTATGAAATATATGCTGGAAGACTGTATAATGTTGATAGCGACCAGATCCGAATCGAATAAACAGAATATTATATGTATGTGATTATATCGTTTAGTAGTGTTTTATAGCATTGAATTATGAAAATTACATCGTCAAAAATCAATTCATGCTGACTTTTTATAGCGTTTCGTAATCTGGTGTAAATAGCTCATGAGATGTGGCGTCGTGGTCAGTTGATTTCCTGTTGATTTTTCATGTCCATAGATCACCGCAGCTTTTAATCTTATTTATCAGGCCCCCGGAGGGGGATACAGAGCAACGATACACAATCATGCTTAGTATCTCAAGTATCTCCAAAAATAAAAAGCGATTTGAAGCTACTGGTTTAAGTGAAATACTCGTAAAGGAATAGAAATAATTGATGTACTGAAATATCATAAACTACTAACATTTACACCTGAGACAAAAAGCTACTAAACGGTGTACAATACAGATGAACAAGAAAAGAAAAGATTACGCAATGTAAGGTTAACCATGAGGGCGCTATAGCGGCAAGCTGGGCGTCTTTTATTTATTTGGAGGTGCTTTTATGGAGCAAGAGTATTTGTGGGCGACGATCCGACAGACGTCAAGACGCTACGGTTTAGCGGAATACTATCTGCGAAAGCTTTATCACGAAGGACGGCTCCCACACATCCGTTGTGGTGTGAAGATTATGATTGACGTGCCTTCACTTATGGAGCAGCTCCGGCAGGAGGCTGAGAAGGCAAATGACTGATATGCACCTTGGCGGCGGCCTTGTAATTCATCTCTGCGATGCAGAACCACGGATCGAGCAGGTCATCTACGCAGACAACCTGAAATGCCATGACGGGCAAGGGCGCTGTACGGCGCTTGACCGGTCTGCCGTTGCGAAGGCCTACATAATACAAAATCAGCTCGAATGCTATGAAGGTATGCTTTATAGCCCGGAGGGACCTTTGGATAACGCCCTTGCCGAGTCGGAGATCATGCAGACGCTTGACGAACTGGGGTATCGGAATGGACTCCCGCAGGCTACAGCGGAAATTCTTAAGCTCGTCCGGGGGTTTAGCTATCGTCCTGGGATGCCTGTACCAAATCCAATGATCATCCCTTTTGCAGACGGGGATCTGGACATTTCATCAACGCCATGGGTGTTTCGACGCGGGCAGAAAACGGTCACGCCCTATCGCTTCCCGCTTAGCTTCCCACGCACGTGCTCCGATTGCCCGCTTTGGAAAGGTTTTCTGGAACAGCTTCTCAGCCCGGACGACATTTTGACCTTACAGGTATTTCTCGGATATGCCATGACGCCCAGCACTGATGCGCAATCTCTGATCGTGTTGAAAGGCCAGGCCGGCAGTGGAAAATCCCAGATCGTGCCGCTCATCAAGGCGATCTGGGGTGGGAGTTATACGTCCGTTCATTTACACCGGATGTTGGAACGCTTTGGTCTTGTTTCGGTGGTAAATCGTCTGATTCTCGTTGATGACGATCTTTCACAGGGCTGGCTTGAGGACACCGCTACTTTGAAAAAGCTTGTAGGAACTGAGGGTGAGCTGCAGATCGAACGGAAGGGAGCCGATCTTTTCAGTTATCACTCGTACTCGAAGCTCGTCACTTGTACGAATTTTGAGCTACAGGCCCTGCACGACGACAGCGAGGGTTTTGCACGACGCGTCCTCCCCATCGACGTGATCGGAAAAAAGCATGAGCCTGGAGAGTCGATAGGTCAGAAGATCGCGGACGCGGAAACGGAAGGCGTCTTGTTCTGGATACTTGAAGGCCTCCACCGATGGCAACAAACCCGCACAATTCCGATCTCTGAAAGGACACGCATTAACCAGCGCAAGCTGATCACCGACCGAGACAGCCTCCACTCGTTCTGCTATACGTGCCTGCAACCGGACCCAAACTCTTCACTGACGACCGAAGAATTGTATGCTGCGTACTTGCGGTTCTGCGAGCGGGAAGAATTAAGGCCGATCCGCGGGGTGACCAGCAAAAATGCATTCGGGATCGAACTAAGCAGGATTCTTCCGCGAATGGGTTACGAGCCCGGACGGATCGGAACGACTGTACGTCGAAAGGGCTGGAAGGCTATCAGGCTGTGCGCCGAAGCCGATTTGGACACACGTTCAACACAAAAAGGATAATTTGATGGCGTGAACGTACAGTTTATGGACAGTCAAAATGAATGATGGGTGTACGTGAAAAACATTGAAAAATACGGCAATTTGGGACTTACGTACATAACGTACACTCTATATTTAAGTCACATTGGAAATTAATATGTCTTGGAAACATGAATTTTGACTGTCCGTCCTGTCCGTGACCAAATAAAGGAGGAAAAAATGCATGAAAAAAGGGCAGAATCAGCCACAGGAGTTTTCAGAAATAATAACGGACTTAGAGCAGGCAAAACAGCGTGGTCTATCTGTGACGCGGGGCCAGAGCTTATACAAGGCCCAAACGGGCGCCTATTCTGAAGGCAAGCTGAAGGCACTGATCCACGCCAGCATGGACGATCTTACAAAATATGCCGACTCTGAAAAAATCTACCTTGGTGACGCGGAGAAGGTGAAAGAGCGCATGATTATCTATCTGCGCTGCTGTGAGGAAACGGGGACTTTTCCGTCAAGTTTGGGGCTTGCCAGAAGCCTGGGCTGTACCCGGCGCGCATTGAATTACTGGAGGGAGAGAAATCCAAAAACGGAGACGGCACGCTGGCTGGAAATGTTTGCGGAGTTGTGCCTCGATGTTTTGAACCAATCTGCGCTTCGCAATAATTCAAATGCGATCGTGAGTATTTTCCTCGCCAAATCCATGTACGGACTGCAGGATAAAAGTGAAATTGTACTCTCCTCGCAGCAATATGAACCGGAGGCCGCAAGCTACAGTGAAAGCGAACTGATGGCGCGATATGGACTGGATACAGCACAGACCAACGATTAAATATGGAGGACATAAGCATGATCAGAGAAAATGAATACGCGAATATCAGATATGCAATGGGCTTCATGGTGAATGGCACCGCCATCCCGGACCCCTCTGCTTTTACCGGTGCAGTCAGCGTATTTGACACATTAGACAAGCCTGACGCCTTGGGCTATCAGCATCGATGCGTAATAGCAACAAAGAGTACATTGAAGCTTAAGTATCAGAATATCCCCTGGACGATGATCCGGAGCATCTGCGGCCTGATGGCCTCGACCAGATTCCGCTTCACCTATCCGGACCCGGCGGTAGGAACGGTGACAATTGATGCCCACGCAGTTGATCTTGGATGGGAGGCAGTGTCTGCGGTGCCGAATTGTGAGCACATTGGAAATCTGGTTTTCACCGTGATTGAGTATTAGAGAGGTGTCACAGATGACGAGAGTGGAATTCAAACGCATGGCGAGAGAAGGAGCCGGGCTTACCCACCTGACGGATCAGCGCCTGGATGAGATGTACGACGACGCGCAAAAAGCCATTGATGTCTATAAATTGAAACATCCGGCGGAATGGGCTGCATGTGAAAAACTGGCGCAGCAGAGAGCGCAACAGCACAATTAGCCTTTTTGTTTCCATTCGGATTCAGAAAGACCGATATCGGACCGTAGGAGCGTATTAACAAGTGCATTTACTGACAGGTTTTTGCTCTTTGCATGAGCTTCTACGGTCTGCTTGCGGCCTTTAGGCAGAGCAATGGTTACATTATCATATGACTTTCGATTATAACGGTTATTTGCTTCAATCTTGGCTGTTGAGTTTTTATTCGACATAAATACGCACCTTTTCATATAATTCCGCATCTATTATAATCCGTCTGTCAAGTGAAAAAATGCACAAGTAAAATACCTGATATTGTGAACTCTGCCAATTGAAATACACTTAATAATTGTATATAATATATCACAGACAGGAGGCTGAGAGTTATGGCATCTATTACACCCCGTAAAAACAAGCAAGGTGAAATCATTAGTTATCAGATCAAGGTTTCCCGTGGGCGCGATAAACTGACTGGAAAGCAGTTGACGCCTTACACAACGACCTACACCCCACCAGCGGGTTGGAGCAAAAAAGCGGTTGAACGCGATCTAAAGCGGGCCGTTGGTGAATTTGAGGCGGCTTGTAATCGTGGCGAGATCCTGACTAAGGCCGAAAGTATTGAACAAGCGAAACGTGAAGCAGAAGAACAGCGCAAAAAACCCACATTCGCCCAGTATGTTGAGATTTACAAGAAGGAAAAGGCCGCAAATCTTGCCCCAGGAACATTGGTCAATTACGGCAATGTTTTTCGTCATGCTATAAAATCATTCGGACAGTTGCGGATCGCAGATATTCAGCTTATGGACGTAAAAGAGCACTTCATGAAGATACAAGCAACGTACGCTTGCAGTACAGTTCGTTATCATATAGGCGTGTTAAGCTCACTGTTTGAAAACGCCTATGAGAACGACATCATAGAAAGAAATCCCATGGATAAGCTGCCCTATCCAAAATCTCATGTAGAGCAGGAACAAAAGACTCGCTTTTATGATGAAGATCAAGTGGCCTTTATCCTCAGGTGTCTTGAAAAAGAGCCGCTGAAGTGGCGGGCATTTATTACACTTGCACTTGACAGTGGCTGCAGACGTGGTGAACTGGTAGCCCTTAAATGGTCAGAGGTGGATTTTAAGACGGGCCGTTGTAACATCTGCTTAAACGCTCAGTATGCCAAATCGCAAGGCGGCGTTTATATGTGCAAAACGAAAACCGGAAAGAGTAGAGTTATCTATTTGAACCGCCCTGCCCTGGCTGTGCTTGCCGCCTGGAAAATGGAACAGTCCTCAGAGCTCTCTCGGTGTGGAATCGAACATCCGGAATTTATCTTCACCGGAAACAATGGCAAGGTAATGAATCCTGAGAACATTACCAAATATTTCGCAAGCTTCGCGAAAAAGTACAATCTGCCCGGCTTTCATGCGCATGCCCTACGCCATACAATGGCAAGTCTCAGCATTGCAAATGGCGCCGATGTACTGTCTGTCTCTAAAAAGCTCGGACACTCAAAACCGGACATAACTCTTTCCGTCTACAGTCACGCGACCGATGAAGCACAAAGGCGGGCTAACGAGATATTAGCTGCCGCGCTATACGAAAAGAAAGCGTAACTGAACGCACCAATAGAAGAATGTTCGTTATTCCGCTGGCGTCTGTAGTGTCTGCTTCCATTCGCTTTCTGAGAGGCCCATATCCGACCTGATAAGCTCGTTCACCAGGCCGTTGACCGATTGGCCTTTGCTCTGGGCGTGAGCCTCTATTGCCTGTTTACGGCCTTTGGGGATGGTTATAGCAAGACGATCATAAGCTTTGGCGTTGTAACGCTGCTTTACTGCGCTGGATGTTTTTGTTTTTGCCATGAGACAGCCTCCAATCCATTTCATGATAGTATTATAGCACAAAATATATACTAACGCAAGTATGTAAATATGCACATACTGGCGTTAGTATTTTTGTGAATTTTGTCAATATACATACTGACGTTAGTATGGTATAATATCTACGTAAGGTTGAGAAAGGCCATAGCTGTGGCAGAACTTGACCTGATATTAGAAGGAGGTTGTAACCATGAGCATCACCGAACTGAATGGCAAGGCGCAGGAATTGCGCGAACTGCAGAGCATGATCACCGAGCTGAGCGCCGAGGCAGACGCGATACGCGATCTGTTTAAGGCGCAGATGGTGGAGCAAGGCACCGAGGAACTGAGCGGAACGGGCTGGAAGGCAACATGGCACACGGTCACAAGCGAGCGCTTCGATGCCAAGGGCTTCAAGGCGGCATACCCGGAACTGTACGCCCAGCACGTAAAGAAGCAGACCGTCTGTAGGTTCGTCCTCAGCTGAAGCGAACAAAAGCCCGGCAAAGCAAGTCTCGCACACTTGCCAAGCCGGGCGACGGTCACCGAACCGACGAGATCATTATACAGCATGAGAGGGAGAGTGTCAAGAATGGATAATATATTGGAGAAATATATGCAGATCGGCAAGGACGGCTTCAAACTGTACAATCTGACGGGTGTTGCGGTCGCGCTGATGGACATCATTGAAAAAGAAGCACAAGATAACTGGAAGCTCAAATATGAATATGGCCGTACGATTGAGCCGATGTTCGACCTGCTTATAGATGCGATCGATGAAATCGGAAAACGGCTGCAGGATACAGCGGACGAACTTTGCGGAGAGCTTCGTACGAAAGCATGACGCTACATGCTCAGATGGGGAGGGTGCCGGGTGCATCCTCCTTTCGTTTTGCTTCATCCGTCATTCCTGTTATTTTATCAGGGAGCCTGGCGGCGGGGCGGCAGCCCCTTGAGCCACCTTCACTGACAGGGTATATTGAGCAATTGAGCAGGATCAAAAGACGACTGGAGCTGATCACTGTAGCCATACCAGCCGACGCGAAAAACGAGAACTTGTTTCTCGTTTTTTGTGGCGGAACAGCGCCGAAGGCGATGCAGAGGCGAGATGCGTAACGGATGAAGAAAATGTTTTAAGAACAGAAACATTGAGCGACTATTTTATAACACAACAGAAATCGCGTAACATATCAAGCGGATAAGAAGCGCAGCGTAGGCAGGCAAATATGCACGTTTTGAGGACAGTAACCCATAGGGTGTACATTAGAGGCACGGGGCGGCAGCGGGCGTTCAGCCCGCGTAGCTGCGACGTGGGACGCACAGTGTGCGTACCGCAGAGCAGCAGTGCGTGAAACGCACGTGCCGCATTTATGTTGCGAGCTTGTGACTCAATATGGCAGATGGGATGGTAACCCAGACGATACTAAAAGGACGTAATCATGACGGGAAAAACGGCACCAGCTCGGCTGGGCAAACTGCCGCGCAAGGTGCGGCAGGAAACCAGCCGGGCGGACGATTTGCACTAAAATATGTGGGTGGGCGGGCAGTAATTAAACTAATTTGTCGTCGGTAAAACATCTCGTTAGAAAGATCATTTTTAATCCAGCAGGCAACCCGCCGCGGTTGCCATCCGCTTTCACACTATTTGATATCTCTTCCGATACAGAGCTTTTTAATCTGATCATTTTACGATAAAAAAGCAAGCGCAGCGAAGCAATTGGCGAGCGACAGCGAGCATAAGCCCGCGCATGATGACGCGCGCGGCTCTATCCCCTGAACGAGCGATCGCGCGGGCGTCCGGGGGGAGCGGCGTCGAGCCGCGAGGGGGCTTTGCCCCCAACCTGGTGGCACGAGACGCAAGACATAACGCGCGCGAGATGTGCGAAGCGATAGAATTATTCTTGTATAGACTATCAATAGCAAATTCAGTTCGCACTAAAAAGAAATTCGTCGCTTGTTGATTTATCGTTGATTTATTCACCGTCCGAAGAATTAACAATTACTCATAAGCACTGGTGTATCAATGTGTTTGGGCTATAGAGATTTAATAAACAGAATATTAAACAAAATATCACGTACTTCTTTATTGACTTTCCGCTTTGTTATGACTATAATATTCACTGTTCGCAAAAACATGTGCCTGTAGCTCAGCCGGATAGAGTGTTTGGCTACGAACCAAAAGGTCGGGGGTTCGAATCCCTCCAGGCACGCGGTAACAAAGTCCGGGCTTGTCAATCCAAGTCCGGTCTTTTTTTTGCCTTCAGGCTCGATTCCCCCGGATTCCACCGGATTTTGCTCAAATCGATCCACTCGGAAAGCGACGGATTCTTGTGCGTCTATGACGGTCTGTGACCGGAATTGTCTAAAATGTCAGTCAGGAACGGACTTTGGGTGATGTAGCTATCGTTTTTCTCCGTAACGTCTAGAGTTACGAATTAAACTCACTCAGATTCTGACTTCT
>JAEEGL011455322.1_pt1 | contig 25583 bp, 19 predicted proteins | sample 9134231 | NCBI WGS metagenome assembly JAEEGL01 (sample SAMN16246548, study PRJNA631951) | gut metagenome | biome: gut microbiome; feature: rumen; material: fiber-attached | host: Bos | place: Iran: Karaj | collected 2018-10
CTGAACGACGCCCGCAACATCGCGATGCAGCGCATGATAGAGGAAGCGTCCCGTATCGGTGGTGACGCTGTGGTAAACGTGCGGTTTGCGACGTCATCTGTCATGGCGGGGTCGTCAGAAATTATCGTGTACGGGACTGCTGTAAAGTTTAGCGACCGTTCGCGCTAATATTCTGTATTAAATTACTCCGGTTTGCGCTCACTCCCACCTAAAGGTGGCCATGCCCACTAAGCAACAAGTTGCCAAGTGGTCAAAGGTCGCGACCAACGCGGCACACTTGCGTAGTGCCGCTTTTGGCTCACGTAGTAGATTCTTGTTTGCTTCAAGAGTCTATTCACACGTTCACACATTCACTTCGTTCGAGTGTTCACTTTGTAAATAGCCTCTCTACGCAAAGAACACAACATTTGCTCCGGCAGAAACTAGTTTATCGCAAGGGATTTGCAATAGGCGGGTTCTGCAGAAGTCCTTGTGACTGTTAGTCCCTTCGGACTTCTACGAAAATCAATAGGGATTTAAACATCGGAGAGATGTTGTTCATATAAGGCCTTTATGAGGCCTGTTTTTTTTGAAGGATGTGCAACGAGAGTCTATTCACACGTTCACACGTTCACTTCGTTCGAGTGTTCACTTTGTAAATAGCCTCTCTCCGCAAAGAACACGACATTTGTTCCGGCAGAAATTGGTTTATCGCAAGGGGTTTGCGATAGGCGGGTTCTGCAGAAGTCCTTGTGACTGTTAGTCCCTGCGGACTTCAGCGAAAATCATAAGGGAGTTAAACAACAGCAAATTGTTAGCGGGATTGCCGTTCACGAATTTCGTTTATTGTGTTATTCGGTTTACTTGCATTTCTTCGCGCGGATGGCGAGTCTTACGCCGTCTGCGGCGCTCGTGACGATTCCGCCGGAATAGCCCGCTCCTTCGCCGAGCACAAATAGCCCTTGCGTGTTGACGCTTTCGAGCGTGTCGTTATTGCGCGTGATGCGCACCGGGGAGCTCGTGCGCGTCTCGGGGGCTACAATCAGGCCCTCTTCAATGAATCCCGGAATCTTGCGGTCAAAATTCTGGAAACCTTCTGCAAGCGAACTGCAGATTTTCTTGTCGAGCCAGTCCCACATGTTGCAGGCGACAAGCCCGCAGGGGTAAGTTGTTTTGGGTAAATTCTTGTCGGCGTGGTGGGCGAGGAATGCCTTGATGGTCTGTGCGGGTGCGGCGTATGCCTTGCCGCCGACCTCGAAGGCGTCGCGCTCCGTCTTGCGCTGGAAATCGAGCCCGCCGAAGGTCGTTTCGCTTGCCTCTACGGGTACGACAATCGCGCCGTTCGCGGTGGGGCCGTTGCGGCGGCTGTAGCTCATGCCGTTGGTGGCGAGCGTTCCCGGTTCCGATGCGCAGGGCACCAGAACTCCACCCGGGCACATGCAGAAACTGTAGGCGCTACTAGTCTTGTTAAGTGTCGGGGTAGCGAGGAAGTATTCTGCGGCTCCCGTGAGGCGCGTGTCTACGCCTTTCCCGAGTTGCCTGATGTTGATAAGGGCCTGCGGGTGTTCTACGCGCACGCCCATCGCGAAAGCCTTGCTTTCGAGCGTAACCCCGCGGGCGGCCAGAAGTTCGTAAATTCCGCGGGCGGAATGCCCCGTGGCAAGTACCAGCGCCTCGCACTTTTGCCAGCGGGCGGCGCTGTTTAATGCCGGCGCGCCGTCTAATGCATGCGGCGAACCCGCTGTGCCGTTTAATGCCTGCGACACGCTAGAAACGTCACGCAGTTTAATCGCGCAGATCTTCCCGCCGTTAATTTCCACATCCTCGAGCGCGGTATTGAAGTGTATCTTCCCGCCAAGCCGTGCAATCTCCGCACGTATCTGGCGCAGCATCAGCACGAGCCTGTCGGTACCGATATGCGGCTTTGCGAAGGTGACGACGCTCTCGTCCACGCCGAAATCCACCATGTCGCGCAGGACCGTTTCCGAGAAAATATTGCGGCTGCGGGTATTGAGCTTGCCGTCACTGAATGCGCCGGCCCCGCCTTCGCCGAACAGTACGTTGGAATGCTCGTTGAAGATTCGGTCGGCGAAGAACCTGCGGATGTCGCGGAAACGCTCCTCTACGGGTTTGCCCTGCTCGTACAAGTCTACGGTAAACCCGCGACGCAGCAGGTGGAGGGCTGCCCACAGCCCTGCGGGGCCCGCCCCGATAATGTCCACGTGGCTTGCCATCGGGACACTTGCTGTAAGCGGGTCACCTTCGAGTGTCTCGCGTTCTCGAGTTGCCTCGATAAGCCCGCGGGCCGCATTGCCCGAAGCGCGAAGCGGGCGTTCCACGTCAAAGATGACGTTGTAGCTCCAGTGTGGCGCTCCCTTGCGACGACTGTCCAGCGCAAACCGCTCCACCTCCAGGTTGAAAATCTTCTCGGGGTGTAGCCTGAGCTCGCGGGCGAGCGCCTCGCGGAACTGGCCCTTCTTTTCGAGGGCGACAGGCAGTTCTCTGTAGCGGTAGGTGAACATTATTACAAAAAATAAAAAAAGCGAGCCTTTCGGCCCGCCTTTAAAAATCGCTTTACTCACTAAAACACGAAGTGAGCGTTCACGCCAACGTAGACATCCTTATATTCGTTGCTCAGATTGTCCGGACGGTAGTAGAGTGCTGCACCGGTGTACCATTCCGTGTAGAAGCGCTTGTTGTGGTTCACGCGCAGGTTCACGTTGCCGGTTACGTCGGTTTCGGTTTCATCGTAGGATTCACCTTCTTCTTCCCAGTCGGTGATCATGTAGCGGAAGCCTGCGTTCACGCCGAGAACAAAGAAGTTGTTCTTGAAGGGCATCTCGAATTCGTCTTCAATCGAGATTTCCACTTCGCTCATGTCGTCACGGCTGTAACTCTTGAATCTCGGGGTAAGCGAGAACCTGTTCTGCAGGATTGCAAGAGTCGTGGTCACGGACATGGGGTAGGTCTGCTCGAAGTAGTCGGAACCGCCGAAGTAGTAACCCAGCTTTTCCCAGGTGGCGTTCGAGAGGTTCAGGCCTTCGATGAGGCTATCCCTGTGGAACTTGGAACCATCGGTACGGTAGGTCCACTGGCCGCCAACCTTGAATACGGAGTTGTAGGCTCGGATAGCTGTTCCCAGGTTCCAGGTGTGCTTGAAGAGGCGTTCCTGGAATCGTGTGGCAAGGAAGGCTTCCTTGGAAAGGGCCGTGTATTCGCCCCAACGTACGGCGTCCACGTAAGTGGTGTCATCACCTTCGACAATCATCGTGGAGTCGCGGCCCTTACGTGTGTTGAACCAGCCATCCCTGTAAATACCGTCTTCGAGGGTAAAGTTGTAGTGGAGCTGGTAGGGCTTGTACTGGGTCTTGTATTCGAAGTTGTAACCCACGTTCACGTCGACATTCTTGTTGACCTTGAACGTGTTGTCGATACCGGCATTCTGGATGTATTTGGTGCGGTCGTTGTCGAGTTCGTGCTTGTCGAACCATTTGCTGTCTTCATCGGCAAACAGGCCCCATTCGGTGCCTTCGCCAAGGCCGAAGATGTTGGTCTTGTCACCCTTGGCGGCATTCTCGATACTGATCTGGTAAGAGAATCCCAGATCCCAGAATCCAAGAATGTCCTGCTCGATGCGGCCACCGAATTCACGGGTGTCCGAAAGCTGGTTCGGGGAACCGGCGCTGTAGAAGTCTTCGCCCACGTACTTGATGTGGCCGCTGATGCTTGTCTTGTAGATATTCCAGTTGAGCGATGCCCCGATAGCAAAGTTCTGGCTGCCCCAGTTGAGGCCGAGCACGCGGTCTTCGTCACGGTCTTCCTCGGTATCCCTCTGCATGTTCTTGGCTTCGCGGATAAGGGTGCGCAAGGAGTCGCGCATCTGGCTCCTGTTGAGGGTCGTGTTGTCGCTAAAGATGGAATAGAGTTCCGCGTCAGAGAGGGAGTTTATCTTGGACTGGTTCTGCATTAGCTGGCGCAGGAGGTTGTAAGAGACGGGGCTAATGCCGGCGTCGCTAAACACCTTGTTGATGGCACGCTGGCGTACGACATCGGAGGTGTCTGCACGGCCCACGGCGATCTGTCCGTTAAGTTCGATATCGCCCGGGAAGAATAGCCAGTTTCCGTCGGCATAGAGCGTGAACGATTCCTGCATCGGGTCGCTGGTAGACCATCTTTCATTTGCACCGTCACGGAGCAGCGGGTCTTCGAGTTCATCGTCTGCGTAAATCACGCCGAACTTTGCATCGAAACGACGTACCGGAGCCCACTTGATGAAACCACCGTAGGCAAGGCGCTGTGCCTGAAGTTCACCGTCATCGATGTAGTCGTTGTAGAGGTAGGGGTGGCGAGCGCCTGCCACGAGGCTCCGCTGGGCTTCGCCGAAGAATCCGCCCAACTGGAACAGGGGCTGGTCGGCGTTGTTCTTGAGCAGGGAAAGCGTATAGTCGATACCGAATACGGGAATGCCCGCCATGTAGGTTTCGCCGCCGACGAGCTGGAAGTCACCGAGGGTTACCTTGTTGACGGCGTCGGTGTAGCTCAGCGTTACCGGGTTCGGGGAGAACTTGTTCCAGGAATCGATGGTAAGGTCGGTGTTGAACTCGAGTGTCTGGCCGTCGACTGACTGCATGAGCAAGTAGGCGCTGGCGCGAGAGGCGAGGCCGGGGACCTGGAAGTTGTTCTTGTAGTGGTTACCCGGGGCGATGGTATCGGTCCCGAGGACGATTTCGTCGTCGGTGTAGTTTCTGCGGGTCTTTATATAGTGGAATCCGGTTCCGAGCATCACGTTACCGATGACGCTCCAGCGGGACTGCGTGGAGTCGGTCTTGGTCTCGGTCTCAAGCCTTTCGGCAACAATGTCTCCGATCTTGTCGGAGGCGCGCACCTGCCTCTGCTCGATACCCGGAATCTCGGGTGCGGGCGGCAGGGTTGATGCCGTCGCTTCGGCCTGGTTGTTCAGGTCAAGCGTATTGCCCTTGACGGATTCGATAATCTCGGGAGGGAGCACTTCGACAGAGGAAACGCCCTGTTCGTTCTTCGTGATTTCGGTATTGTTGAACGTGATGAGGCTGTTGCCCATGTTGAGAATACCCAACTCGTTTTCTTCGATCTTCGAGGACGAAACGTGGGTCTCGGCAAGGGGCGAGTTCATGATGGCGACCTTGTTCTTTTCGAAGGAAACACGGTCGACATCTGCGTACGCGTAGTTCGAAACGTCCAATGCGACTTGGTTGTTCGTGAATTCGCAGTCGCTTATGGCGACGGATGCGTTACGGGCGTAAATGCCGCGCACCGAGGTGTTCTCGATTTTCGCATCCTTCAGGTCCATCGATCCGTTCTCGATGGCGATGCCGACTGCGGCGTCGCTAATGTGCACGTTGCGGATTTCTGCGCGCTGGTCACCTGTAATGGTGATGCCCTGCCAGTCGCCCGGCTTGCTGCGGTCGAAGGCGGAACGGAGGGTTACCGGCGAAATCTTTGAACCGGCGATAACCAGCTGGCCCTTGTTCACTTGGATGCCCGTGCCCAGCTTGAAGTAGATAACGACACCGGGTTCGATAACAAGGCTCGTGTTCGGGGGGACAATGAGCATGTCGGTCGCAATGTAGGGCGACTTGTCGAGTTTCAGGAACCCGTGAATGTCGCCTGCAATTTCGGTGCCTTCGAAAAGTGAGGGCGGAGGCGTTGTCGTGTCGGCGACAAATCCGCTTGCTGCCGAGTCGGCGGGTGCGGTTGCTGCGACGGTACTATCAGGTGCCGGCTGCGTGGAATCTGCCGGTGCGGCCGCTGCAGTGTTGGCGAGGGAATCGGCCTGGGCCGGTGCCTCGGGCGCGGGTGCTGCTTCGGCAGTGGTAGCAGGCGCTTCGGTCGCTGCCGGTGCAGGCGCAGCCGCTTCGGGTGCCGGCTGTGCTGCCGGGGCTTCCGCTACGGGAGCGGCCGGCTGGGCTTCGGGTGCCGTTGCGGGGGCCGCTTCAGCCGGTGTTGCGGGGGCTGCCTGTTCTGCGGTCGGTGCTGCAGGCTGTGCGGCTGCAGGCGCAGGTGCTTCTGCGGGGGCCTGCGCGAAGATCATTGCCGAACTGAGGGCGATAGTCGAAATCAGTGTTTTGTAAGCGTATTTCATTTTTTGTCCCCGTAAATCTTGACGGCATTATACTTCTTGCCGTTCATCATTTCGACATAAATGTTGACGATGGACTTTGTTCCGCGGTAAAGCGTTATCGGAATATTGTAGTCCAGGTCGGTAATCTGGTCGCCATTGTCGTTAACAATCGTTTTATTGTCTTGCGTTACCTTGACATGCTTGACCTGTGCGGGGTCCTGCTGCAACACGCCGACAATCCTGAAACGCAACATCTTGCGGATTTCGTTCGATGCGTTTGGCGGTGGCGGAGGCGAACGCATGGGGTCGTAGGTCCCGCCAATCACTTCGATAGATGCCGTGTGGGGCGGGAAACACCCAAGTTTCCTGGATATGTTTGCCGTGTTGCCGGCCTGGTCGGTTGCCTTGAGCGTGTACTTGTGGACACCCGGCGTAAGCTTGAGGGCGAGGTTCGAGTTCTGCCTGTACGATGTCTCGCCGTAGGCATTGCCGTCAATTTCCTTGGAAACAATCACGATGTCGTCTGTCGCTTCGGAAAGGGCGAACCTGGCATCGCAGCGGATGGGGCTCGTGCTCACGAACGTGAGAGCCGGGCGCTTCATGTTCACCTGCTTGCAGGTCTTGTCGACATTCAGGATGATGGTCGCGTTGTGGTTGCCGCTTGCACCGCTGTATTCGACGGTCACCTTGGACTCGTTCCAGTTGCCGGCGATGTCGCTAATGTTAATCATGTGGACGAACTCGCCGTTCGCGCTCAGGGGTACCAGGTTCCTGGACTTGTAGTTGCCCATCTTCACGTAGAGGGTTCCCTTGGGGTCGGTCTGGTCAAATGTACCTTCGATGGTCACGGACCCGGGCTCGCAGACGGTTACCGGCGATGGGGTGGTCACGGCGAAGGGCTTTGCGACAACGGAGTCGACCTTAACCGTGTCCTGTGCTGCGGCCGTGTCGGCTGCGACAGTGTCAGCGGGGTTCTTGTAGAAGGTGGTAAGCGTACCGCACTCTATGGTGACTTCTTTCTTGCAAACGGGCTGCTTGCCCTTCTTTCCCTTTTGCTTTTCCTGCTTGCAGGGGACTTCTAGACTGCCGGTGCAGGTCGCATTGAATTTCTTGGCACCAGCGGCCTTCGGGGCCCATTCCGTCTGGATTTCAAATGCTTCGCCATTGCTTTGGAACGTGATTCCCGACAGGGAAAGCGTCACTCCCGGGCTGCAGACGCCCTTGAGGCTCACCTTGCTCACGGTAATGGTATCTTCGAGGTCTTCAAACTTACAGGAGATGGCCTCGATGGCCTTGTTCATCCTCTCCTGGAGGTCGGCGTCGAGATTCTTGATAAAGTCGTTAAGTTGGTCTTCAGTGATGGTCTCGTTGTCGAGTAGGGTATCGAGTGCGTTTACAAAATCCTTGTTGCCCGAAGACTTTACGTCAAAAACCTTACAGCTGCCCTTTTCGCCCCGGAATATTGCCGTTTGGCCTCCGTTGACCTCGCATTCCTGTCCAGTGCTGTTGTGGCGCAAGATTGCGTTGCCTCGTCCGAGCGAAAGGTATGTTGCCTTGTCCTTGATTGTCTTTCCGAAGGAACCGTCCGTGCCACGGATAGCTGCGGTTGCGGTTGCCGTCTTGAACTTGAAGCTTCCGCCGGAATGCTGCTTTTGGGCGTCAAACCTGACTTTACCGGTCTTCACGTCGGTGAGGGCGGTCTGGATGCCATCTTCGGCCTGGAGCGTAGTGAATTCCACGAGTGAGTTTTCCTGGACCACGATGGAGCTACCGTCAGAAAGCGTGATGGCGACGTGGGATTCTATCCCGGTACGGATCTGGTCTTTTTCCCTGACCCTGTTGCCAACACTGATTTCGTCCCAGGTGCCAATCTTGGCGGCCTTTTGGAGTTTTGCTTCACCGAGTTTGTCGATAACCTTGCCCGAAGTGCCCTTCGCGGCAAAGGTAAGCGACGAGACTGCCATGAGCAGGACTATCGAAGCCTTGATTTTTCCAGAAAACGACATATTGCCTCACTTGCAAGATGTAAACTTGATACAAATATATCTTATTAATTTGTTTTTGCGTATAATAAATGTATCTTTGGTATAAGATTTTTTGTGTTTTTTAGAGAGGTTACTCATGAGCATGGAAACTGAAGAACCCACCGTCGAAATGGTCGATACCGAAACGGGCGAACAGGTCATCAAGGAACTGGACAAGGCCGTCCTTACCAAGGGCGCCTGGCAGACCATGATGTTCCTTTGTCAGGAAAAAAACGCCAAAACGGGCGAATTTGGCGAACCCAAGGTGTATCTGCGCCGTTACCAGAAGGCCGGCGGGGCATTCAAGGCCCGTAGTAAGTTCAATATCAGTGGCAAGGCCCAGGCCGAGGCCATTATCGAAAATCTAAAGAAGTGGTACAACATTTAATGGCAGACCCTGCTAGTAGTAAAAAGAAGAAATACAAGATAGACTTCCTTTGTGAAGGAAATATCGGGTCTTTCCCGTGGAAGGATAGGCTCGAGACCGTTGCCCGTAAGCTATTGCACGAAGAGGGCACCGAGAACAACGTAAACGTAGTCCTCTGTACAGACGAATTTGTCCGCGAGATGAACAAGAACTATCGCGGTCTGGACAAAGTAACAGACGTGCTTTCGTACGAATGGCACGAAGAGGACTTTCTGGGCGAAATCTACATCGCCCGCGACCAGGTAAAGCGCCAGGCCCCCGAGTATGGCAACACGTTCTATGCCGAACTCAAGCGCGTGCTCGTGCACGGGCTGTTGCACCTTTCGGGCTACGACCACATCAAGGCTGCCGACCGCAAGGTGATGCGCAAGCGCGAATGCGAGTTCCTCGGGCTCGACCTGTACAAGGAAGGTAAGTAATGGAAAACTCCGAAGTACTTGCCATCGTATTCCTTTGCGTGTTTGTCCTGACCTCGGCGATGTTCTCTGCGACCAAGTGCGCGTTCAGCCTTATATTCGCTAAGCGTGACCCCAAGGAACGCAACGAGCGTGAAGAGAAGATTGCGAACATCGTTAAGTGGAACGGCTTTAACGAGTGCGTGTCCATCGGGCGCATCTTCGGCAACGTGAGTGCCGGCGTGCTCGGCTTCTTTGTGCTGGGCAATTCCAACATCGCCCTGGTAGAGACGTACCCCTACATCTCGGTGGCGGCATACCTGATTATCGCCTGTGCCGTGCTGTATGTAGTGACCGTGTTTATCCCGTACCTGATTGCAAGCCTCAAGCCTGATACGCTTTCGATCGTGCTTGTCCCGCTGTTTAGGCTGGTGCGTCTCCCGTTTGTGCCCGCGGCAAAGTTCTGCCACGTGGTGTTCGTGAAGCTGCTTGACCTCTTCGGGTACGATTCCAAATTGAGTTTCTTGCCCGAAGAAATGCGCGACGCCGTTCAGGCGGACCTTTCCGATGTGACCGATGGCGAAGACGAAGGCCTTGAGAAAGAGGAACAGCAGATGATCCTCAACATCTTCGACTTCGTGGAAACTCCGGTACGCGAAATCATGACCCCGCGTGTGGATATGTGCGCTATCGACGTGGATACGCCGCTCGAGGATTTGGTGAAGGTGCTGAACAGCGAGCGCCATTCCCGCCTGCCCGTGTACAAGGACACGATGGACAACATCGTGGGTATCCTTTCGAACCGCGACTTTTTGGAATGGTACACCGAGCATGGCAACGAGCCTTTCGATATCATGAAGATCGTGATGCCGCCGGTGTTCGTGCCCTACCACAAGAAGATTGACGACCTGCTTACCGAACTGCGCAAGACGGGTAACCAGCTTGCCATCGTTATCGACGAATACGGCGGAACGGCGGGCCTCGTGACGCTCGAGGATATCCTGGAAGAAATCGTCGGCGAAATCCGAGACGAGGATGACGTGGACGAGGAAGACGACGTGCAGAAGTTGAAGGATGGCCGCTACATCCTCGACCCGCTCGTAAGGCTTTCCGAAATCGAGGATGAATTCGGCGTGGAACTTGTCCCGCCCGAAGGCTCGCATGTCGAGACGCTCTCGGGCCTTATCCAGGCGACCTTGGGCGTGATCCCCTCCCCGGGTGCAGAAGTCAAGATAAAGGGCTATACCTTCCGCGTGCTCAAGATGGACGGCACCCGCATGGAAAAGGTCATGATGATCCTGCCACCGGGTGAAGTTTCCCCGACCGGCAAGTTCAAGACTGTCGGAAACTAGCCTTTAAGCATACATCGCTTCGATTTGCTGAGAGTATACCTCTTCGGCAACCTTGCGGCGTATCTTTAGCGTGGGCGTAAGTAGCCCGGATTCTACGGTAAGTTCGTCACCGATAAGCGTCCACTTGCGGATCTGTTCCCAGTGGTTGAGCTTCTTGTTGATGCGGGCGATGTGCCTGTTGATGGCCTCGTGCACGCGGGCCGATTGCAGTGCCTTCTCGACGCTGAATTCCTCTTTCTGGAACTTTAGGAGCCGGCGTGCGCCTTCGGGATTGAGCCACACGACTGCGGAGGCGAACTTACGGTTGTTTGCGATTACGAGCGCCTGCTCGATTACGGGATGCCGGCTGATTTCAAGCTCGATGGGGCTCGGGCAAACGTACTTGCCGGTGCTCGTTTTCAGGAGTTCCTTGATGCGGCCGGTGAAGTTCAGGAAGTCGTCGCTGTCGAAGAATCCCTGGTCGCCTGTCTTGAAGAAGCCGTCTTCGGTAAACACCCGCTTGTTGGTTACAGGGTCGTTGTGGTAGCCCACAAATACGCTGTCTCCCTTTACCCAGATTTCGCTGTTGTCGCCGATCTTCACCTCGAGTTGCGAGAGGGGCTTCCCGATAGTGCCAGCCTTCGAGACCTTCGGGCAGTTCGCAGAAACGACCGGGCTGCATTCCGTCATCCCGTAGCCCTCGTATACAGGGAGTCCGATGTTCAGGAGGAACCTGAGGATAGACTTGTTCAGGGCGCAACTACCGCTCACGATGAGTTTGAACTTTCCGCCTAGGGCGTCGCGCATCCTGCGGTATACGAGCCTGTCGTAGACGCGCTGCATGAGCGTGCGCTTTTTGCCGGGCTCGCTAATCTTTGCAAGCTTGATGGCGCTCTGGATTATCATGCGCTTGGGGCCCTTCGCCTTGTCGCCGATGATGGTCATGCTTTCGTACAGGCGCTCCAGGATTCGGGGCACCACGATCATCACGGTGGGGTGGACCTCGGTGAGCATTGTGGCCACATTCTTGGGGGTATCGCCGAAGTAGATACGGACCCCGTTCAGCATGTAGAAATAGACCGCCATGCGCTCGAGAATATGCGCGACCGGGAGAATCGTGAGGCAGGCGTCTTCCTGGCTATTCAGCGGGAAGAGTTCCACCAGGTTCTGGACCTGTGCCAGCATGTTGCGCTGCGAGAGGTCTACGCCCTTGGGGGAGCCCAGGGAGCCGCTCGTGTAGATGATGCTGAAGAGGTCGTCGGGGCGGATGGACTGGATCTGGTCATCGACCCAGCTGTAGTAGCGGTTGCTTTCGGCGAGTTCCTTGCCCTCGTCGATAAGGTTGTTCCAGTAGATTCCGTTCTCGGGGAGTGTCGACTTCTTGTCGATGCAGATGACCAGCTTGAAGCGGCCGAGGAACTCGTGTAGTGGAGCATCGAGTTCCTCTACGGTATTCACGAAGAGGATCTGCGCGTTGGAATCGTCGCACTGGAACTTGAAATTCTCGGAAGATATGTTCGGGAACAGCGGGGCCACCTGCGCGTGGTTGATTTGCGTGGCGATGTCCGCGATGAACCATTCCGGCGAACTCGGGGCGATAATGCTCACGCTGTCGTGGGGTTGTAGCCCGCGATTGTTGAGTGCGATGGAAAGGTAGATGGCGCTGTCCCTCAAAAAGTCGCGCGAGTAGTGGAGCCATTGCCCGTCGACCCTCTTGTACCACCCGCCAAAGTCGTTGCGGGAGCATGTTGCGAAGAACATCGAGACAAGAGATGGGTACTGCAGCGGCTCCATACCCTTAAAATACTATTCTTATTGCAAAACGAGATGTTTTTTTTAAGATTTTTTAGTTATTTTACCCAAAAATGCTTAAGAAACTCTCAGATTACGAGAAAACCTTGCAGGGTCTTGTGGCCGAAGGCCGCCCCCTGAGTGCCGACCAGCTGCAGTCGGTAGCGACACGCATCGGTTTTTTCCAGCACGAACGGCTTGCGCACGAGCTGGTGATGATTCTTTTTGCACTTCTGAGCGTAGGCGGGGTGTTTTTCTTCGTGGCGTTCCCCGAAATTCCGATTTTCTGCCTGGATGTGCTGTTCTTTGCGCTCCTTGTGCCCTACATAAAGCATTACTACGGGCTCGAAAACGGTGTGCAACGCCTACAGGACCTGTACGCTCAGCTTGAAAGCCTATAAAAAAAACGCGCCCTTTCAGGCGCGCTTTTCTCTTTGAGAGAGTTTTACGTCTTAGTCTTCTTCACACCCGGTAGAGTCGCACTTGTACATGGTGCCGTCGTCGTTGCACCTGTAGGTCGTGTAGGTCGAAGATACGGACACCTTCTCGTAGAAGGTGCAGTAGCTGTTGATGGTATTACCCATGCGCGGACTCGTGATGGTGCTGTTGTCTGCTGCGGAACATGCAGAGAGGGCGATCACCGCCATGGAGCAAAGTAATGTTGCGATTGCTTTTTTCATGATGATCCTCCTGCTTAGAAGTAGATGAATGCGCCGAAGTTCGCGATGAAGTTGTTGTTCGCGTCGCTAAATCCGGTGAACGGGTTGGAGTAGAACGTATCCTCGATGGAGGCTTCCACGGCGAAGTTGCTGTACTGGAAGCGTGCGCCGATGTTTGCCGTTGCGACGCCGGTACGCGATCTCATATGGGTGATGCTGTTCTTCACGATGTCGAGTTCGTCGTTGTAGTCGGTGGTGAACTCTTCGCTTTCCATAGTCAGCACTGCCCAGGTGTAGTTCGCACCGCCGAAGACGGTCCAGCAGTTGCCGAGAGCGAGCTCGGCAAAGATGTTGGGCTCGGCGTACACACCCATGGTGAAGTACTCGTCCTTGTTGTGGTTGCTTTCGTCCTTGAACTCGTCAAAGAACACGATGGGAGCGCGGCTGTTCAAGCCGAGCAACACGCGGGCCTTTTCGCTCTTGAGGATGGTTCCACCGATGTTGAATTCCGGCTGGATAAGGATGTGTGCGTCCTTGCCCGTGGTTTCGGTCTCGTTCTTGGAAGAACCGGACTTGCTTTCGCGGGAGTAGGCATTTTCGTGACGGGTGAAGGTTGCACCCAAGTTCCAGAAGATGTCCTTTGCGGAGGGATCGTTACTGATAGTGAGCGTAGCACCGAGATCCCAGAAGTCGTAGTCCGTTTCGACTGTAGACTTGCCATCGGCATCCTTTTGCTCGGTATCGGTCGAGGTCTGGTCCTGATAGGTGAGCCAGAATGCGGTGGCGTTCACGTCGATTGCACCGAGGGGGAGGGCGAGGCGCAGGCGCAGGATATCATTTGCACCCACGGTGTAGGTATCAATGTCTTCCTTCTCGTAGGGGTCCTTCTCAGTGGTGAAGGTGAGGTCCTTGGCAAGGGCGTAGCTAAGAGAAATACCCAGGCTCTTGCTGGCAAGACCGAAGGTCGCCATGGCGAGGCTGTTGTAGTTCTCGAAGGAGATAAACTTGGTATTGCCTGAACCGAAGGCAACCGCACTGAATTCGCTCGTGGGTTCCATGTAGACCAACTTGGAACCGGCCATCTTGTAGGGCTTGTCGAGGTTGTCGCGGATGGTGGGTGCAGCTGCGGTGTTGCCTACGTTGTTATAGGCGATGCCGTGCACGACTTCGGGTGCCTTTGCCGCACTGGCAGTGTCGACTGCAGGTGCTGCCTTTGCAACAGGTGCAGGTGCGGGCTTTGCAGGAGCGGGTGCCGGAGCTGCTGCCGGTGCGGGAGCGGGTGCCGGAGCGCTCGCTTCAGCTGCCGGGGCGGCATTCTGCCCCAGCGGAACAACTGTTACGTCGCTGTTGTCTTGGGCCATGGCGCTCGCGATTGCGACTGCCGTAGTCAAGGTAATCAGTTTGATATCCATTGTTTATCCTTTGTTATTGTTTTAAACTTACGTGCTGCTAGAGGATTCAGGATCTTCTTCGATATTCGAAGAATTTTCCGAACTGCTAGATAATTCAAAATTTTCGCTAGAAGAACTGTCTATCTCGAACGAGGAACTGGATTCCTCTTCGCTAGAAGAACTCTCGATAGCGTCGCTGCTGGAAGATTCCACGAAGTCGCTAGAAGAGCTCTCGATAGCGTCGCTGCTGGAAGATTCCACGAAGTCGCTAGAAGAACTCTCGGTTGCATCGCTGCTGGAGGATTCCGTGATGTCGCTCGAAGAACTTTCGGCTTCGGAAGAGCTGGATTCTTCCGTATCGCTGCTCGAGCTGCTGACGGAACTCGAGGATGTTGCACTGCTAGAACTGCTTACGGAGCTAGAAGAAGCCGTGCTCGAGGAACTTTCCTCTTCATCGTCGGAACTGGAGGAACTCGAGTAGCTGCTGCTCGAAGACGTGGCCGAAGAACTCGAACTTTCTTCTGCACTGCTCGAGGAACTCTTCTTGGAAGAGCTGGTCAAGACGGCGTCGGAATGGGGCGTCTTGGAATTGTTCGGGCCAGAGATGGTGACGTCGCTAGTACAGGCGAGGAGGATGAGCGCCGCTAGAATCGATATGCTGGTAATAATCTTTTTCATGAGCGTTCTCCGTTAAAAGAAGTAGATTGCCTCGAAGCTCGTAAACATGCTCCTGCCGTCGAACCCGCCAAGCGGATTCCGGAACAGGATGTAGCTCAGAGTGGACTCGAGTGCTAGGTTACCGTACTGGAATCGTAGGCCGGTCTCGGTGCTGATAGAACTTGTTTCGGATTCGAATTCGATGAGCGAGTTTTCCCTCTTCTCTTTGGTGCCGGCGAGTTCGGTGTACGACTCGTAGTCAACATTGTTCGTCCATACGAGGGCGGTCTGGTGCCAGAACATCCAGTTCTTGTTGAACGCGTATTCGGCAAGAAGTTGGGGCGCAGCGTCAATGCTGCCCTGGATATAGAAGTCTTCCCTTCCGCTCTTCTTGTCTTTCAGCTTGTCGTATACTCTCGCCGAGGCTGCCACGGTGCCGCCAAGGATTATGCGGGCGCTGCTAGATTTCAGCACTTCGGCGCCGAAGGTGTAGAAGATGTCTCCGAATGTGTACGGCTTGCCGCCGTTCAGGCTCTTGACCTTGTAGTTGTTGTCGGGGTTCTCGCTATCACGGAAACTGGAATCCTGCTCGTACACGAACTTGGTGGCGTAACCTCCGAATTTCCACGAGAATCCCTTGGCGGACGGGCGGTTCGATATGATGAGGCTGGCGGATCCGGTGAAGCCGTTACGGTCATAGGTGTATTTCTTCTTCCCGTCGGCGTCGGAATATTTCGTTGTGTGGAGGGTATCTGTGCTGGCGTTCTGGATAACCCAGACTCTTGCGGCGAAGTCGACGTTCGTCAGCGGCATGGAAAATGTGGTGCCGAACGAGTTGCTGTAAGAAGAAAAACGCTCTTCGGTCTTGTCATAACGCGATTTTTCTTCGTTAAAGTCCAGGAGGTCGCGCATGACCCAGCTGAAATCCCATCCGAATGTCTTTGTGGCTATACCGAGAATTGTCTTGGCGCGCTGGTTGTCGTAACGGAACATGTGAAGGTACGTTGTCATGTCCTTGCCGTTGTAGGCTATGGTACCATAATCGTTGGTGGGGGACAAGGCGACATACTGGTGGTTGTAGAATAGGTAGGGGGATTCGAACAGGTCGGTGTAGGCTAGTGAGGCGCCAGGGAGGCTCGTAGATATGCCGGAAATGCCCCTGCCGGCCATTGTGCCGATGCCGTCGTTGTATTCGGTCCCGTGAAGTACGTCTAATGCGGATGAGTCCGATGGGGGGTCCGCAAAGGTAGCTGCGACAATCGTTGCTAACGCGAAAAGGTGCAGTTTTAATTTCATAATTTGTCCGAAATGTTTTTTCTCCGCCAACAAAGATAACTTAACAAAATAGTTTTGCGGAGGCTTTTTCGATTTTTTAAATGTTATGTTTTACAACGATTTTGTAAATTTTGAGAACATTTCTAATTAAAAATGCTTTGAAATTGTAAAAATTTAAAGAAATATGTTGTTTTTGCTTAAAAATGTATGTATATTTAGTGAGAACAATAAAAAGGGATGTGATTATGAAATTATTTACGACTGCTCTCGCTTGCCTCGGTTTGGTGGCCGTGGCGGGTGCCCAGGTGACTCTCGGCGATGCCGGCGGCTGGCTCGAATCTGCATACGCGCAGTGGGTGTCTGACGGCTCGGATAGCTACAACGTTTATTATAGCGGTGCGGGCAAGACCGACGTGAAGGTCGATGCCCCGCTTGTCCGCAAGTACAGTTCTACCTGGCGTGTGGATGTGCCGGGCCTCAAGGCTGGCGACTACACGCTCAAGATTGTGGGGGTCAAGAACGGCAAGGAGGGTGCTGCGGCTACGACGAAGACGCTTTCGGTAAAGGCTCACGACCGCAGTGGTTTTGCTTTTGCCGACGGTCATGTCCCTGGTGCGTACAAGGCTGATGGCACGCTCAAGGACGGTGCCGTGGTGGTCTACATTACGGAAAGCACGAAAAATACGGTTACGGTTTCTGTTGCGAAGGATAACAAGGGCGGAATGGTGGATTCTACGGGCTTCCAGCCGATCCTGAATGCGATCAAGAAGGGCTACGACAAGCGCCCGTTCGTTTTCCGCCTGGTGGGCAACGTCACTGACCCGGAGTTTACGGATAAGGGCGATATCCTTGTCGACATGGGCAAGAAGGAAGGCCTTTCCATGACTATCGAGGGAATCGGTAACGATGCGACCGCGAACGGGTGGGGTATCCGTGTCAAGAACGCGCAGGACGTGGAAATCCGCAACCTCGGGATTATGAACGTCAACAGCGGGGAGGGCGACAATATCGGTTTGCAGCAGGACAACAAGTACGTGTGGGTGCACAACTGCGACTTTTTCTATGGTGATGCGGGTAGCGACAAGGACCAGGTGAAGGGCGACGGTGCGCTTGACTGCAAGAAGTCTACCTATGTGACCTTCAGCTACAATCACTTCTGGGATAACGGCAAGTCTAACTTGCTCGGGCTTTCTGAAGGCACGACCGAAGGCCTCTATATCACGTATCACCACAACTGGTACGACCATTCCGATAGCCGTCACCCGCGTATTCGCTACTACAGTGCTCATGTCTATAACAACTACTATGACGGCAATGCCAAGTACGGTGCGGGTTCTACGCTCGGGTCGTCGGTGTTTATGGAAAACAACTACTTCCGCAACTGCAAGTACCCGATGCTTACCTCCTTGCAGGGGAGTGACGTGTATGCGGGTGGCACCAATCGCGATCCGACGAACTACGGCACGTTCAGCAAGGAATCGGGCGGTACGATCAAGGCTTACGGCAACTACATGGAAGGTTCCTTCACGTTCATTCCGTATGGTTCCACTTCGTATAAAGTAAAGGGTGCGGAAACGACGGCGGCAAGCCAGGGAATCAATACCTCGGTGGACTTTGACGCATACGTTGTGGATAGCCGCGATGCGAAGGTGCCCTCTTCGGTCAAGTCGTATGACGGGGAGAATACCTACAACAACTTCGATACCGATAATTCCGTGATGTACAGCTACAAGGCGGACGATGCCGTGACGGCTAGGGCGAACGTGATGGCTTTTGCGGGCCGTGTGCAGGGTGGCGATTTCAAGTGGACGTTTGATAATTCGACGGACGATGCCTCTTCTGACGTGAACCAGGCCCTCAAGGATGCGCTTGTCGCGTACAAGGGCTGGAACGGGGGAGTCATTGTCGTGTCGAGTTCTTCGTCTGCGCCGGCATCTTCTAGCAGTTCTGCGAAGTCTAGCTCATCGGAAGCGAAGTCATCTTCTAGCAGTGATGAAAAGTCTAGTTCGTCGGAGGCGAAGTCTTCTTCTTCGGGGAAGGCCGAAAGTTCGTCGAGTGTGGAGTCTTCCGGCTCGGACGCCCTGCCTGTAGCGGCTCCCTTGCACGGGGAACCCATGCGCTACCTTGCCCGCGAATCCCGTCTGGAGGTCTATGTGCCCGGCGCGGTTCGTGTGGACGTGCTGCGGATGGACGGCACAAAGGTGTTTGCCAGTTCCGCCCGCGTGCTAGACCTCTCGGGCCTGCGTGCTGGCGTCTATCTTGTCCGCCTCGTGACTGCGGGCTCTGTGCACCAACTTAAAGTTTTGAAGCGCTAGGGCTAGTTTATATATTGTTGGCTTCGGACATAACTCGCACGCTCACACGATCACTTCGTTCAAGTGCTCGCTTAGCGAGTTATGTTCCTCCGCCAAGAAATAGGCGAGTGCTCCGGTAGAAATTTGTTTGTTGCTTTGCCGCCCGTAGGGAATGTTTATTCCGGGAGGAAAACCTGGTGACTGTTAGTCCCTGCGGTTTTCCTTTAAACAGCCTTTTTATTTTCGGGCTTGGAATTTTTTTTGCTATATTATTTCATATGAATATTCGACTTTCTGCCGCTTTTTTGGTTCTTTCGATAGGAATTTCACTCGCTGCCGACCCGCGCATAGAGCAGGGTGCCATTTTTGAGGCCAAGGGCGAGTACGAGATGGCTCTCGGTGAATACAGGGCGATCCTTGCGGAACAGCCCCAGAACTCCGAGGCGTATTTCCTTGCTGCAGAAGTCTACCTCAAGATGCCCAAGCAGGATTTTGCCCGCGCCCTTGCCAACTATCGCCTGGCGTACAAGTTCACCCCGACGATGAGCAAGGCCTACGAGGGTGCGGCAAAGGTCTACGAACTGATGGGCAAGAAGGCGAAGGCCGAAGAGGAACGTGCGAAGGATCCGAAGAACAAGCCTACGGAAGAAGTTACTGCCCCCGCGGTAGAACTGACAGAAGCGCCTGCGGTACGGACTGCCGAAGCGAAGGCTACCGAACCGGCGAAGGAACCTGTGAAGGCGGAAGCCGCTCCTGCTGCAGTCGAAACGAAGGCTCCGGAACCGGCGAAGGTCGCTGAACCGGCAAAGCCTGCCGCAGAAGCACCGAAGCCCGTGGAAACGGCAAAGGCTGCTGAACCCGCGAAGGCCGAAGCGGCGATGCCGACCGACCCGTTCGAGAAGGGTAAGGTTTTCCTTGCCGAAGGCAAGTACAAGGATGCCGCAGCCATGTGGCGCGAGGTCCTGGCAAAGCAGCCGGGCCATGCCGGTGCGTATTTCTATGCGGGCGTTACCCGTTACGAGATGGGTGAATATGACAAGGCGGAATTCAACCTCAAGAAGGGCCTTACCTACAAGGAACAGGGGAACGACGCCAACTACTACCTCGCGTTAGTTTATCAGAAAATCAATAAGGCCGATCAGGAAAAGAAGGCCTTGGCCGCTTACCTCAAGAAGGCTGCTCCCGATGCCAAGTTCCGCAAGCCTGCTGAAGACCGCCTTGCCGAAATGAAGGCCGCCGCGGATTCCGCGAAGGTCGCAAGCGTTGCCCCTGCTGAAGGAACTGCCGAAGCTGCGAAGGATGCTGCACCTGTTGCTGAAAAGGCTGCCCCGGTAGAGACCGCTCCTGTGGCGAGCGAGACGAAGGGACCTTCCGATACTCCGACGGTCGCGAATGCGAACTTGCTATTCAAGGCGGGGAACTTCGCTGCGGCGCTCCAGATGTACAAGGCTCTCCTCGAAACGGAAATTTCTGCTGACGAGCGATACTTCGTGACGCTCCAGATGGGTAACATCTACCGCGAACTGCGTGACTTCCATAGTGCCGTGACCCGCTACCGCACCGTGGTGCAGCAGTATCCCGAGTCCGACTGGGCGACCGAGGCGGAACGCGCTCTTGAAGATGCCGTGTGGCTCGAAAAGCATGCCTCCGAGCTCCCGCGCCGTACGCGATAAACATTAGACAAAAAAATTTTTTCAAGAAACGCCCCTGAAAAAGGGGTGTTTTTGTATTTGCACGCAGGTGATGCTATTGCGCTTGCGCCTAGAAAAACATAGATTAGGATAAAGTATCCTAAAGGGGGATTGGCCATGAAGAAATTCCAAATCCTTGCGGCTGTTGCGACATGCGTGTTCTGGGCTGCCTGTAGCAACGATACCAGCAATCCTGGTAGCGCGGATGGCGATGTGAGCTCCGTGGAAAAAACGGATGGGGCTACGGCGCAATTTGCGAAGCAGTCGGGCGCCGATGCTGTCGAGGTTGAGGGTACTGTTGTCGAAAACCCTGATGCTGTGGATGAAACCGATGAGCCTGCTGTAGAACCTGAATCTTCTGCGAGCGTCGAGTCTTCCGCTTCTTTGGATTCTATTCTCGCCATCCTTTTCCCCGACGGCATTGATATCGATACGGCACGTCACGATCCGGATAGCGTGGGTGTCTGGCATTTCTATGATTCCAGGGGCTCGCACGCGAATCCCGATTTTGCTTACGGCGAAATGACTGACCCGCGAGACGGGATGGTCTACAAGACCACGACCATCGGTGGCCAGGTCTGGATGGCCGAGAACCTGAACTACTTCGACATCGAAGGTGCACCGAGCTCCATCAAGAATGACTGGTGCTACTGGGATAAGCCCGAAAACTGTGAATCGGCGGGCCGTCTCTACACGTGGAAGGTGGCGCAGAGAATTTGCCCCGAAGGTTGGCATTTGCCGACGAAGGCGGACTGGGAATCCCTGTTGCGCGAAGTCGGAGCCGATTCCTTGAACGAGATTCTCTGGAAGGGTTCCAGCAAGCTGAAGTCCGTGAGCGGTTGGGAAAACGAAGGTAGCGGTACCGATGACTTCGGCTTTACGGCGCTCCCCGCGGGCATGAAGTTTACCACCAACACCCAAGACGGTTTTACCTATCACGGTTGTTCTTCCCTCATGTGGGCATCTACGGAAGCCGACGGCGGCGCTGCGGATACCCTCGCTTACCACATGTACCTGGATTGCAGTAACGACAATGCCATCGTGAATACGGTGAAAAAGATCAATGGACTTTCGGTCCGTTGCGTAAAGGATGAATAAAACCTACAGGGCTTAGGGATTGGTTGTGAAAAAAATCTGTTCAATTGAATCTTTATCGTTTGCGGTGCTGTGCGCCGCGACGCTTTCTTTTGCCGAACCTCCCGCAAACTTCAGCGGCTGGGAATTGGTGTTCGAGGATAACTTCGACGGCACCTCGCTTGACAAGAAAAAGTGGAACCCCACGTACAATTGGGGCCCGACGCACAACCACCGCGCCTACTGCGCCGAGGAGAACGTGATTGTCTCTGACGGTACGCTCAAGCTGAAGGGTGAAAAGAAAGTTCATCCCGATGCCAATGGGCGCAAGGCGAAGTTCAACAACAAGGAAATTCCGGTCGACTATACGAGCGGCGCGATTGACACGAAGGGACATTTCGAAGTCAAGTACGGCTACATCGAAGGCCGCTTCAAGGCCCCGTGGCAAAAGGGAACGTGGCCCGCGTTCTGGACTTTGCAAGACGGCTGGCCTCCGGAAATTGACATTCTCGAAATCCCTGCGTCGCGCAAGCAGCACCACTACTACCTGCACTACACTGACCCGAGTTGGTACAACAGTCACGGTTCGGCGTGGGACCACGAGGCCTCTTTCGGCGGGCATAAGGACGATGACGTGGACCGTTCCGCGGGCTTCCACAACTATGGCGTGGAGTGGGATGAGGGAACCCTCAGTTTTTACTTTGACGACAAGAGGTTTGCTAGCTACAGCCGCCCGACTGAAATCAAGCAGCTTGCGGCGCAGTATATCATCGTGAACCTTGCCATCGGTGGCTGGGCCGGCGACGATATCGAAATCACGACTGACAAGCCGGCCTATTTTGAAAGCGACTGGGTGCGCGTGTGGCAGGCCAAGCCCGCGAAGCCCGATACTGTGCGCATAATGTCGATGAACTTCGGTACGTGCATGGTCCGGACCTCCGAAGACAAACTTGCGTTGGGCGACTGCAATGGCGATAATGCCGTTGCGACGGTTACGCCGCTATCTTCGACGACGTTCCGCATCAACTTCGGCGACATTTCTCTCGATACCCCGAACGAATCTACGGATGCGGGCATCACGATGGGCTTGTATACCTGGAATGCGGGCGGTCACCAGAAAGTTGTGATGGAAAAGCAGTCTGGCTACGAAGGCTCCGTGGTGCGCATGAAGATGCAGCACAGCAACATGTACCTGCGTGCGACTACGGATGGCGAACGCGTTGTGCAGAGCTGGGCCGATGACTGGGAATGGAACCAGATGTGGCGCCTGCTTGGCAAGGACGATATGGTTCCCACGAAGGACACAACGAAGACCGATACTACGAAGATTGATACGGCTGAAACCGATACCGGCAAGACTGCCATTCCGTACTTAGGCAATTTTGCAAGCGTGTATGGTACTTCGGTCCACTATGCCGATAATCATCTGTTTGTTGAACTCGGCAGTGCATTTGTCGAAGGTGCAATGGTTCGCATCCTTGACCTGCAGGGTCGCGAGGTGATGCACCGCAGGGCGATGCGATCGGCAACATTCGACGTGCAAGCCTTGCCGGCAGGTGTTTACCACGTTGCCGTGCAAAGTAAGAACCTCACGGAAATCCGGCGGTTCAAGAAATAGCAAGATTTGAAAAATAAAGCGCCACCCAGCAGGGTGGCGTTTTTAAATGGTTGTATTAAACGACCTGTACGAGCAAACCTTTGAGGTATTGCCCTTCGGGGAAGGCCGTATTTACGGGATGGTCGGCGGGCTGGCCGAAGCGTTCAATGATTTGAACGCGCCGATGGGCATCGGCGGCGGCATCCGCGATAATCTTCTGGAACAAGTCCATCTCCATGAGCCCGGAACAGCTGAAGGTCGCGAGCATGCCGCCATCGGCCAGCAGCTTCATTGCAAGCAGATTGATGTCCTTGTACCCGCGGGCGCCCTTCTGCAGGTTGTCCTTGCTTTCCACGAACTTCGGCGGGTCCAGCACGATGAGGTCGAATGTTTCTGCCTTATCGCGGCACTTGCGCAGGTACTGGAACACGTCCGCTTCCACGTGCGTGGCATGCGCGGTGCTGAGCTTGTTGCGCATGATGCCTTCCTTCGCAAGCTTGAGCGCGTCCTTGGAAACATCCACCTGGTATACCTTCTCGCAACCGCCACGGAGGGCGTAGAGCCCGAATCCGCCGGTATAGCAGAAACAGTTCAGGACCTTCTTGCCTTTGGATAGTTCCCCGATGCGACGGCGGGCGTCACGCTGGTCGAGGTAGTAACCCGTCTTGTGGCCGTTCTTCACGTCGATGGGGAAGAGAATGCCATTCTCGTTGATGATGACGGGCTCGTCGCTCACTTCGCCGAACACGACTCCCGTACGGAGCGGCAGGCCTTCCTTTTTGCGGACTTCGGAATCGCAACGTTCGTAGATGCCGCGGCAGTGCGTCTTTTCGGCGAGCAGTTCGTAAATCGTATTGCGGTGAACTTCGGCACCTGCGGCGAGGATTTCCACCGAGTAGATGTCGGCATACTTGTCGATGATGCAGCCAGGGATGCCGTCGTTCTCGGCGTTGATCAGGCGGAATGCAGATTCCTTGTCATTGATATCGAAACCGCGGCTCTTGCGGGCGGCGATTGCGCGGTCCAACAGGTCGCTGAAGAATTCCCTGTCAATGTTCGCCTTCTCGCCGAATGTCCAGAAGCGTCCGCGGATCTGGGACTTGGGCGAGTACGCCGCAAGACCCAGAAAGTCGCTCCGGTAACTATAAACCTCGACGGTATCGCCAAGAACCGGGTCGCCGACGACTTCGTCGACGGCACCGCTAAAGATCCACGGGTGGTAACGCAATGCGGACTTCTCGCGTCCGGCCTTCAGGGTAATCGCTTTCATGCCTGTAAATTTAGAAAAATGGCGGTTTGGGTGGGGCGCTTTTTTTATATTTGGCGCTAGGATGTTTGAATCGCTATTTGACAAGTACCCGTTTTTCCGTATCGTGCCAGCCGTGCTTTGCATGGCCATCATCTTCAAGATATCTTCGCTCACGAACGAGCAGTTGGAAGATTTTCCGCATGTGTGGGACAAACTGGCGCATTTTTGCGAATATGCGACACTTGCCGGTTGCTACGCCATGCTCTGGACACGTAACGAATGGTCTAAGCGGCAGTGGCTGCGCGTGCTTATTGTGGGCGTACTTGCGCTCTTGTATGGTTGCACCGACGAATACCACCAGAGTTTCGTGGAAGGTCGCGATAGCAGTGTGCTTGACTTGGTGGCAGACCTTACCGGTGGCCTTATCGGCGGAACGGTCTATGCGGTGATTACCCGTATCCTGAACCGCTTTGATCCTGTTCCCCCGCCGTCTGAAGAAAAGTAGCCCGTCAAGGCTACTTTACAAAGTAGCCCGTTAAGGCTACTTTACATATTGCTCTAGAAAACAAGAGAGAATCATTGCTGGTACGGCAAAGAGTGTGGCCGCTTTTGAGCATTTCTTGTAATCTTCTGCATTGTAGTCCGGTGCGAGCCTTTTCATGATGAATGCTGAAGTATAGCCGCAGAGTAAAAGGTAGACGAGCGCTTGCCCGAGTGTCGTAAAGGCCTGGAGAATGCTTGCCGAGTTCCCGTGCAGGGGAAGTTTTGCGATGAGCTTCTTGAGGTCGAGTATGTTCATGAGGATGGTGAATGCTGCCATCGAGGATACGTACGCTCCGATGAATTTCAGCATGGAACTTTTTTTCAGGATTTCTTTTCGGTGAAAGAAAGCTACGTAGAACGGCACGAGGAATATGGCGTAGGCGCCCGCTCCGAGAATGGCTGCGCACCACATGAAGTTTCCGGCGGGGTGTTTGGCGACTTTTGCTTCGCCTTCTTCGTCAAGTTCCCTGTGTTCCTCGGGGATCCTGCTGAGGATGATGTCGTCTACCCGCTGCTGCACATCAAGAACTTCGGAGATGTCGACCGTTTCGGGAACTTCGGGCGGAACGTGGTGCTCGTTGGGCGCGTCGCACCAGAGGCAATTGAACATGTCGTCGGCGTATTCCCTGCCGCATTTTTTGCAAATCATTTAAAGTCTCTCTTCTCCTTGTTCGGCTTGTTCAAAAAAGGTGCATTTCGCCTATGTGCATTATTGTGTGACGTATGTTACAAAAATATGAAAACTGCGTCCGTCGGTTTGTAAATAATTCCTGCTACTGCGTAAAATACGCGATTTGAACCCTTTTGCAGTGTTGGAATATAGGAAGAACTTTCTAAATTTGGCGAGGATTTTTGGGTTTAAATATTATGAAAATACGTTTTTTTACTTTCATTCTTGTGGCTGCTTCGCTAGCCTTTGCGCAGAGCGGTCTTATGGGTGGAACCGACGGTATCCACCAGATCAACTCGAAGACGCTGGGCAAGTACAGGTTCTCACTCGGAACCGGTGGTAACGTGACCATCGACCCGTGGGCGCTTACCCGTGGTGGCATTTTCTACGATGATGGCGTGGAACAGCACCTGCAGGATTTCAAGATTTCTGCGAC
>JAEEGL011999596.1_pt1 | contig 25583 bp, 19 predicted proteins | sample 9134231 | NCBI WGS metagenome assembly JAEEGL01 (sample SAMN16246548, study PRJNA631951) | gut metagenome | biome: gut microbiome; feature: rumen; material: fiber-attached | host: Bos | place: Iran: Karaj | collected 2018-10
GAAGCTCCAGGTTAAATACATGAAATCCGACAGCGCAGGCGTGCTCAGGAGCGTTGTGGAGGAATGTCGTCTTGTGGATGAGAACAAGAAGCCCATCACCCGCAGCTCACGCAGGAATTTGAAACATCAGGATACCATATGTGTAATCAATCCTGTGGCGAGTCCTGAAATGGTTGAGCAATACGGTGTGGAGCTGGAGTTCAAATATCCTCTTGTAAAAGCCTCCTTCGACTCTCTTGTCTTCAGGTGGCTCAATCCCCGCCAGCGCGAATTCTTCGGGAAGTTCTCGGTTACCAGGGATCCATGGAACCTCAGGAAGTACACCGTCAGGCCCGCTGACAAGCTGCTTCCGGGCTACGAGTACTATCTGAAGATCCCCCAGAGGGTGTTCATGGATGTCAACGGTTATTGGAACGACAGTACCGAGGTGAAGTTCTCCCTCCCCTCCGATGACAAGCTCAGCACCTTGATACTGGACGTGAAAGGTGTCTCCAACAAGTATATTGTCGACCTTCTCAGCGAGAAGAAGGATAATGTCATCCGCTCCTTCACCATTGAATCAGATGAAGTGCTGATATTCCCCTACATTACTGCCGGTAAATACTGCATACGCTTTACGGAAGATGTGAACCGCAACGGAGTCGTGGATTCGGGAGACCTGCTCAGCCGCAGGCAGAGTGAAAAGGTGCGGTTCTACAAGATCAAGGACAAGGAGTTCTTGGACATACCGGAATCAACTGAATTAGAACAACATGTTGACATCGCTGAAATATTCGGGAAATAGGTCCTGCCGTGGTCTTGCACCGGTTTTGGTAGCTCTTTGCATGCTGTTGCCCATCATGGCGGCGGCACAGACTGAGTTCGACCAGAAGACCATAGGCATAGTGGACACCGTGGCGTTGAAATCTACGCCTCATGATGTCACGGCCGGCTATACCGACATCTTCCTTGACACCGTCAACGTCAAGAAGGCTTTCATGATCAACGATTACAGCCTCTTCGGAGTAGAATACGGAGTCTGCCTTAACAGTACTTCATTCAATCCGTCGCGCAATACCAAGATGCTTTTCGATCCGACGTATTTCGGCGTAACATGGACCAAATACGGAAAGCTGTTCGGGTATATGCCGTATTTCGGTCTGCAGGTAGGTGCGTTTTACGGGCATGAAGGCTATGAGTTCAAGATGAACAAGGAAACCGGCATTACTCCTACCCTGGATGACAACGCCGTGAAGGTCACAATGAATGTTTTCGAGGTGCCTGCCCTCGCAGTCTTCCACTTTGACACTCCGCATTTCAAGATAATGGGCTTTGGCGGTTTTTATGCCGGCTACCGCCTTTCTATCGAGCGCGAAGGCGATAATGTACCGGAAGACCTGCGTACCTCTTTCAGGGATACTGACATCCAGTTTGACTACGGATGGAAGGCCGGGGCCGGATTCGGCCTTGTTTTCGACCCGTTCGAGATCCATGTCAAGGGCATGTTCAAATATGCATGGTCATCCTTGTATCAGCCCGATTATTACAGCGAATATTATTATCGCTTTGCATATCCTATCAGCGTCCAGATTTCCGCGGGAATATTCATGCAGCTCGGACGCCGGACCGGAAAGACCAGCTCACAGCTCAGACGGGAGGCAAGGGATATGGTTTACAATCCTGTAGAAGGAGAAGGAAATGACTGAATCTTTGGTAGTTAATGTCGGAGGTGTGAAGATCGGAGGCGGCAATCCCATTGTCGTCCAGACCATGTGCAATACACACACATATGACGAAGAAGCCACAATCGCGCAGTGCCGCAGACTTGCGGCCGCAGGTTCCCAGTTGATCCGCATCACAGTGCCCGGACCGTCCGATGTCGCCCATATCCGCAATATCCATGATTCGCTGCGTGCAGAGGGTATTTTGACTCCCATCGTCGCAGATATCCATTTCTCTGCGGAGACTGCCCTCATGGTTGCTCCTGTGGTGGAGAAGGTCCGTATCAATCCCGGCAACTTCCATCGCGACCACGCCAAGGCAAGGGCCCTTTTCGGGTCTCTGCTTGACGTTTGCAGGGAAAATGGGACTGCTATCCGCATCGGAGTCAATCATGGTTCCCTGGGCGAATATATAACCAATCTCTACGGGAACACTCCACATGCGATGGCTGAAGCTGCTATGGAATGGATCCGGATGTGCGTGGATAAAGATTTCTACAATGTAGTAGTCTCGCTGAAGTCCAGCAATACTGTAGTTATGACCCAGGCCTACAAGGAGCTTTCCGGGATGATGGAGAAGGAGGGTGTTGTCTTCCCTCTTCACGTCGGGGTAACCGAGGCTGGGAACGGGGATTCAGGCCGGATGAAATCCTGTGTGGGATGCTCCGCACTCCTGTCCGAAGGTATAGGTGATACTATCAGGGTCTCACTTACCGAAGATCCCGAGGCGGAACTGCCCGTAGCTGAATACCTTTCCGACCGGTATGGACACAGGTTATATTCATCACTCGTCAATGTAAAGATCGAGGATCGTGTCGCATATGCCAGATATGAAGCGCCTTCCAGGGAGAGGCTCATATGCGACCTGGCGTGCGACTTCGGTAAAAACCTCCTTGACGGGAACCTTGACGATGTTAAGATAAGCGGGACATATGTGTCTGACGGGCAAGTCGTTCCCCTTGACGGCTCCCCTCTTGCCGCCTATCTTGAAGATGAACTCCTTCAGGCTACGCGCCGCAGGTTCTACAGGCCTGAGTATATAGCATGCCCCGGCTGCGGCCGTACGATGTACAATCTCCAGAAAGCCTTCGAAGAAGTGAAAAAAGCTACATCCGGGATGAAAGATGTAGTTATCGCTGTCATGGGATGTATAGTTAACGGGCCCGGAGAAATGGCCGATGCCGACTGGGGTTATGTAGGAGAAGGAGCGGGAAAGGTCTCCATCTACCATGGGAAAGACCCTGTAAGGAGACATGTGCCCGAGTCTGAGGCGGTCGCCCTCCTTGTCAGTCTGATTCAGGAGAGTCAGCAGGCGGAATAAGTTTCACCAGGACCTTGTCGATCCTGGCTCCGTCCATGTCCACAACCTCCAGTGAGAACCCTTTCCAGGTGACATCCTCCCCTGCCTGGGGCACGTGCTCGAGTTGTTCGAGAATGAGTCCGCCGACTGTGGCGAAATCGAATTCTTCAATATTGTCGTCCTGGTCAAAATAAGTCAGGAAGTCGAAAATCGAGCACTGGCCGTCCACAAGCCAGCTCTCTCCGTCTTTACGGGCAATGATATCCGGATCCTTCTTGTTCTGCTCAACGTCATTTCCCACCAGGGCGTCGAGTATATCCTTCAAGGATATGATTCCTGTCAACGAACCGAATTCGTCGCAGACCAGGGCGCGGTGGATGCGGCTCTTGTTCATCTGCGCCAGGACGGAATAGACGCTCATATTTTCGTGGACATAATCCGGCTTGTGCATCATCTTCCTGACATTGAAGGGAGTCTTCATGCGGAAGGCACGGACATAATCCTTTATCGAGAGCACTCCTATGACATGGTCCATGTCACCGTCAACTACCGGATAGAGCTCGAAAATGGAATTCTCTATCGTCTTTACGATGTCAGCTTCGCTGTCATTGACATCTACACAGACAATGTCATCCCTGAGGGTCATAATGGTTCCGACGCTGAGGTCGCCAAGGGTGAACACCCTCTCGACAATATCTTGTTCAACAGGGGAAACGACGCCGTCGTCAGTCCCTTCATCGACTATGGAACGGATCTCATCCTCAGTAACTTTGCTGTCCTCATGCTTTACTCCGAGGAGCCTGGCAAAGAATGCAGTGCTTTTAGCCAGGAAATGGACGAAGGGACTTGCTATCTTTGACAGGATGGTCATCAGGGGCGCGAGGCCCTTGGTTATCTTTTCAGGCCTCGACAGCGCGATCCTCTTTGGAAGCAGTTCCCCGAACAGGATCATGAAATAAGTGACTATCAGGACTACAATGATGTGCGAAATCGCTGAAGCTGTAGAAGCTCCGATTCCTGCCCTCATGAGCAAGCTGGTGAACGACCTTGTGATCGATGCTCCGGAGAAGATACCGGAGAGGATCCCTACCAGGGTTACGCCGATCTGGACGGTAGAAAGGAAAACATCCTGCTGCTGAAGCATCCTGAGGGCGTTGCGCGCCTTCAGGTCCCCGTTTTCGCTCTGGGCTGCGAGCTTGGATTTCCGTGACGAAAGCATCGCGGCTTCCGCCATGGACAGGATCCCGTTAAATACGATCAGGACGAGGATTAAGATAGCTTCAGTCATATGATCCTAGAGCTCGGCGATAACAGTCTCACAGGCCCTTACGAGGTCTCCGGGTTTTACTTTAACCTTCGCGTCAAGGGGAAGGAACATATCGATTCTGGAACCGAATTTAATTATTCCCATCTGCTCTCCCTTGGTCTCATGGCTCCCCTCCTTTGAGTAGCACACAATCCTCCTGGCAAACGTTCCGGCGATCTGTTTGAAGAATATCTCGCCATATTCGTTTTTCAGGGCTGAGGAAGAATGTTCGTTAAGGTCGGAGGACTTAGGCAGGAAAGCCAGCTTGTTCAGTCCGGGGTGGTACTTGTAATAGGTGATTTCTCCGCTCATGGGCCAGAAATTGGCGTGTACATCGAAGAAATTCATGTAAGTCGCTACGAGGATGCAGTCCCTCTTAAGATACTCGTCTTCATAGACTTTTTCCACAATCACTATTTTCCCGTCAGCCACTGAAGTGATTTCCGACGGACCGCCCGCAACGTTCCTGGACGGCACCCTGTGGAACCATATGACGAATGCGCTGAAGATTATCAGCAGGATGCGCAGTGCCCACGAAACCCATTTCGAAGGGATGAAACCGAGCAGGATGAATCCGACTACACAAATACCAAGTACCAGGGCGGCTGCGCCGTATGAATTCTGATCAAGATGCATATGCTTAAAGTAGGCCGAAGAGTGAAAGATAAACAGCTCCTACCGGAACGGCGAAAATAGCGGAGTCGAAGCGGTCAAGCATTCCTCCGTGTCCCGGGATGATATTACCTGAATCCTTGATCCCGCTCCATCGTTTCCATTGGGATTCGAAGAGGTCGCCGAAGACTCCGGCGGCATCCAGGAGGGCGGCAAGCACTATCGGATGGACAATGGAATGCCCGGGCAGGAGAAGACCGCACTTATGCAGTATAATGGCTGCGAGGATGGCGAATGCCATTCCGCCCCATGCGCCGATCCAGGTCTTGTTCGGGGATACGCTCGGGAAAAGTTTCTTCCGGCCTTTCCCGAAAGCGATTCCGACAGAATAGGCCCCGACATCGGAGCACCATATAATCACGAAGAAACACAAGAGCAGACGCCCTGTGAATTCTCCATATGAATCAAAAGCAATCAGGTTCGAGAGGCTGAACGGGATAGCTATGTACAGCAGTCCGGTGTAGATGTGGGATATCTCCCCGAAACTCTCCCTGTCTTTCGAAAACAGGGACATGACCATTATGACGAAGACCGGCAGGATGCTCAGTGACACGAAATTGGCCTTCATCCCAAGGGTGCAGTAACAGAAGAGGAGCACGAAAAAGATTATGCCGGTAAGCACCGCAAGTCCGGAGATCCAGCGATGTTTCCTGCCGATGGTCATAGTGTAGAACTCGACCAGGCAGATCGCCATGATCGCCATGATGAGCACTGCGAAGATATACTTGTTGAAAAGCAATCCTCCCAGCATCGCCAGCACGAAGCATATGCCTGATATGGTTCTGGTCACTATTGTCTTCATACGCTCTGCTCGCTTGTGTTCTCCTCCGGCTTCTCTTCGCTCTCTGCTTCAGACTCCCCTTCCGGCTTGACTTTCGGACCGAGGATGCGGCTGATGTCATCGGAGAAGATCACTTCCTTTTCGAGGAGAAGCTCTGCCATTGCTGTGAATCCGTCCATATGGCTGCGAAGGATAGACATGGTCCTGTCATGGACCTCGCCGATGATCCGTTTGACTTCCGCGTCCATTTTCTCGGCGGTCTTCTCACTGTAAGGCTTGGTAAGTTCATAACCCCTTGAACCGGTGGAATCATAGAATGACATCTCCCCTACCTCCGGGCTCATTCCATAGTACTGAACCATGCTGTAAGCCATCCTGGTAAGTCTTTCAAGGTCATTCAATGCGCCGGTAGCAGGCTCGCCGTTGACTATTTCCTCAGCGGCACGTCCGCCCATCAGCTGGCACATCTGGTCCATCATGTAGGACTTTGACCATATCTTCCTTTCAGTCGGAAGAGACCATGTCAGGCCGAGGGCCTGTCCACGCGGAATGAGACTGACCTTGAAGACCGGATCTGCATTTGGAAGCAGCCATCCGACGACGGCATGTCCGGCCTCGTGGAAAGCTGTGGTGCGTTTCTCTGCCATTGTCATTACCGTACCCTTGCGCTCTATGCCTCCGACGATCCTGTCCACGGCCTGCATGAAGTCATCCTGGGTGATTCCGTCATGATTCTTCCTGGCTGCAGTCAGGGCTGCTTCGTTGCAGACGTTGGCTATGTCCGCGCCGGAGAAACCCGGAGTGTGCTGGGCCATGGTCTTGAGATTGAAGTCAGGAGCCAGCTTAAGTCCCTTGATGTGAACCTTGAAAATCTCTTCCCTCTCATCGAGTTCGGGAAGGTCGACATATATCTGGCGGTCGAAACGTCCGGCCCTCATGAGAGCCTTGTCCAGGATGTCAGCCCTGTTGGTCGCGGCGAGTATTATGACTCCGGAGTTGGTCCCGAAACCGTCCATCTCGGTGAGGAGCTGGTTCAGGGTGTTCTCTCTCTCGTCATTTGAGGAGAATCCTACATTTTTGCCGCGGGCACGTCCGACGGCATCTATCTCGTCGATGAAGACGATGCAGGGGGCTTTGTCTTTTGCCTGACGGAACAGGTCACGGACCCTTGAAGCACCTACTCCGACGAACATCTCCACGAAATCGGATCCGGAAATTGAGAAGAACGGCACGTCGGCCTCTCCTGCGACAGCCTTCGCCAGAAGGGTCTTTCCCGTTCCCGGAGGGCCAACCAGGAGGACACCCTTCGGAATCTTTCCTCCAAGAGAAGTATATTTCTTGGGATTACGCAGGAAGTCAATTATTTCCATAACCTCTTCCTTGGCTCCGTGGAGACCTGCGACATCCTTGAACGTAACCTTTACATCCTTCTTGTCAGTGAGTTTCCCGGTCGAGCGGCCGACTGAGAAAATTCCTCCGGCCTGATTGCCGCCTCCTCCCATCTGGCGGTTGAATCCGCGGAACATCCAGACCCACATGAGGATGAGGAGTATCGGGAAAATGAGCCACTCCAGGACCGACTCCCATGTGCGGGAGGCATTCTCCATCACAATCTTGACCTGCTGGTCCTCAGGAAGGTCAGCATTCAGGGCCCCGAATTCCCTTTCTGCGTCGAAAGATGCGGAATTCAGGAAGTAGAAATGAGGAGAGCTCTTTGGAACATCTCCTCCGAAAGCGGAAGCGTATTTCGCAAGCCTGTCCGGGCGGACGGTAATCTCCCCCTTGAAGTCGTTGCGTACGTATTTGATTTCTTTTACGTCTCCATCCCTGATCATGGACTGGACCTGCGCCCACTCGATCTTCTGGGGATTGGCTCCGCCCTGGTTAAAAAGCATCCACCCGATCAGGCAGATCAGGATGAAATACAACCAGGAAAGGTTGAAATGGAACTTCTTGCCGCCGGCTTTGGGATCGGTGCCGGGGTTATTGTTCTGCTGGGGCATTGGCTTTCTTTTTATTGTGCTTGTGGGACATCTGGGTGTACTCCTTGCGAGGTGCATCGGCCCAAAGGTCTTCCAGGCGGTAGAATTCCCTGTACTCGGGAAGGAATATGTGGACTACGAGGTCGCCGTAATCGATTATGATCCAGAAATTGTTTTCAAATCCCTGGGCCCTGAGCGGATGGCGTCCCTCTTCACGCATCTTCCGCATGACGTTCTCGGCGATGGCCGAAACCGTGGTGGTGGAAGATCCGCTGCATATCATGAAATAATCCGTAATGGCTGTCCCGATGGGCCGGAGGTCGATCCTGACTACATCCTGCGCCTTCTTGTCCAGCATTGCATCGGCGACAACCCTCAAATCGTGTGTTATCATTTAATAGATTCTGTGTAAATTTGTCCAAATTATCTACAAATATACAACAAAAAACTGACTGATGACTAAAGATTTCCTGATAAAGTGGTTCGACAGCCTGGATTCCACTAACGATGAGGCTCTGAGGCACATCAGTGCATATGATAACTTGTCTGTGATAGCTGCCTGGGAACAGACTGCGGGACGAGGCCAGAGGGGTAATTCATGGTCGGCTGCACCGGGTGAAAACCTGACTTTTTCCGTTGTATTGAAATATGGTCCCGGAGCTCTTGAGCCCCTCCCTGCTGCATCGGCATTCTGCCTCTCGAAAGCATCCTCCCTGGCAGTATGTGATGTGCTGGAAGCATATGGCATCGAGGCCTTTATAAAGTGGCCTAATGATATCTATGTCAGGAACCGGAAGATCTGCGGCATGCTGATAGAGAATTCCCTTTCGGGAGACAAGCTCTCGACTTCTGTAATCGGGATAGGACTTAACGTGAACCAGAAGGAGTTCCCACCTCAGCTTGTAAACCCTGTTTCAATGGCTTCCGTTACCGGTTCGGATTACCTTGTGAAGGATGTCCTGGATACCTTCTGCAAGGCATTCTCAGGCCGGCTTGAGAGTATTTACCGCGAGGGCGACAGGCTTGACCGGGACTACATCGCACGTCTCTACCGTTTCGGACGTCTCAGTTCATATGTAGATTGTTCCTCCGGGGCGGAGTTCCAGGGCAGGATAACCGGCGTCCTCGGGGACGGCAGGTTGAAAATAAGCCTGCCGGACGGTACCGACAGGCTTTACTTCTTCAAAGAGGTCAGTTTCGTTATCTGAGGTCAGGCTTTCATGGCCGCCACAGTGGCGACCGGATCCTCCGAACGGAAAACGGCAGAACCAGCAACCAGGATGTCGGCTCCGGCCTTAGCAAGGCAGGAAGCATTTGAAGGTGAGACACCTCCGTCGACTTCTATGGCGCAGCCTGTCCACGTGTCCCCATCGAAAACCGGTGCCCTACCCTGCCGTTTGCATTCACTCTTGACAGCCTGGATGCGGCCATATGTCTCTTCGATGAACTTCTGTCCGCCGAATCCGGCATATACCGACATCAGGAGCACGAAATCAGCATGCTTCAAGTACGGGAACAACATCTCGGCAGGAATGTCCGGATTGATTACCAGCCCGGCCTTCATCCCCGCTGCCTGGATAGCCTCGAGAGTTTCAACTGTCTTGTCTTCGCTCAGGTTCACTCCGTGATATCCGGCATATGAGCTCATGTCCTTGACGGCTTCGAGATGTACGCTCATCATCCTTGCGCCAATCCCTGCGACCCTTTCTACCCATTTCCATGGCTCGACCACCATCAAGTGTGCATCCATCGGACGCCTGGCCTCACGGGCTATCGCCTCGATCACAGGGAATCCGAAAGATATGTTCGGAACGAACGTCCCGTCCATTATGTCGAGATGGAAAATGTCGCCACTGCGGTTTACTACATCCACGCACCTGGACAGGTGCAGGAAGTCAGCAGCGAGCATTGAGGGAGCTATGAGTGCCATCCTAGCTGAAATTAACGGTTACGTCCTCGAGAAGGCGGACGAATTTGTCCAGGGATTCCAGGTCCATGCGCTCTCCGGGAGTATGTACTCCGCGAAGGGTGGGACCGAACGAGACCATGTCGAGCCCCGGGAATTTCTCTCCGAAAAGCCCGCATTCCAGGCCGGCGTGAATGGCTACCACGAGGGGTTTCCTGCCGAATAGCTTCACATAGGAAGACTTGCATATGCCCAGGATGTGGGAATCGGGGTTCGGGGTCCAGCCGGGATATTTTCCGGAGTGGCATGTACATGCTCCGGCATCGTCAAAGCATTTGAAAACCTTCGCAGAAATCAGCTCGAGATCCGCCGGATCGTCGCTTCGCTGATTGGTCACGACCTCGATCTTCCCTGCAGTCTTCATATGCACTGAAGCCAGGTTGGTGGATGTCTGCACGAGGCCGGGGATCCTGTTGCTCATGGAAACGACTCCGTGCGGGCAGGTAGCCAATGCGTGGATCAGATTGTCTCCGACCTTGTCGCATATGGCTTTTTCGCTGCACCGGAATGCTTTGGCTTCGAACTTTAGGTCCGGGTCGGTCTCGGCGTATTCGGCTTTGAGGGACTCGCTCCACTCGTAGAAGCGCTTGACTGTCTCTTTTTCGACCGGGACGGCGATAACTGCTTCGCATTCGCGTGCTATGGCATTGGCCTTTCCGCCTCCCATGAAGACGATGAGCTGCATGCCGTACTGCTTTTCCGCCTCGATGAAGCGGGCCATCGCAGCGACTGTGTTCATGCGCCCCTTGTTGATGTCATCTCCGCTGTGACCTCCAAGGCCACCGGTGATGTCAAGCTTGACCGGGTGCCAGCCAACTTTCTGGACCTGGGGCTCATACTCGTATTCAGCCAGGGTGTCCATGCCGCCGGCGCATCCTATGAATATCTGGCCTTCATCCTCGGAGTCGAGGTTGATAAGGGTTTTACCGGTGAAGAAGCCTTCTTCCATAGCAAATACCCCGTCCATCCCGGTCTCTTCGGAGATGGTGAAGACAGATTCGATCCTCGGGAGTTCAAGGTCGCTTTCCATGAGGGCAAGTGCAGCAGCGATCCCGATTCCGTCATCGGCACCCAGTGTGGTGTCCTTGGCTATCATCCATCCGTCTTCGATGACATAGTCTATCGGATCCTTGGAGAAGTCGTGCTGGACTCCGGCCTTTTTCTCGCAGACCATGTCCTGATGTCCCTGGAGGACTATCCCGGGGAGCTTCTCTTTGCCTTTGGAGGCCGGCCTGATTATGTTGACGTTGCCGATGGCGTCAGTCTTGCATTCAAGGCCATGGCTGGCGGCCCAGTCCTGGAGCCACTTGGTCATGGGAGCTTCTTTCCCGGACTCTCTGGGAATACGGGTGATCTCCTTGAAGATTTCGAGTACTTTTGAGGAATCCATATGGTTAGTGTTATCTTTCGTTGGGAGCGAGGATCCTGCCGATGTCCGAGACGTACTGCCTGAAGGTCTTGTCGGTTGACATCAGGTCGGTTACGGTGTTGCAGGCATGCAGGACGGTCGCGTGGTCCTTTCCGCCGATCTCGGCACCGATAGTAGACAGGGAGCAGCCGTCGATCATGTTACGGCTCATGTACATCGCTATCTGCCTGGCCTGGACGATCTGGCGTTTCCGCGATTTGGAGATGAGCGTCTCCCTGTTGATGCCGAAGTACTCGCAGACCACTTTCTGCACTTTTTCGATAGTGATGTCGCTCTGCTCTTCTCCGATAATGTTGTCTGTGATGCTTTCGGCAAGCTCTACGGTGATTCCCCTGTGAAGGAGGGTCGCATGGGCTATCAGGGAAATCAGAGCGCCCTGAAGCTCACGGAAATTGGACCTGATCCGGTTGGCGAGATATTCCAGGACATCGTCTCCGATCTCTACGCCTTCGCGGCGGCACCTTGAGCGGAGCATTGCTAGCCTGGTCGGATAGTCAGGCTTGAGCAACTCTACGGACAGTCCCCATTTGAAGCGGGAAAGAAGCCTCTCTTCGAAATTCTGCAGATCGACAGGAGCACGGTCCGAAGTGAAGACCAATTGTTTCCCGTTCTGGTGAAGGTGGTTGAAGATGTTGAAGAAGGCATTCTGCGAACCCTGTCCCATGAGATCCTGGATGTCGTCCACTATCAGGACATCTATTTTCATGTAATAGGCCAGGAAGTCTGTCAGCTTGTTGCGGACAGCCACGGCATCCATGTATTGGGTCTTGAACTCGTTGCCGGTGACATAGAGCACCACGAGTTCGGGGAATTTCTCCTTTATTGAAATACCTATCGCCTGGCAGAGATGGGTTTTGCCAAGGCCCGGCCCTCCGAAGATGAACAGCGGATTGAACGGGGTCTTTCCCGGGGACATCGAGATGCTCTCTCCAGCCGTTACGCCCATCTTGTTGCATTCCCCTTCTACTATATTTTCAAAGCAGTAGGCAGGATTCAGGCGTGGATTGATCTGCACGCGCTGGATACCCGGATACACGAAGGGATTGGGATTGCCGGAAGGCTGATATGTATTAATAGGTACAGTCTTGTTGACTGGGGTCAGGCCGTTGGCTGCAGGGAAAACCATGGGCTTCTCAACTTTGACCGGCTTGACCTGATAATAAAGTCTGGCGTCCGCGCCGATTACCCTCTTGAGGGTTTTCTTAAGGACGTCCAGGAAAGCACCTTCAAGATACTCCCTGAAGAAATCGGAAGGCACCTCTATCGTCAAGGTCGAACGCTCGAATCTGACCGGACGGATAGGTTTGAACCAGGTCTGAAACTTCTGCGGTTCAATGATCTGCTCAATGATCCGCAGGCAGTTCCCCCATACTTCCATATGTTTTCCCTGATTCTCCAATTTTTGTGCTTGATTTTCTAGTGCAAAGATTGTTTAAAAAAGAGTAATAAAAAAACTTTTTAACTATTGTTTTTTAAGAATCTTTTTTCGATATTATTGAAGAAGGAGGATCAGAAAAGCGTTTTCGTAACTACTTAATAATTAATGCATAATAAAACATATGTCCGCATAACTAGCGACTTTTCAATGTTTTATTTATTTTGAATCAGTCAAAATAATGAAATACATTTTTTATTATGTAGCAGAAATGCCGTATGAATCTTAAACGATTTTAGAACCGGCTTACTTCCCCGTTTTCAACCTTGACCTGGTAAGAACCGGGATACTGTTTTTTTACTTCTGATAGTTTTTCTTTGGAAGGAATTCCATCGGTTGATACGACTATGATATAGCGGTAAAGTTTGCCGAATGGAACGGCTACCATCTTGTGACCTTTGAAGAACGGATCGCCTGGTTTGACCACCTTCGGAGAGGCCATCACCTGCACGCCGTAAATGACTTTGGCGGAACTGATCTGCTCGTCGGTCAGCTGTACATTGGCAGGTTCTTCCTGAGTTTTTCCTTCTTCCGCGTTGACCTTTGCCTCTTCCGGCTTTTCTTCCTGTTTTTCTTCAGATACAGTAGCCTGGGTAACGGCAGTGTCGGCTGCGGCGTTCACCTCCCCTCCCTCGAAATTCTGCTTGAACTGTCCGAATGCGGCACATATGCGCTCCGCAATCCCATCCCTTCCCTTCGGGGAACTCAGGACGGCAAGGTCAGACTTGTTCACAATGAATCCGCATTCGATGAGAACGGCAGGCATGCTGGTCCTCCACAGCACCAGGAAAGCATTCTGGGATATCCCCCTGTTGGTAGTCAGTGGGCCCTTTTTCATCTGATTGGCTACCAGGTCGGCAAAATAGAGGCTCTGGTTCTGGTTGGCATTCTGCATCAGGTTGAATATGATGTAGGAGCCCGGATCGTCGGGATCGAATCCTTCGTAACTGGTGGTGTAGTCCTTCTCGAGCTTGATTACCGCATTCTCGCGGCGCACTATGTCCATGTTCGGGGTGTTCATGTCCCTTCCGGAAGATGACGGACCGAGGCAGTGGACGGAAAAACCGTTGGCGGTGTGCCAGTACTTTCCTCGGCCGACCTCCGCACTGTTGATATGTATGGATATGAACAGGTCGGATTTATTGCGGTTAGCTATGTCTGCGCGTTCCTTGAGTTCGACGAATTTGTCGGTAGACCTGGTCATTACGACTTTTACGTCAGGGTGTTGTTTGCGTATCTTATCCCTGAGTTTCAGGGCGATATCAAGTGTAAGGTCTTTCTCCCTGACTTTCGACGGGTCGCGGCTGATGCTTCCGGGATCGTGCCCGCCGTGTCCGGCGTCAATTGTAACCGTCCTGAGCTTGAGGGATGATTCTGCATATGCACAAATAGCCCCCATGAATAGTGCGATGGCGATCAGAATGGCACGAATATGGTGTGATTTCATAAAATGTCGTAACTTTGTAGATTGCAAAGTTAATGAAATAACAGGAAAAATACACTCTGTGTATAACATACGGATCAATAAATCAATACTTGCCGCTTTTGCGCTTCTCCTCTTGTTCTGTCTCAGCCTGGCCGGACAGGATGGCGGAAGGAGGCGGCGTGAGAAGTTCGTTGATCCTACCATAGCCCTGAGGGCAGCAATGGATTCGGCGAAGAATGCGCTCCCCGATTCTGCCACCCTTGCCAGGAGAGACTCCCTGAGGCGCCTGGATTCGCTGTTCCGCGCCGATTCAGTCGCCTTGATGAGCAAGAGCTCCCTTAAGCACCCTGCGTTCTCATCTGCAAAAGATTCCATCGTAGAGGATTTCTCCGGAGGCAGGCGGCGCATATTCTATTACGGTGATGTTTCCGTGAAATATGACAATATGAAGCTCAGTGCGGATTATATGGAATATGACATGGAGACCGGGACCGTATATGCTCGCGGAACGCTTGATACGCTTACCGGAGAGTGGAAAGGCCGCCCAGTCATGGAGGAAGGAGGCAAATCCTATAATATGGAAGAGCTCCGCTACAATTTCAAGACCCGCAAGGCGAGGATTACGAATATGCTCACCGAGCAGGACGAGGGTCTCCTCCACGGAAAGAACATAAAGATGATGCCGGACCGTTCGATCAACATCACGAACGGGCAATATACCGTCTGCGACCTGGACGATCCGCATTATTACCTGCGACTTGCCGCAGCTAAGGTTATCACGAAACCTTCCCAGAAGACTGTATTCGGCCCTGCATGGCCTGTGGTCGAAGGTGTTCCCCTCCCGGTAATGCTGCCTTTCGGATTCGTTCCGAAACGCCCTGAGAGGGCTACGGGACTGCTTATGCCTACGTTCGGAGAGGAACAGGCCAGGGGTTTCTACCTGAGGGACCTCGGAATGTATTTCGTCTTCGGAAACTACCTAGACCTGTCAGTAACCGGGGATTATTACACCCTGGGGTCATGGGCTGTGGACATTAACTCCCGTTACAGGGTCAATTACAAATTCAACGGTAATTTCTCCCTAGCCTATTCGGTTGACCAGACGGGAGAAAAGGGCGCAGCGGACTTCTTCCAGACCAAGAACTTCGGGGTGAAATGGTCCCACCAGCAGGATTCCAAGGCCCATCCCGGAACGATGTTCAGCGCCTCGGTGAATTTCTCGTCACCGTCCAACTCGAGATACAATGCCCGAAGCGTTACGGAGGCCCTGCAGAACCAGATCTCGTCTTCAATCTCATTCTCGCATAACTGGAACGGGAAGATGAACCTTTCTGTCAATGCATTGCACAGCCAGAACTCCAGGGACTCTTCATATGCTTTCACATTGCCTAACATCACATTTTCGGTGACTCGTTTCTACCCGTTCAAACGGAAGAACAGGGTAGGCAAGGAAAAGTTCTATGAGAAGTTCTCCATAGGATATAATACGAGCCTCCAGAACAAGATCAATTTCAAGGCCTCCGAGTTCATGCAGGATGGTTTCCTGGACAAGTTCCAGAACGGCATGAACCACAACTTCTCGATAGGACTCCCGAATTTCACCCTTGCCAAGTACCTGAATTTCTCGCCCAGCGTGAGCTATGGACAGAACTGGTTCTTCCGCAAGACGGACTACCATTTCGACGAGGAGACGAATTCCGTCGTCCCCGAAACCAGCAGCATGTTCTCCACCTTCGGACTCACCCAGACATATTCCGGAAGTATCTCAATGACAACCCGTTTGTATGGAATGTTCAATTTCGGGAAGTTCCACAAGATCCAGGCGATAAGGCACGTCGTCTCGCCTTCCCTTTCCATGTCGTTCAGTCCCCAGCTGGGCACTCCGGCCAATGGATGGAGGACATTGGAATATACCGACACAAACGGGGTCGCGAAATCATATGATTACAACATATATGCGGGCCAACTGAATTCGCCTCCTGGCAAGGGCAGGTCCGCAACGGCGAGCCTGTCGATCGGAAACAACCTGGAGATGAAGGTGCGCGACATGCGTGACACCACCGGTAAGGGTATCAAGAAGGTCAAGCTTCTGGACCAGCTGAACCTCACTACTGGCTGGAATTTCCTGGCTGACTCGCTGAATATGAACAATGTCGGTATCTCCATGTCGACTTCTGTGTTCGGCAAATTGGGAATCAACGGTAACCTGAATTTCGACCCGTATGCGATAAATTACCGCGGCCAGAGGATCAACCGCTTCAACGTAATGGAGAAGGGGCTTCCGCTTCGACTGACGAATGCCAGTGCATCCCTCTCCTATTCCCTTTCCGGCAAGGGGCAGGTAAAGGGAAATGACGGGTCCGGTTCTAATTCCGGAGGGGATGATTCCGCGCAGCAGAACACTGCGGACTATTACAGGAGGATATATTATCACCCCATAACCGGAGAATATATCCCCGGAGGATGGCTTTATTATACCAACCCCGACGTACCGTGGTCGCTTAATTTCAACTATTCGCTAAATTACAGGAAGTCATATTCCTATATCAATAATCAGTTGATTACGAATAACCAGTGGACGCAGACGCTGGGCATATCCGGTAATATCAAACTGAGCCCCAAGATGTCGATGAACGCTACTACCGGATTCGACATAATGAAGATGAAGATGACCACCACGCAGCTCAGTTTCACATATGACCTGCATTGCTTCAATATAGCCGTTTCGTGGGTCCCGATGGGAACATGGCAGTCATATAGCTTCAGGATCGCTGCAAACGCGTCTGCGCTTGCAGACCTGCTCCGCTTTAAGAAGAGCAGCAGTTACTGGGACAATTAGGAGCTTCTGGGCCTGTTTGAGGCGATTTGCGTTTTTCTGCGGAATTGCATATATTTGCAGACGGAAGAGTGATTCATCTTCTTCCTTGTCCGCTTCATGCGGGCTTTCCCCCGAATTTTAACACATATTTTTCATATGCCTCACAAATTATTTGAGCTTAACAACATGAGCGAGGAGCAGCTTAGAGCCGTTGCATCAGAGCTGCAAATCAAGAATTACATGAAACTTGACCGGGAGCAACTCGGATATGCCATATTGGATGAAGAAGCGCGTCAGGAATCCCTTAAACCTACTGAGGATAAGCCTCGCCGCCGCACCCGCATCAAAGCATCGCAGGAAGCCCGCAAGCAGGAAGCCGATGCTTCTAAGCCGGCAGTGACTGCGGAGAAGCCTCAGGCCAGTGAAAAGCCGGCTAAGGCAGGAAAGAAGGGCGCCGGAAAAACCGCTGCCCAGCCTGCAGCGCAGACTGAAAGTGCTCCGGACTCCCCTTCCGCTCCTGAAGCAGCGCAGCCCAAGAAAAAGCCCGGACGTCCTCGTAAGAAGACTGTTGCGGAGCCTGAAGCATCAGCTGCCGCTGCTCCTGAGCAAGTCGCCGTGGCGGAAGAAAAGCCTGCTGCGCCCGCTAAGCGTAAACCCGGACGTCCGAAGAAGAATGCGGCTCCTGCCGCAGCGAATGCTGACAATAGCGCTTCAAAAGGCTCAGAGGCTCCTGTGGCGCAGCCTGTCAATGCATCGAGACCGGAAGCTCAGAAAGCGAGTCCTGAGGCTGCTGAGGCCGGCAATGAACCCTCTGCGGCTCCAGGCAAGGAGAACCGTACCCTCAGCCCCGATGTAAGTGATAAGGAATTCATCCATCAGCTCTTTGACGACCTTAAGGATGACCGTTCCCAGAAGCCGCAGAAGTCTGCGAAACAGATGGGCAATTTCCGTCAGAATCACCAGCAGAATAACAATGCCCAGCCCAGGATTGAATTCGAGGGAACAGTTGAGGCTACCGGCGTTCTGGAAATAATGCCCGACGGATATGGTTTCCTCCGTTCTTCCGATTACAATTACCTGAACTCCCCCGATGACATATATGTCTCACAGAACCAGATCAAGGTAAATGCCCTTAAATCAGGAGATACAGTTACCGGAGAGATCCGTCCTCCGCGTGAAGGAGACAAGTATTTCCCCCTCGTCCGGATCAAGTACATCAACGGACTTATTCCGGACCTGGTGCGTGACAGGGTGCCGTTTGACTTCCTCACTCCCCTTTTCCCGAACGAGAAATTCGATCTTCTCGGACACGGACATATGAAGGATATCTCTTGCCGTATCGTGGACATGTTCACTCCTATCGGCAAGGGACAGCGTGGACTCATCGTTTCGCAGCCTAAGACCGGTAAGACTATGCTGCTGAAGTCCATAGCTAACGCGATTGCGGACAATCATCCGGAAGTATATGAGATAGTCCTGCTTATCGACGAGCGTCCGGAGGAGGTTACCGACATGAGCCGCAGCGTTAAGGCCGAGGTTATCGCCTCCACATTCGATGAGCCGGCTGAAAGGCATGTCAAAGTGGCCAATATGGTCCTCGAAAAGGCCCGCAGGCTTGTCGAGTGCGGCCATGACGTCGTAATCCTCCTTGATTCAATCACAAGGCTTGCAAGGGCTTATAACACGGTCCAGCCGGCTTCCGGCAAGGTGCTCACCGGTGGTGTGGATGCTAATGCCCTGCAGAAGCCCAAGCGTTTCTTCGGTGCAGCCCGTAAGATTGAGGGCGGCGGTTCGCTTACGATCCTCGCTACAGCCCTTACTGAGACCGGATCGAAAATGGATGACGTTATCTTTGAGGAATTCAAGGGTACAGGTAATATGGAACTTCAGCTTGACAGGACCCTTGCCAACAGGCGAATCTTCCCGGCTGTCAATGTTGTCCTTTCATCCACCAGGCGTGATGACCTTCTCTATGATCCCTACAAGGCTCAGCGTATATGGATACTCAGGAAGTTGCTTGCGGATATGAATCCTACGGAAGCAATGAATTTCATGCTTCAGCTTATGGATGAATTCAAGACGAACGATGAGCTTCTTGATAATATGAACAAGGTTTCTCCGCGCGACGCAAAGTATTATGACACCTATTAGAATAGAGTCGAACAGCGATACTATTTTTGCCCCGGCCACAATTCCTGGTACCGGGGCAATTTCTCTGATCAGGATAAGCGGGCCAGATGCACTCACTATTACAGACAAAATAGTGAAATTCAGTTCAGGAGACTGCATTTCATCAAAAGGATATGAAATAAAGTACGGAACCATAAGTAAGTGGGATGGGTCATCTGAAGTGATGATTGATGAGGTTCTGGTGTCGGTTTTCAGGGCCCCGAAATCATATACAGGAGAGAACTCAACTGAAATTTCATGTCACGCATCGCAAGTAATTGTTAATGAAATCTTGAAGCTACTGAATAATGCTGGCGGACGTCCGGCTGAGCCAGGGGAATTCACAAAGCGGGCATTCTTGAATGGTAAGATGGATTTAGCTCAAGCTGAGGCTGTTGCAGATGTTATTTCAAGTAGTAGTGAAGTTGCATTGAAAATTGCTCAGAATCAACTTAAAGGTGGCCTTTCTGGTGAGATGAAAGAGCTGCGGAAGAGGATTTCCGACCTCGCTTCTCTGCTTGAACTTGAGCTGGATTTCTCGGAAGAAGATGTAGAGTTCGCTGACAGGAAGAAGTTACTGGGAGTCGTTGATGAATCTATTGCTTTTATTGAGAAAGTGAAATCCACCTTTGCACATGGCAATGCTCTGAAAAATGGTATTCCTGTCGCAATTGTTGGAGCGACCAATACAGGGAAGAGTACTCTGATGAACCGGCTTGTCGGTGAAGACAGATCAATCGTGTCCGACATTGAGGGAACAACCCGGGATACTGTTGAAGAAACTATGACAGTTGGTGGCATGCTTTTCAGGTTCATTGACACCGCAGGTCTCAGGTCCACGGATGAATATGTTGAAAATCTTGGTATCGAGAGGTCGATTTCAAGTGTCAAGAAAGCTTCTGTTGTGCTATGTATCCTTGATGTTACTCGTCCTTTTGAAGAATCTTCTAAGGAGTTTGAGATCATCCTTGATTCATGTTCATTTGATGGTAAAACCATCGGAGTGATACTCAATAAATGCGACAAATTGTCTGAAAATAATGACGAATTATCGTCAAACAATTTTGTTATACGCCTTAACGATTTTGTTTTATCAGCAATAAATAAGCGATTTAGCTCTATTGATGCCATAAACGGCTATTTTGTCTCAATAATCTCCGCAAAAGAGGGAAATGGAGTCTTAGAGCTTCTGTCAATGCTTTCTGAATCGCAAAAACAGCTGACAGACAAGTCGACTAATGGATCATTTTCGATGCTCACAAATGTACGTCACTATAATGCCCTCTCCCGCTCGTCTGACGCATTGCATCGAGTGAAAGATGACATATGTACAGGCGTTTCTATTGATATGACTGCGCAGGATCTTCGCGATGCGCTATACTACATCGGTAGCATTACGGGTGAAATTACCAACGACGAAATCCTCCATTCAATATTCTCAAACTTCTGCATCGGGAAATAAAAGCCTGATATTCAATTAGTTATATCTTAAATTAAGTTTGAGATAGAAATCTCAAACTAGTTGAAAACAACTCTTTTTCGACTTCGATACGACTATCTTCGAGATTCTATGATTATGATTGGATTTCTTTGGTTTTAGTCGGTTTTGTCGCAGAGTTTGTCACAAAATCACCTTCTGTGACAGAATTTTGTCACACTTACCCCCAAAAGTTACCGAAACTGCCGTTTTATGAAATGTTTACGGAGTTTTAACATGAATAAGCAGTGTTTTTAAATTGGTACTGCCCTGTCATATCTTCGTCTGTTGTAGTATCGCAGCCGTAAACATGTTTATAATACTAAATACTATACAAGTACCATTTATTTGTCCCGTTTTGTTAGATCATCTACCGTTTTTTTTGAGTTTTAACCCCGGAATTGTCACATGTCGCAAATGGCAAATATGTACTTTCCAAGTTGAGAAGTACATATTTGCCAAATTACATCTCATCGGGGGTGATTAGAACGAGTGGTCATTTAATAGGTACATACTACGACATTTTACTATCAGCTTCGATTCAGGATATTAACAATCACCTCGACCTGATCTTCAGGATGGACTTCAGGAGAGATTCTGGTTATGCGCACATCGTAAATATCATCCAGTCCCATATCCAGATACTTGGAGATGTCGTGGTTATGACCACGCGGGATGAATCCCAGTTTGTACTCGCCGCAGTAGATGGCGACGGCGTAAGGGTCAAAGGCGTTGTCGGCCTCACGGACCAGATCCAGCTTGGTCCCTACTTTCAGATGCTCGAAGGCCTCGCAGCCATCCCAATAGCCGAATCCGGCGATGTGGAAATTGTCCAGATGGACCTTCTTGATGGGTTTGATGTCTTTTGTTCTCATAACAGCTTTATTATTAAGGTTTCTGAGACAAAATTAACGCGAGGCTGCACCAGAAAGCGGTACAGCCTCGTAAAAAGTGAAAAAAACGTGAGATCAGTGCAGGAAATCGAACTGGTAGAGTTTCTTGCGGGCAAGAGGATGATTCTCTCGGTATGCGACGCGATAGTACTCCTTGGCTTTCTCCAGGTCTTTCTCTACGCCCCAGCCGTTCTCATAGAACTCACCTACGCGATAGAATGCGTAAGGAAGGCCACACGACTTGTAGAGTTCAAATGCACGCTTCAGGTCCTTGGGATAACCCTGGGTGCCCTTGCGGAGGATGTCGGCAAGGTTGCTTTTCGCCAGATCATCACCCATTTCTACAGCACGCTCATACCAATATACGGCCTGCTCGATGTTTTTCTCAACGCCTACACCGCCCTCGAAGAAAGTGCCGATAGTATTGGCGAAGTCTGGATCATAGAAGGCTTCGTGGTCTTCATTGTTTGCCACAATGTCAAGCATCTCACGAACCTGCTCATAGGAATAGCCGAGGTCCTCCGGGATATTGGAGTACGAGAGGATGAATTTACGGCGGTTCACGGGAACCATCTCAAGGTTTTCTTTTTTGCTCATATCAGTGTTCTTTATCGTTTCTTGTGCAAAGGTAGCGAGGGGGTGTATCAAATGTCGGTACACCATGAAAATAGCTACTCTTGATATTTTTCCAGAACTCTTTTATGCCATTCAATGACCTCGCTTCTTAGCGCTGAAGGCTCAAGCACCTCCAATCCCTCACTTGATGCAGCTAAAGCGCCGACGAAATCATAGGTAGGCCTAATGTCCAGCGTGAAGATTGAATAATCATCTGTGGTTTCCACTTCCTTCTGAGAGTAGTGGAAAGGTAATGTGCGTACGTAGCTCGTTGTATAGCCACAAGTGCGAATACGAACGTGCTGCAGAGGGATGGAGGGATCTGTCAATACACCATAGAACTCATTGAAGAACGCCGATGCTGAGAAATCTTCCGGCAATTTGAACTTATCCTCCAGTATGCGAACATTCCGCATCCTATCCAAAGCATAGGTAATCAGGTACTTCCCATTTGAAGCAAGCAGATACCAGCGCTGGTGCCAGAACTTCAGGGCGTACGGTGCCACATCTATACAATAGCTACTGTGACCAAAACGGGCATATTCCACCATGACTTTGTTTCCTGATTTGATGGCTTTGATCAGCGTCTGCAGATATTCCTCACCTGCCGGAACATTCTCTAGGATGATACGGTCATGGATCGACTCACTGTCGGCCAGGACGGAACCCACTGTCAGAGAATTCAGCATCCAGCGCTCCAGGGAATCATCATCCAGGACTTCGGGGTTGTCGATGTAATACCTGTAACCATCCTGGGCATCACACTCGATGATGACACCGAACATATCCAAAACAGCGTCCCGGTGGCGGTTGAAGGTGGAGCGGGAAAGCGGATTCCCGTCGGCGACCTCGTCACGTATCCACTTGTCGTTAAGATCTTCGAGCGTCATGCGGTCGTACCGGCGCAGCGTGTTGACCAGCCAGACGTATTGGGAGAAAATCAGGGATGGTTTCATGGTAACAATTCGCTAGAAACTACGCAGGGGTCTGAGTAGATCCAAAGATAAAGTCAATTAATCTTGTGGATACTTTCCCTGTGGCTGTCTCGATATCTTGCTTTGTCCAAACATCTGAAGGATAGTCGACAAGGGCCTTGGCGATATTATATTTACTATCCTTGTAGCCGGCCTTCTCAGCCATGGTTTTCTGTTTCTTTGTCTGGAACCATTCACGGCCTATACTCTGATTGATCTTGTCTTCCAAAAGAATCTTGTTGCCAAGCTGATTCACCAGATTGTCAAAGTCCTCCTTCGTGGGGATTCCAGCGTTAATTCGGATGGATTCAATATCGTGGCCGCTTGCCGGCATAATGTGCTCGATGTTCACTGTTTCGGTGAAATCGAACTTGAGTCCTTTTTCCTTCGCATACAAATACTCATTGAGGAAAACAAGGACGTTTTTCCGATAGTCTTCAATCTCTTGCTGGATTGTATCGCGCTTCCAACTCTTATTGATGTGAGCACTGAAATCCTTCTCTATCTCTTCCAGCGAGATGGAGGGGTCAACAAGCTTCACGTTTTCGCCGAAAAGGAATGTCTTAAACAAGGAGCTCGAATAGCCAGTGTCAACCAGCTCCAGGATAGCGAATAGCCTGATCAAGTACTCTGCGATGGGGCGCACTTTATCAACATCAATATCCTCAATATCGTAGTTATACAGATAGGAGATGAAGTATATTCTAATGTTGTCATTGAATTTCAACAATAGCTTGACGCAGGGATAGTCCTTTACTTTATCCCAGATCTTAGTTATCGTTTCAAAGGAACCGCACAAATCCATCGGATCTTTGAGGAGGCCCTTTTTGATCGTGAGGTAATAGTTTCTCAAACCAGGAGTGGTAACATTCGGAGCGCCAGCAGTCACGTATTCCTTGTCTTTTGCCCTCCGGATGTACATGTATTGTTGAAGTACGCCATCTATACCCACTATACCCCTGCTGCTAAGTTCGTTCGTGAGCTTCTTAATGCCCTCCCATTGTTCATTGAAAAGAGGTCTACTATCTCCAGCATTGGAATAGAGTTGTGCAGAAATAATGTCGGCATCAGAAAGTGGCATTCCCGTAGAGTTCAGGGAGTTGAACATTGTGATAGCCTGTTCAATCTGCCAGCTTCGAATCTCGATGATTTGGCATTTATTCAAAAATGTCTTTGTAAATGAATTGAGTGTTGTCTCATTAAGGGATTCCAGCTTAGAATAGAAGAATTTGAAATTCCGGAAGAAGTTCGTGTATTTATTATCCTTCTGGCGCCTCGGAATCTTGTAAACCGCAGCCTCGGCTTCGTAAAAATCTTTCGCATCCAAGATCTTCGTCAATTCATCTTTGAACTGCTCGTTGATGGACATGTTCTCCAGAACAACAGTCCCTCTTGCTGCATCCCAGCTTTCCTCTATCTCGACTAACTTATCGTCATCCGCTTTATAGAGGAGCTCTATGATCTTTTCACGGTTATTGTTCAAACCCCTCCATAGTGCCTTCGAATCATCGTCTCGTGAGAAGTTAGCAAGAACTACATTCAGACGAAGAAGAATCGCCTTGAGCAGAAGGAGAAATGTGGTCGTACGCTGCTGACCATCAATCAAACGGAACTCATTGGTATTAGAACAATCACTGATAATAGTTCCGAAGAAATAAGGATCTTCCGGAGCGGTGTCAATGTAATCTTCGATGTCCTGCCACAACTTATCACAACGGGGAATATCCCAGGAATACCCACGTTGATACTCTGGGATTACGAACTTGTCATTCTTCCCGAGGGCAATATACTCACTGATTAGCTTCAGTTTGGGCTCAATGTCTTTTGCCATAGTATCTTACTCTTAAGGATTATTCAATTATCAATGCATCAATTGGAATGGGTATTATTTCTATCCAGCCAGCTTACAAAGTTAATGATTTTGTGCGAAATACGTTGCGGGACTACTTCTTGTCCTTATCGTAGTACTCCTCGGAGAACTGCTTGCGCATACGCTTGCGGGTGGCGATGTCAGCGTCTAGGGCGCAGTGAGTGGCCATCTTGTCGTAGTAGCGGGACTGGGCGTCGTTTTCGTTGGCGAATACGTCGGCGGTACCCTTGGATGTCTGCTCCCACAGGACGGTGTTGGTGATGGAGATAGTGGTGGCTATGTGAATGATGTCCTCCCCTGCTCCGATGAAGGAAAACATCCAGCCATCTTCTTTGCAGTTCTCGATGAGAGCCTTGACTGCGGGGTCGGTCCATTCCTTGGATGCGTTTTCTTCACCGTCGGTGATGATGGTCACAAGGACCGCTGCATCTTCCACTTTTTCAATGTCCTTTTTGAGCTGCTTGATGGTCTTGCCAATGGCATCGAACAGCGGAGTGCAGCAGCAGGGGTCGTACTGCTTGAGGGTGAGTTTATCGGCCTCGGCGATGGGCGTCTTATCGTAGATCATGCCGATTCCGCAGCCACAGAATGCGGCGAGGGAGACAAAGTGCTCCTGGGTATCCAGATGCTTGAGCTGGGCTGCCTTAATGGTGCCAAGCGTCTCGTTGTAGCCATTTACGGCCTCCTTGCGGATACATTCCATAGAACCGGATTTGTCGAGGATTACGAGGTTGTAAACCTGAGTCTTTGCGGGGGTGTTCGTCTTTTCC
>JAEEGL013197984.1_pt1 | contig 25580 bp, 33 predicted proteins | sample 9134231 | NCBI WGS metagenome assembly JAEEGL01 (sample SAMN16246548, study PRJNA631951) | gut metagenome | biome: gut microbiome; feature: rumen; material: fiber-attached | host: Bos | place: Iran: Karaj | collected 2018-10
GGTTGAGCGCATCGGAGATGAGCGACGAGTCGCGCTGCACGATCTGGTCCCAGACCTCCATCTGCGCGCCGCCTGCGAGCGAGCCGGTGTCGGCCTGGGCGAGGGAGGTGAGCGTGCCGCCGGTCGCGCGCAGGACGATCAGCTTCTCCTGGTGTTCGATGAAGGCCGAGAAGGGGTCCTGTCCGCGGCTGCCCTCGGCGCGGCTCGTCGAGGAGCCGGACGGCCACACGGTTGAGAGCCCGTCGCGCGCACGGTCCGCCGCCTCGACATAGTCGGCCTTGTTTTCGTTCGTCGCGTTCGGAGCCATGACGACGTCGACCGGCGGAATGCCGTAGCGCTCGATGAAGCGGCCCCAGTCGCGCTCGCCGAGGTACTTGCGGATGTGGATCGCGAGGGCGGGATAGTCGATCGGACGGCGACGGCGCACCTGGACGATGCGCGCTGCGGCGGGAATCTCGAAGCACGCGCGGGGGTCGAGCGAGCAGTCGGGGTTCCAGAGAAGCCGCTTGTCGTCGTCGAAGAGGAAGTTCCACGACTCCAGGAGCGCGACGTGCCGCACCTGCTCGCCCTCCCAGATCGGCTGCACGACGGCGAAGCCGCGGAAGAAGGCGAGGTCGAGGTGCTCGACCGTCTCGGTGAAGTTGCCGATGCCGCGCACAAACTGGTCGAGCGCGTCCTTCTGTTCGTCGGCTAGGGCCTGGTCCGCGCTGGGTCTGGGCGAGATCTTCCAGCCGAGCTCCGCGAGCGCGGCCTGACGACGGTCGACGCAGACGCCGAGCACGGGGTCTACAAGCTCGATCTCGTCGTAGATCTTCTGCAGCAGCGGCGAGCCGTGCGCGCGGGCGACGTCGAAGATGTTCCGCGCCTGGGAAATCGTGAGGCCGTGGAGCGGGTTGACCCTCTCCAGCCAGGCGTTCCCGGCGGTGCGCTTCGGCTTGTCAGTCAAGATGTTCATCTAGTCTATCCTCCGTCTGTCGTATCTCGTCCGCGCGTGGGTAGTTATGGGCGGCACGTACTCGCCGCCGGTGTCGGCGGCGGAACGCGCGAGGGCGCCGGCCATGAACTCGTCGCAGTGCGAAGTCTCGCCTTCGCCGTTCTCGAACTCCGGGATGGCGACGCGAACGTTGCCGTTCGCGGCTGTCTTCAGGACCGGCGTCTGGTAGTCTTCGCGCAAAACCGGGTCCGCCGGGATCCTGGCGTTCGACGCGTTGAACCAGTCCTGGAACATCATGCAGATCTCGTGGCGGCGATGGCTCTCGAGATTCACCTGGTCGACGCGTCCCGGCCATTTCTTGGCGGCCCACTCCGCAGTCTCCATGCCGAGGCCCGTCGCGTCCATGGCGAGCCGCGTGATGCGCTTGGAAGTGCGGCCCTGCATCTGAGCTTCGAGGAACTTGCGCTGCGCCTCGAACTCCATGTCGTGGAAGGTCTCGCGCCTGACGAGGAAGAATGTGACGCCGACCTGCAGCCATTCGCTCCAGGCGCTCGCGTGGCGGCGACGGGCGATGTCGAAGCCCGCGAAGCGCGGCGCGTCCGGATAGCGGCGCTCGATCGCCGCGATCTCCTCCGCCGGCATTTCGCACGGCGCGAGGACCTTCGTCGGCAGCAGCTTGCCGCCCGCGTCCTGCACCTTGCACTCGAACTGCGACTCCCATGCGGCGAGCGTGCGGCAGCCGGCGCGCGTCTGCTTCAGGAACTCCTCGCGCGTCTGGCTCCTGCCCGACTTCTCGTTGATCTTCTCGACGAGGCCCTGCTCGACGGCGTCGTAAATCGTCACGCGGTGGAGCGACGCGTTCTGCGGATTGGTCTTCTTCGCCTCGGCGACGAGTTTCGCGAAGGGCGTGTCCTTAGATCCGTCGACGCGGTAGGCAGAGACCATCTCGAGCTGGTTGCCCCACATGATGCAGGGGTACGCCATGTCGATGAGCGCTCCGGAGTCGCGGTGGAGGTCCACTTCGTCCAGGAACACGTCGCCGCCCTTGCCGGCGAACGCCTCGGGCGTGGAGGAAAGGGAGACGATGCGCGCGCCGTTCGGGAAGGTGCAGACGAACGCGGTGATGTTCTTGTCGGTGTCGATGACCTCGACGTCCTCGCCGGTCATTCCCTTTGCGGCGACGTTGGCGAGCTTGCACCACATGGAGATGTAGTCGCGGATTAGTTCCTGGGCGGTGAGCTGGTCGCGCGAGCTGACCCACTGCGTGAAGCCCTTGCCGCGCCTCATGCACTTCTGGAACATGCGGTAGCTCGATGCGTAGGTAAAGCCGACGCGGCGCGACTTCTCGGCCACCTTCAGCGGCGAGTCGTCGTTGATCCACGCTTCCTGGTAGGGCAGGAAATAGGATGTGTCGGCTTCGTTCACGGTTTACTTCTTCCTTCCGAGGATTCTGTCTATCTCGTCGGCGACCTTCGCCGGGTCCACCTTGCCACCACGCGCGGCGTCTGCTATCTCCGCGACGCGCTCAAGCCGCCTTTCGGCCGCCTCGAACTTCTCGCGGGCGAGCTTAAGCTGCGCGTCCCTCGTCTCCTGGGAGCGCGCCTTGAGGTCGAGCTCGGCGGCCTTGAGCTGCCGGTCGGCAAGCGAGGCGGCCATCTCCACGAACTTCTGCGCCTCCTTCGCGCTGCCCGTCCTGAGCGCGAGCTCGGCCGCCATCGCCTTGTATGCGCCTATGAGCGCGTCGTCCTTCGCCTGCGTCTTCGCCAGCGCCGCCGCCTCGGCCGCCGCAGTCGCCGCCTGGGAAAGCCTGTGCGCGGACTCCTCGCCGCGCATCCAGTCGAGCCACTTGTAGAAGGCGCTGCGGCCGGGCATGCGCACAAGCCCGAGCTCCTTGACCGCCCAGGCCGCCGCGTCCTGCCAGTCGCAGCGACGCGCCTTGGCGTAGAGCTGCCACGACTGCTCCTCGGTCAGGGCCGCCGCCCACGAGTCTGTGCGGAGCTTCGACATGTCATCCGCGTCCCATGAGCGCGTCCTTGCCCGCGCCGGTTATCTCGTAGAGCGCCTCGCCGAACGGATCCCACCCGCGCTTCACGCGGCGGGTGCCCAGGAGCTCCTTCATCGCCGCGCGGAACTCGTCCGCCGTCAGCGGATGCCCGACGAGGATCTCCACCTCGCTCGCGAGGACGCTTTCCCTGATCGCGATCCCGTCCAGGCGCTCCAGCACGGAGAGCGTCTTCTTCTGCAGCGTCACGTCGTTCATTTCTTGCCTCCGGCCGTCGTGGCCTTCGCCGCTTCGCGGATGACGGCGTCGAACATCTCTATCTTCGCGGAGTTGCCGGCGACCTTCTCGATGATCGGGTCCAAGCGGCGGTGCAGGTTTTCGCTGCGCTGCTCGGCGCGGGTGTCGATCTCGTCGAGCTTGTTGATGATGGTGCGCGTCGAGGTCTCGATGGTGTCGATGCGCTTGCCGATCGCGGCGCGGTGCTGCTTGCACTCGCCGCAGGTGACGAACGGGCCTGTCCTCTCGACGTGCAGCGGGTCGGGCTCGATCTTCCTGGGCTGCTTCGCCTTCCACCAGGCGACGACTGCGCCCACGAACGTGCCGACCGCGCCCGTCGATACCGCCACTCCTACATCCGGCATGTCCATTTACTTCGCCTCGCATTCGCCGTTTGCGCAGGCCGACGAGCCCTGGGCGGCCGCAGTCTGAGCCGCGGCCTCGGCCTTCGCCTGGGCCTCGAGCTTGAGCGCGGCGGCTTCGGCCTTCGCCTTCTCGAGCTCGGCCTTCGCCTCGGCGTTCGCCTTTACCAGCTTCGCCATCTCGTCGGCATTCGCCGCGCTCGCGTCGAGCGGCACTCCGGAGGCCGCCGGGTTGTATGCCACCGCGGCTATCCTCGCCAGGAGCGCGGCACCGTAGAGCGTCTCCTTGGTGAATATCGGCAGCTGTTCCGACGTGTCGCCCTTGTAGCCGTTGAGCTGCAGCGAGAACTCGCCGGCCGACTTCTTGTCGGCGGCAAAGCGCTCGAACTGCCGCGAGAACATGTGCGAGCACACCTTCGCCTTCCACTTGCCGTCGCCATCGCTTTCGAGCATGGCGAACTGGCACCCGGCGAGCGCCGCCATCGCGGCAATTGCAATCAGTCTTTTCATCTTTGTTCCTTTCTTGCTGCGTTCTTTCGGGACGCCTCGCACCATGCCACCCACCCGGGCTGGCCGGAGACGAAGTCGTAGAGAAGCCGGGAGACGGCGAGCGCGCGGTAGCGCCGCCAGCTCCACCAGGGATACGCGGCCTTGGCGAGCTTTTCGCAGTTCTCCCTGAACTCGATGTTCGCGTAGTTGAAGGCGTAGCGCGTGCCGTCGCCCACGTCGTTGCGCATGTCGTGGATGAGGGCGGCCGGCTCGAAGAGCGCGAGATGCGCCGTGGCCTTCGCGCGGAGCTCGGGGCCGAGGAACTCCGGGCCGATGCCGTTGTAGCCGCGGGCAATGGTCTCGTAGTCGAACTCGGCCATGAAGTCGAGGCCCTCAAGCCCCGCTTCAACTGCCGCGCTCATCAGCGCATCTATCTCTTCAATCGTTTTCATTTTCCTCGTCCCAAATTAGCGCCCCGTATCGCCGGGGCCACGCGTCTCAGGAGGTAGTTGAGAGTAGTCCGGGTGGACAGCGCGAATTATACAACGAGAGAATGTATGGAGACAAACTCTCGACAGGGCTACTTCGGGGTTTGCCGCAAAAACCGCCAATCATCTTGAAAATGCCCGATTTGGCACTACTTGCCCAATTTGGCAGTATTCAAGTTGATTCAGTTTACGCCGTGGTTGTAAAGTGAATCAAGATGAAAAACAGTAAAAATCAAGCTGAAAAAGTTTACGCCTTGGTTGTAAAGTAGCTCAATTTGAGCCAATAGAATTGGGCTTGTCAAGTAAAAAAACAGAAAAATTACAGAAAAATTCCTGGGAAAAATCTGGCGGAAAACAAACCCCTGCAAGCGGCTTGCAGGGGGGCGGCGTGGTGGTGGTGTAGGTGTGGTTATTTGTTTAAAAACTCCTCAAAGGACGAATATGGTTTTGTGCCGTTCTTTTTGTGTTTTCGTCCTAGTGGTGTTTCATCAATCTTCTCCTGTAGTAATTTCACGAGTGCATCAAACCGATCAATGGGGACATAACTCCATGTGGATCCAAATGCCTCTCGTATATATCGCGCCACGATCCTTCCTGCGCGAGCATCGTCGTAGCCTGGAATGGCCTTCTTATAGTCAAACAATCGATCGTATAGATGCTTGACATATGCCCGTTCCTTTGGACTTGTGCCTATCACGCCAGATACTGGGACGGCCGCTTTTGCCCGACGACCACGCGGCATTTTGATAGTGACCTGCCCTGCAGCTTGTACGACATTGTCGCCATGATTAATCTGAATAATACCATCATGTGGTGCTGGGCAGTTTGTTGACAAGTTTTTTTGTTGCTCGGATACTTTCATTAACGCCTCCTTCATTTTATATACGTCATTGCGCGGAATCGTTCCAACATTGATCTTTGCATGACAAGTTGGGCAGACCATCAGTTCATTTTCGAATCTATCGTCATCTGGGTTCTCGTTTAGATGATGAACTTCGAAAGTGTCAACTTCTTGACTCTGGCAGAAAGGACATATGGAATGTATTTCCTTTTGCAACAACGCGCGCTTTCGTTGCGACGGCTTTTTACGGGGTTTCATTTCACTGCCTCATTAAGTTTTGCAGTTCCCTTGAGAATAAGGTCCAGGGCTTCGCGCACTTGTAGCAACTTCCGCTCGGCGTGTAGCGCACGCTCGCGCCAATTTGTAGCATCGTTTGCTACTGCTACAGGATTGCCACCAGCTCGCTGCTCAAGCTCCGATATCCGCAGCAGTAGCGCAGCACTCGGCTTACGCTTGCCATTACGAACGAAACCTATCATCGAGCGGCTTATTCCAAGCCGTTCGGCCAATTCGCCCCACTCAAGGCCGAGCGAATACCGCAGTGTCTCCAACCTCTTTTCCATTGCTACAAAATTTTTACTTTTTCTTGTTGCAACATTACAACTAATTTGCTACAATACGCACTTGTCACCACGTGACAGGTTGAGATTATACCACACAAACGTGACATTGGCAAGAAAACAAAGGAGGAAAAAAGTTGAAGAAGAAAAATGGCAAAGGCGACGAGTTCAAGCTCGCGAAAAAAGAAGCGCTTGAGCATGAGATTGATCAGTTGAATTTCTACAGCCAGAGCTACATTCGGTCGGCCATGCAGACTGTTTCGTACGCCGTGCCACAGTTGGTGAACTACGTACGAGGTTCTTCCAGCAAGCTTTGCCAAGCGCTCCATCTGCTTGAGCAGGTGGCGGTCGCGACAGAGAATCTCGTGGCGAAGCTTCAATCCCAGCTTCAATCAACAAAGGAGAAAAAAGGATGATCAAGGAAGGGATTGGGCGTGCGACAGGCAAAGTTCTTGGCGAGTTTTACCAGTCTGACGCCAACTACATTGCAGAGCGCATCAGGGAACTGCACAGACATGCCATGCTTCACCAGGGCGAGATCTGCGCAAAGCTCAATCGCGCCCGCATTGGCGGAATGATCGAAGTCTTGGGCCGCATGGGTCTTGAAGTTGACTGCGCCTGGGAGCAGTACTTGGGCGACATCCACATCACGACTGACATGCAGCTCGTTGAGCGGAAGCTGAAGAAGAGCCTTAAGGAGGGAAAGTAAAATGGCGAAGCCAATGATAAGGCAGCAGGTGAGGTTTGAAGGAGTGAAGGAGGCGGCGCGTCGCTTGGGCTGCTCGCGCGAGCACTTGAGCCGCGTCCTGCACGGCCAGCGCAAGCCTAACAAGATTCTTTCTCGCAAACTCGCCCAAATGGGCATCAAGGAGGTAACACGATGAAGAAGGAAATGGAAATGCTGCAGAGGGTCTTGTTGGAAAAGAGGAGTCAGGGGTCGGGGGTCAGTGGTCAGTGGTCAGGGGCCAGGGGCGGTGACTCCGAAATACTTTGCCTGCGTCTTGTCGCGGCGATCGGGATGGCCGGATACCTCGTTCTCGTAATAGGCCACATGCTATGAGCAAGATCACCGGCCTTACCACCGACGTCACTTCAATCGGCAAGCCGATCTCGAACAAGGTGCTCATGCAGGCGACGAAGAAGCCGAAGCGCTGTTCGGATGTCCGCTGGCGGATCGAGCTGAAGCGCCGCGCCTACATCAGGAGGTGGGGCGAGCGCTCTACCGACTTCCTTATCGACCCGGACATGATCAGGGGTCAGTAGTCAGGGGTCAGGGGTCAGTAGTCAGGGGTCAGTAGTCAGGTGTCAGGTGTCAAAAACTAAAAAGGGAAAGCATATGAACGAAACAACCAAGGCAATAATCGACCGGCTGCCGAAGAAGCCGATCATCGCGCCGGCGGACATCGCCGCCGCGTATGGGATGGCGACTACTGACGCGATCATTGCCGACATCAAAACTGGAAATCTCGAGGCGAACTTGCTCAACGGGCGCTACATCATCGCCCGCGTCGCCGCCGAGGCGTATATCAAGCGCAATGAATACATCCCGGACGAAGCGTAACAAAACAGGAGACAAAGAGTCATGAGCAACGACAAAAACGAAGTAGAAGTGCTGCCGGCACTTGTTGAGCCGGACTATGCCGACGCAGCCGAGAGGATTCGCTTTCACCTCTCCCGCGCAAGAGTCGCGGCGGACGTGGCGCTAAAGCACATAATCGAGGCGGGCTGGGAGCTTGCAAAGCAAAAGCAGCTGCTTGGCTACGGCCAATGGTGCGAATGGTGCAAGGAGAAGCTCGACATTTCCCAGCAAACCGCTGACAAGTACATCGCGACATTCCAGAAGACCGTCGGCGCGGCGCGGGCTGAGCAGTCGATAGGACTTGAGAAAAAGCTTTTGAAGAAAGAGCTAGACATCGTGACCGAAGGGCTCGAGGAAAAGACCGTTCGCCAGGCGATGATCGAGATAGGCGTCATCAAGCCCAACGCCGGCCACGGCGGCAAGCGCGAGGGCGCGGGCAGGAAGCCGAAGGACGTTGCCAAGGAGCTCAAGGCGGTGGCCGAGAACGAGACGATTATCTGGGCTGCGGCGAGAGGCGCTCTCGACACGCTCTGGAAGATACACGAAAACCGCGACATGTTCCACCGGCTTTCCGACGAGCATCTTGCGACTGTCGCCGGGCTGCTGGCAGACCTCTCGAAGAAGGCCAACGAATCCCTCAAGGGGAGGGTGGGCAAATGAACAATCTAATACTAGTCACCCAGTCGGAGATGGACAGGCTGTTCTCCCTCATGCCCGGCGACGAGGCGGTGAGGGTGCTTTCGTTCGTCGACGCGCTCGCGGTCTTCGCCGCCGCCGCAGACAAGAAGACCGCTGCGCGCGCCATGGCCGCGCGCCTTTCGCCGATGGGCTACAGGGGGCTTTCCCTCAAAAGCCTCTACCGCAAGCTCGACGACTTCAGGAGCGAGGGCGTCTGGGCGCTTGTGCCGGGCAAGTACAAGCGCGAGAAGGTGCGCTCGCTCGCCTCGAACGAGGCGTTCGTCGAGCACTGGCAGCGCCTCTGCCTCGAGAACCGCCGCAAGGTTCGCCCGGCGTGGATGCGCCTTGTGCGCGACTTCGCCGCGGGCGTCGAGATACCGGGCGTCGGGACGTGGCGGGAAATGTACCTCGCCGATCGCGGCTACTATCCGGCGGCGGGCGAGCCCTGCCCCTGGGGCGAGCGCAACCCGCCGCCCGGCTGGAGCCTGAGGAACCTCAGGAAGTTCACGCCGGATGAGTTCGCCATGGTGGCGGCGCACCGCGGCATGGCCGAGGCGAAGAGCCGCTTCGGGCTTTCCGTCACCAAGACGAGGATCGGCCTCAAGTGCTGCCGCGTGGTGGAGGTGGACGACATGTGGTACGAGCACGCCGTGATCTACCCGGGCAACGCCGCCCCCCAGCGCGTCGTGGAGTTCGCCGCGATGGACCGCCTGACCGCGCACGTCATCTGCCACCTCATGAAGCCCATACGCGAGAAGGCCGACGGCACGAGGGAGACGCTGAAGGCGGCCTGGGCGAAATACGTCTACCACTACGTCCTATGCGTCTCGGGCATACCGCCGGAGGGCTGCATAATACGCGGCGAGCGCGGCACCACGAAGAGCGACGCCGAGCTCGACGCGGCGCTCGCGGCGATAAACGCCTGGCGCAAGGGCGCGGGCAGGGGCGAGGTGGCGTTCGAGGCCGGCAGCCTCATGAACGAGCCGGTTGCGCCCGGGCTGCCGAACGGCGCGCCAAAGGGCAACCCGCGCCACAAGGGCATGATCGAGCAGATGCACGCCACGCTCAAGAACGAGCTGGGGCATGTGCTGGGCGAAGTCGGCGGCGGGCGCGGAGTGCAGCCGGAGGAGACCGGGGCGATGTCGGCCGAGGCCAGGAAGCTCATCACCCTCGCCTGGGCCAGGGGCGTGAGCGTCGACAAGCTCAAGTACCAGTTCCTTTCCTGGCAGGACTTCGCGGCGGCCGCCGACAGGGCGCACGAGAACATCGACAGGCGAACGGTCCATTCGCTCGAGGGCTGGGCGGAGTGCGGCTTCATGGCGGGCGAAGTGCGGCTCCAGGGCGAGGCGTCGTGGCGCGCGGTGCCGTGCGCTGCCGAGATGTCGCCCGAGGAGTCGGGCGCGATCGGCGCGCTCGTCAAGGCCGGCTACGCCGAATACCGCGAGAGGCGGCTTTCGCCGAAGGAGGCGTGGGAGAAGTCGAGGAAGGTGCTCGAGAAGGTGCCCGACTACTTCGCGCCGTCGATTCTCGGCAGCGAGCTCTGCGTCGTCGCGAAGGTGAACGCCAACATGCAGTTCAGGTACCGCGACGCGAACGTCGGCTCGCAGCTCGTGGTGGCGGCCGTCGCGGGCGACAAGCTGCTGGAGCGCGGCCGCGAGTACCGCGTCTGGGTGAACCCGCTCGACGGCGACAAGGCCTATGTGGCAGACATGAACGGCCTTTTCCTCGGCGTTGCAAAGGTCATGCAGGCCGTCCGTGCCGACGCCACGCCCGAGGAGCTTGCCGCGCAGCTCGGGCTGAGGAGGCACGTCCTCGCGGAGGAGTCGAGGCGCCTGAGGCCGATCGCGAGAAGCCGCCTCGCGGCGGCCGCGAACCGCGCTGCCGCGAACATCGCGGCGCTCGGGCTCGAGGAGCCAGGGGTCAGTAGCCAGGGGTCAGGGGACGCAGGCGTGGACGTCTCTGCTGGAGTCCACGATCTCGCCAGGCGCGATGCCGGTGACGATGAATGGGATTTTGATTAACTGAATTATTCACCAACCACAAACAGGAGGACACATGACAATAGATGAACTAAAAGAACTGAAGCCGCGCATTGAGCGGCTGAACGAACTGAGGGCGCAGATCGCAGAGATCGAGGGCCGCGACATGCTGAGCGACGCTGACTTCTCGAGACGGTTTCTGCCTTTTTCGTCCACCACATGGTCCAAGCTCCAGAGCGGGACCTATGGCGGCGGGTTCGAGACAATCTCACAGCGGCTTGATGACGCCATAGCGGACGTCGAGGGCCGACTTCCGAACCTCGAGAGCGCGGCGGCCACGCGACGCACATTTCGACGCACGACACTGGCTCGGGCTGTCCTTGCCGCGCTGTCGGCCGCGCGCGAAGGTCTCGACGATCGGCGCGTAGTAGTCGTCCTCGCGCCGACTGGTGGCGGCAAGACCGCGATCCGCGACTACCTCGCGAGCAGAAACGCGGTCTGCGTCGAGGGGCGCCAGGCGTGGCGGAACAGCTACCGGGCGTTTTGCCTCGATGTCGCGAGGGCGGCTGGGCGGAAACTGCCCTCGACGATGGCCGAGTTCCGCATCGAGGAGGAAATGCTTGCCGCGCTGCGGGCGAAGCCGCGTGTCCTCTATATAGACGAAGCGAACACCATGTCCGCACAGTGCGCGAACGCAATCAAGCTCATTGTCAACGAGACGGAGTGCTGCGTCGTGATCGCTGCTATTCCGGAACTATGGGACCGATTCCTCGCCGGGAGCGTCCAGGAGGCCGCGCAGCTCGTCAACCGCTGCCAGCCCATCTTGCGCGCGCCCAAGATTAGCGCGGCAGACGCCAAGCTATTTCTCTCGCCTAAGGCCCTGTCAGTGTCGGGGGCGGCGCAGAAGGTCGCGGCTGCGGCCAATGCGTTCGGAGGCTACCGCACGGTACTCGCAATTGATGCTGCATTGTCCGAGTGTGATGCGCCGGGGGAAGACGACCTTGACGCGGCGCTTGCCAAGCAGCGCAACAACCTCGCCGCCGCCGGCCTCGGCGCAATGAAGACGGAGTACTGACGAAAGGAGACAACATGAACCTCACCTCATTCCATATGTACGCAAACGACATGATGCCGCAGTTCCGCATCGTGCAGCCACCGCACAACACGCGCAGCCAGGCGACCGTGCGCCGCGAAGTACGCCGCAGAAGCAATTCTCCGAAGGCGGTGCAGCGCCGCCTCGGCTTCAAGTGCAAGTAACAAAAGGAGAAAACACATGGCAAAGAAAATCACCACAATGCGCGACTCCAACGGGAACGACATCCCGCTCAAGTACGTCGCCAAGTACGACAAGCTCCGCGACAAGATCACGCGCCGCATCGAGGCGCGGTTCCGCAAGGGGAGAGCGGCCCTGGAGCAGTTGATGCGCGACTCCATCGCCGACCTCGACGAGCTCGCCGCCTGCAAGGAGTCGCTCGGCGAGAAGGGCAACTTCTCGGCTCGTTCCTTCGACGGCCTCATCCAGGTGTCGATACGGCAGCAGTACAACATCCTCCTCGATGAACGCGTAGTCCGCGCGAGGGAACTGATGCTCGGCTACGTCGAAGGCGTCCTCTCCAAGATAGGCGGCAACGACGCCCAGGCGCTGAAGCTAATCGTCGCGGAGGCGTTCAAGGCCAATGCACAGGGGTTTCTCTCCACCGGCAAGATCATGTCGCTCCTCCGGATGGAGATCGACAACGCCGACTGGCGCGAGGCCAAGGCCATTTTGCAGGACTCGATCAAGCCGCAGAAAGGCAAGCGCTATCTCCGCTGCGAGACGCGCCGCTCGACTGAGGCGGACTTCCACCCGATTGTGCTCGACATCGCCGACTGCTGGCCGGAGGAAACAAAAGGAGGTAACAATGTTTGACTACGACTTGGCAACGATAAAGCTCTACTGGGCGAAAACAGAACAGCCGTGTGCAACCTTTGACGCCCTGGTAGACATTGGGTACTTGGATGCGCCTGCATCCAAAGGACACCACCTAGCCGTGAAGGGCGGACTGGTGCGGCATTCGATGCGTGTGACCCAACACCTGCTCGAAACACGGGCCGTGCCGGAAGTGTCGGCCTACCGCATCGGCATGTACCACGATCTCGTGAAATGCCTGTGCTACAAAACCAGCGAGGGCGGCGGGTTTGAATATGTGCAGCCGCCATATCCTGGGCACGGGGTAGCGAGTGTGCTTATCGCGGATGACCTCGGCATCCATCTGGAGCCGTTTGAACGGGCGGCGATCGTGTGGCACATGGGCGCGTTCGGCCTCGACGAGCGCCAGATGGAAGAATACAAGGCCTCACTGCGCAAATGGCCGGTTCCCATTATCTTCACGCACGCAGCCGACCATCTGGCATCCGTGCAGGAGGAGGTGGAGGCCAAAAGCTAACCGCCAACTGATAACCGCTAAAAAGGAGTGAAGCGACTATGAGCCGCAGAAAACGCACAAGAGAATTCGCGCCGGTCAACTCCGGCAGCGTCACGCGCCCGGAGCGCGTCAACCTCCGCTGCACGACTGAGGAGTGCGGCAGGTTTCTCTCTCTCGTTAGCACTCTGCGGCTCATCAAGGGCCGGCCGGAGGAGCCGATTGCCGAGACCGTCCACCATGTCCTGGTGCCGCTCGCCGAGAAGCTCATCCGGGCTGTCCGCTTCGGCAGCGCGGCCGAACAGTCGGCGGCGCGCGTCTACTTCGAAGAGCGCGTCAGGCGCGAGGACTACGTCAAGAACCGCCACCAGCGATATCAACCGACACTATTCTAAAGGAGGCGCGAAGTGAAGCAAGCAACGGCCAGACTATACATCAGGTTCGGCGAACTCCCGAAAGATGGGAAAAGCCGCGTACACACATCGGGCGAACCGTGCGTCGAAGAAGCTGGCGTGTCCGTCTACAGGGCCATAGAAGCAAACGGGGTGTACTACCCAGAGTTGCCGGAAGAGTCTAATGCCGCGGGGATATCTGACTATTTCCGCTATCTGATGGAGTCTCACTCTAATGTCTATCTCGTAACCGGCGATCTGCTATGGTTGGAGGGGCACGACAGAGAGCCGCTATTGGCAAACCCGGTGGTGGTAGCAGACCTGACGCATATCTATCGCCAAACCAACAAGCAAGGAGGCAAGCGTTAGCGACGCCTAGTCTGCGAAAGTCTGCGGTTAAATCACCAACCAAAATCAGGAGGTAAAGAAATGAATCCAGAATTGGAAGCAGCAAAAAAGCTCATCCACGACGCCTGCGTGGCCTTTGTGCGCGCGGCGTTCAAGGCGACAGGCAGCGCCCAGCTCGCGGTCTTCATGCTGGCCCAGGAGATCGGACACGTCGGCAACAGCTTCACCGACGACGACTTCGCGGACATCGAAAAGGAGGTGTCATGAGCTTCAACGGCATTTCGACCGCGCAGCGGAAGGCGTTCTTCGCGACCGTCCGCCAGGCGGCCCGCGAGCAGGGCGAGCAGGCGGAGGAGTACCGCAAGCGAATCCTGCGGGAGGAGCTTGGCGTCGAGAGCCTGTCAGACGTGGCGCGAGGGGGCGACTTCGACGCCATCATGGCGCGGGCGCTCGCCGACTGCGGCGAACACCTCAAGGCGCTTGGCTATTCGATGGGGTCGCTGTCGCGGATCAGGCACCTCATCGTCGAGGCGGCCACGCAGATCGTCACGGCGAAGGATGGCTGGAGCGGCACGGCCTACGACTACATGGCGGGAGTCATGATCCAGTCCGGGATGGTCAAGGACGTGCCAGCGCGGGTCTTGGCGGAAAGGCTCGTTTCCGACTCCGCCTGGCTCGATTTCACGGAACCGCAGCTCAAGCGGCTTCTCGTGATGCTCAACATCCACTTAAGCCGCATCAACGGGAGGGGGTGATCATGGTCTTCTATCCAGAATGCCGGCACCTCGACCCCAATTCGCGCGATGCCAAGGGCCATTTCTTCTGCGAGCGGCGCGGCGTATTCGTAAAGCCCGCGAGAACCGTTTACACAGGCAAACGTCGCTCGCGCCTATTTAACGTTGACAGGTGCGCTCCCAACTGTTGGCATCGCTCAGGCGCGACCCGGGTGCCTACCTTGTGAAGCCGCCTTTCAATCGAAATTCACGCCCCTTGCAACGGTCTTGCAGGGGGCGTTTTTTTAGCCTTGAATCAGTGCTTGATTTTCTCACCATTTGATTATTCTGCGGCCTGCGGGCTTAAAATGGCCCGGTCAATTCTCACATGTTCCCAGCGCGATCCGCCGCGCCTTAAAAACGCCCAATCGTCATAAAACCCAATAACCGCGCGTTTTTTTATCCGCGTTAATCCGCGCTAGTCCGCGTTAATCCGCTTTCTCATCCTCCCCCGCCATAATCAATATCAAAGATTTTCAGAAAGGGGTTGGGTCATGCTTAGTCGGTTGAAGTACATGGTAGTTGCGCTTGCCGCCGCTTTTTCATTTTCGCTTTTCGCTGATACATTTACCTGGACGAGTGCCGTAAACGGCAATTTCGAAACCCCAGGCAATTGGACATTGGCTTCGACAGGGGCGCCATCGACTGTGGCTCCCGGCGCGAACGACGATATCGTCATACCAGACCTGGCCGCCGCCTATACCGTCACGGTCAATAGCGCATTCAGCATCCACTCCCTTACCGTCGGCGGCGCCGTCGGTTCTGCCACGGTAACGCTTAACTTCAAGCACGGCAATGCAAATGCCGTTGCAGGCAATGTGCAAATCCTCTCCAATGCGATTGTCGCGCAAGCGCAGGGTGGGTCGTATCGCGTTTCGCTTGACGTCGGCGGGAACGTCACTGTAGATACCGGCGCAAAGATCAATGTGACAGGCTACGGCTATACGGCAAGAAACGGGCCTGGCTACAACGGTGGGAAAAGCAACAACCAAAAGACGGCGAGCGCATCGCACGGCGGTCGGTTCGCCAATTATTCTGCCGCGACATACGGCTCCCTCGTTGCGCCTACGCAATGCGGCTCCGGGTCATACAACGGGGCCGGCGGCGGCGCCATCCGAATCGCTGCGACAGGTGCGCTTGTCGTAAACGGCGAGATCCTTGCCAACGGTGCCGAAGTCAGTGGATATGCGTCGGGATCCGGTGGCAGCGTGTGGCTGACTGGAACGAGCCTGTCTGGAAGCGGAACCATTTCGGCAAATGGCGGCAGGGCTGGCAATGGCGGTTCTGGCGCAGGCGGGCGAGTCTCCGTCTGCCTGAGCCAATCGTCAGGTTTCTCCGGCTGGCAGGGAGTGACGAGTGCATACGGCGGCACTGGCGGGACCTTCGAGCGCAGCCATGGACCCGCGGGCACGGTCTATCTTCAAAGCGGCAATGGAGTGGCGAATTCCACGACGATTGTCGACAACAACGGCCTGTCGATGAAGGAGACCGGCTACGTGGAGCTCAAGTCGGCTGCTGACAGCGCCAGCCTTGGCACGCTCATTGTCCGCAACAATGGAGGTGTCAACATCGCCGACAACGAGGAAGTCGAGGTTTATGGAAGCATCAACACGACAGGCGGCACGGCCAGCTGGTCTGGTGGTACAGTTCGGCTTAAAGGCGCCACGTCGGCGACCATAGAAGGCAAATCGACTTATGGCAACTTCGTTTGCGAAGTGCCGGGCAAGAGCCTCGTCTTCGGCACTACGGCAAACGACTGCCTGACGATTGCGGACGGCGGCACGCTCGTGCTGCATGGCGACGGGACGGCGAAGCTGAACCTTGCGCCGGATGACCTCACGAAGACATGGGCGCTGAAGCTCGGGGCTACGGCGACCCCAAACGTCGAGTACGTGAGCGTGACCAATTCAAATGCCAGCGCTGGCGCTTCGGTGACGGCGACCTTGAGCGACGACCTCGGCGGCAACGCCAACTGGATCTTCACCTCGCCGATAGTCCCCGGAGAGACGATAGTCTGGACTGGCGCGGCGAGCGACGACTGGCTCGCGGCAGGCAACTGGGACCGCGCCCGCCCGATCACGGATACAGACACGATCGTAATCCCTGCGACGGCGCAGGGCGAGCCGATTGCCAACATGCCTCGCCTTGCGACAGGTTCGCATACCCTTAACCGCATGACCATAGAGGCGGGCGCCTTGCTGACCTTGGCGGGCGGATGTTCCGTGACGATTACGAACGGGCTTTCCGTCGCGGGCACGCTGCGGGCGACAGGCTCGGAGAAGATCGTCTGCACAAAGGACGTAAGCTTCGCTGGCGGCGCGTTTGAGGCCGGCTCGTCCATCTTCTGTCTGGAAGGTGCCGGAGCGCAGTCGGTCAACCCGAACGGCCAGTCGTTTGCAAGCCTCTTTGTCGAGAAGCAGAGCGGGGCGGTGTCGTTTGCAGACGGCTTTGCGGCGTCGCGCTTCGATGTGCACAGCGCGGGTGCGCTCACGGTTGCGTTTGCAGCAGGCAGCACCGTTGACGCCACGAATTGCTACTTCAGGGGCCGTCTTGCCGGCGGCGGACAGGCGCTGACCTTGCAGAGCACGACGGCGGGCACGGCGTGGAAGCTCAAGAACGTGGGCGACCAGTTTGTCGCTGGCGTCGTAGTATCCGATTCTGACGCGCGAGAAGGGGCGGAGATTCTGCCGGACGCCTCGGTTGACGCAACGGGCAACCTCGGCTGGAACTTCAATTCCGGCATTGGAAGCGCAATCTGGATTGGCGGCACTGGAGTATTTGGAACGGCATCCAATTGGGATAGCGGAGCTGTGCCCGGCGCAAACACCAGGGTTCTCATTTCTGGGGAGGCCGGTGAATCGCAGACGGTGACGGTCAATGCGCCGTTCTCGGTGCAAAGACTTATCGTCGGCTCGGGCCTCACGAGCGCGACGGTAAATCTCGTCTTCGCGCACAACAACGCGAATGCCGTCGCAGGCGATGTGCACATCATGTCGGGGGCGACGCTTGCACATACTCAAGGCGGGTCGTATCGCGTGTCGCTTGACGTCGGCGGGAACGTCACTGTAGATGCCGGTGCAAAAATCAATGTGACTGCCTGCGGGTATGGGAGATTGGGTGGGCCTGGCTATAACGGCGGGACGGGCAACAACCAAAAGACAGCTAGCGCGTCGCACGGCGGGCGGTTGGCCGCCAATTCGGCCGCGACATACGGCTCTCTTGTCGCGCCTACGTATTGCGGCTCCGGTTCGTATAACAGCGGCGGCGGCGGTGCCGTCCGGATTTCTGCGTCTGGAGCGCTTGTCGTGAACGGCGACATCCTTGCAAACGGAGCCAACATCGAAGGATATGCCTCAGGCTCCGGCGGCAGTGTGTGGCTTACGGGAACGAGCATCTCTGGAAGCGGAACCATTTCCGCCAATGGCGGCAGTGCGTCCAGCGGAGGTTCGGGCGCGGGCGGGCGAGTCGCCGTCTGCCTGAGCGACGAATCCGGCTTTGAAGGCTGGGCTGGGAGCATCAGCGCACGTGCCGGCACCGGGTTGAACTCCGAGCGCGGAATCGGGTCTACGGGTACCATATACCTGCAGCGCGGCGACAGAGTCGAGAATTCCACGACAATCATCGACAATGGAGGATTGTACATGAAGGAGGATGGATACGTGGAGTTCAAGAAGGGCACGGACAGCGTCAAGTTCGGCGCGATCATTGTCCGGAACCGCGGCCGCGTCAAGCTGCTTGCGGATGCACGCGCCCAAGACCTCGACCTTGCGACGGCAGACGTGAACTTCAACACCGGAACGAACGTACTGACGGTTCGCGAGTACACACACAAGGACGGCAAGGGCTGGGCGGGCACGTTTGCGAATCTCGTCACGCGCGAGACCGATTCCGAAACCGGCAAGGTCGGCGACATAGTCTGGAAGAACCAGGGCCTCACCATCATCTTCCGGTAGGCATTCGCATTCGGCCGCCGCCCGTGCGGTGCCATTCGCATGCCGGTGTAGCGCCCTCGCCACCATTCCGCCTACCAGGCGCTTGAGCTGCCGCCGTTAGACAGGAAGGTCAACCGCGGCGAATACGAAGAGGTAGCCGAGGCGGCGGAGGAGCTTGGGTTCGCGAACGGCTGGACGCAGGATTTCAGCGCGGCAGACCCGAAGCTCGCCTTCCATGGCGAGAACATGACTGCCGGCCCCGGGGCAATCGGCAGGTAGCCGTTCGGGTTTATTCCTCGCCGAGGATGGCGACGATGAACGAACGCGGGGGAAGCTCCGCCGGCATGTCGCATGCCGCGTCGGTGCGGTTCCTGTCGGTAATTCGGCAGGACGTGACCTTGCGCCCCTGGAAGTCGCACACAAGCGGTATCGCCTTGTCCGAATCGTTCGCCATCATGACGGCGGCGTCCTTCTCGCCCTTGGCGGCGGCAACGTAGAGGCTCTTGTCCGTGGTCGCCTGCACGGCCACGGCGGTGCCGCGGTCGCGCAGCTCCTTGAACGCGGTAAAGGCATAGTAGGCCTTGTGCGGCTCGTAGGTAAGGGGATTGAAGAGCGGTGAGTAGTTGCCCACTCCGCAGCGGGCGTCGTAGACGCACGCGACGTCGCAGGGGCCGTTCTGCAGGCCGATCAGCTCCGCCGCGATACCGGCCGCCTGTATGGCGGAGCCGAGGTTCTTGTGCGAGACGTAGGGCAGCCATTCGTTCAGGATGCGCTCGCACTTGTCGGCGGTGAAGCCGTATTTGTCGAGCAGCCCGTCGGCGACGCGCACATGGCCAAGCGCCGTGGCCGGCGCCGAATAGGAGTGGTAGGAAAAGAAGTCGAGCGGCCAGTTGTTGTCGCGCACGGCGGCGAGGAATTCATGCGCGCATTTCACGAAGTTGGCGTTGCGAGGCGACGACTTCGCCACTGGCATGTAGTCGGAATCGACGTTTGCGTAGAATCCGCAGCTTCCGTAGCCGCCGATCTTGAGATGGGGGAACTTCTCCTTCAGGTAGGGCGCGACCGCGCCGTAGAGGCGGATGTATTCCGAAAACGGCGCGCACCACATCGGATTGCGGTTTATGTTCGGGTCGTTCTCCGGTTCGTTCCAGATCTCCCAGTAGTCGATCTTCATCTTGAAGCCGTCCGCCCAGCCTTCGGTATAGTGGCGGATCACGTGCTCGCAGATGCGGGCCCACTTCGCGAAGTCCTTGGGCGGCATGATGTTCATCGGGGGATAGCCGCGCGACACGAAGTTTTCGATAGTGACGCCGAGGCGGAAGAACGGCTCGACATTGTTCTTCTCAAGCGCCTGAAGAAGCGAATCGGTGTAGACGAAGCGGTAGCTCTTCGGGTCGTTCTCGTCGGCGTCGAAGTTCGGGAAGAGGACGGGAATGTCCACGAAGAGCCCGCCGCCGAGCCAGCCGCCGACGTCATGGAGGCGCGAGTATGGGATGCCTGCCTCCTTGAGGTAGTGGAACATGGGGTAGCCCGCAAGCTTGCCGACGAGGGGCGGCTGGCCCACGCCGTTTACGCGCTTTACCGGCCCAGTGGCCTTGTTGAAGTCGATCTTCACTTCGGCAGACTGGGCGCAGGCCGCGCAAGCCGCAATCAATGCAAACGCAATTCGATTCTTCATGTTAGTTCCTTTCCGCCGATCTTGCCGGCATGTCCGCAAGTATATCAGATTTCCCCGCCAAGTTCAAACCATTTAACCCAAGCGTTGGAGTTTGGAAGCCCATTTGCATTTTGCCTGCCAAGTCTTCCCTTGCCTTCCGAACGTGCGCTCGCGTAAAGAGTGCCTGCGGGCGATCGCGGAGGGCTGCTCGCCCGACCCGGGTTCCGCCGGACCAGCGAAAGCCCTCTCGTGCGCCACCCTCCGCTCCCGCCCTTCGGTTGTGGAGATGCTGTGCGAAGGGAACCAATGTGCAAGGCGGCGCGCAGAATAGACTCTCCCCCTTAGAAAGGGAGAAATTCGATCAACGTTAGGTTTAATCATCGCTGCAAATATGATATACTTCGCGGCATGGAAATGGAACGACAGGGGTTTCGAATGAAGAAGACGCTCATGTTCGCGGCATGTGTTGCGATTGTCTCGCTTGCCGCGCAGGCGAAGACGATTTTCATCGAGGCCGAGTCGTTCGACGACTGGGGCGGATGGGTGAACGACACCCAGTTCATGGATCAGATGGGCTCTCCCTATCTCCTCGCCCACGGCATGGGCAAGCCCGTCTCCGACGCGAAGACGACGTTCATCGGGAATGGATGGAAATACGGCGTCTGGGTGCGGACGCGTAACTGGACTGCGTACTGGAATCCGTGTTGGCGTCTCTGCCCCGGCGCCGGCACGTTCAGCATTATCGTAAATGGCGAGAAGCTGCCCAATGTAATTGGCGGGCAGGGGAATGGAGAATGGGAGTGGGTCAAGGTGGGCGAAGTGACGCTCAAGGTCGGTGAGAACACGGTAGCTCTCCACGACCTTGCCGGATTCGACGGACGCGTCGACGCAATCGCCTTTTCCACTGCTACGCCAGGCACGTGGGAATCTCCCCGTCGCGATTCGTTGCTGCGCGATGGCGATGTAAAGACGATGCCGGCCTACGACGTCGTGGTAGTCGGCGGCGGCATTGCCGGAATCTGCGCGGCGATTTCGTCCGCACGGCTCGGACTCAAGACCGCGCTCGTACACGACCGTCCTGTTCTCGGCGGAAACAACTCGTCCGAGGTGCGCGTCCATCTTGGCGCATACGCGAACCTCCCTCCGTATCCGCGTCTTGGCGACGTCGTGGCGGAGATCGGACCGAAGTCGGGCGGCAACGCGCGCGAGGCGTCCGTCTACGAGGACGAGCGCAAGATGAAGGTCGTCAAGGAGACGAATGGTCTCGACCTCTACCTTAACCAGCACGTGAACGGCGTCCTCACGAATGGCGAAGGACGCATCACTTGTGTCTTCGCGCAGGACACGCGCAAGGGCGGCCGGTACGTGTTCAACGGTAGCTGGTTTGTCGACTGCACGGGCGACGGAAACCTCGGCTATCTCGCCGGCGCGGACTTCCGCATGGGCCGCGAGGCGAAGGGCGAGACGAACGAGCCGGACGCGCCTGCTACAGCCGACATGGTGACGCTGGGCGCATCAGTGCAGTGGTATGCGGGGAAGGCCGAGGGCGACGCGGCGTTTCCGGTGCGGCCGTGGATGCTCAAGACAATCAACGAGGCGAACTGCTCGCCGCACTTGCGCGGCGACTGGTGGTGGGAGGCCGGGCTCGGGCGCGACCAGATCGCCGAGGCGGAGCATATCCGCGACTACGGGCTTCTCGTCGCGTACTCGAACTGGGCGTTCGTCAAGAACTGCTATTCGAAGAAGGCCGACTTCGCCGACAAGGAGCTAAAGTGGGTCGCGTACAACGCGGGGCGCCGCGAATCGCGTCGGCTCATGGGCGACTTCATTCTCGACCAGAACCACCTCAGGAACAGGGACTTCCAGCCGGACGGCACTTGCGCGACGACGTGGACTATCGACCTGCACCTCCCGAAGACGGCGGAGGAGTCGAAGTTCGACGGCGAGCCGTACCAGTCCAACTCGTTCAACGAGAGGATATGGCCGTATCCGATTCCGTACCGCTGCCTCTACTCGCGCAACGTGCCCAACCTTTTCATGGCGGGGCGCGACATTTCAGTAACGCACATCGCGCTCGGCACGACGCGCCTCATGCGCACGCACGGCATGATGGGCGAAGTAGTGGGCATGGCGGCAAGCATCTGCAAGAAGCACAAGTGCGATCCGCGCGACGTCTACAAGTCGCACCTGGACGAGCTAAAGTCATTGATGGAAAAAGGCGTCGGCGACGGCAAGGAGCATCCCCGCCAGAACTACAACTGCCAGTCCTCTCTCGACCCTGACATCAAGAAGAAATATTCGCCCTGCACTGGCGGTTTGGGGACAGACCCCCGATAGTGACGGGGACAGGCCCCGAAATCGCTACGGATATTTGTGGATTGTAACAACTTCGCTATTGAATTATCGCAGATTATTTGTTACAATATGCGTGATATGAGGAGAAATGTTGTTACAAAGGGTGGCAAGCCTTACCAATCCAAGCTTGCGCCGCATGAGGCGGAGGTCAAGAAGCTTAAGTCCGATGGCGTGAGCGTAAGGGCGATAGCTGCCGAAATGCTTATGCGCCACGGCCTTCAGGTGTCGCATAATGCGGTTGCGTCGTTTTTGCGCACGCATGGTGCACGGCGGCGCAATTTCATTGACGGAATCAGCGAATCGAGGCGGGTGGAGCTTCTTAAGGCGATACGTGCGGTTTGGACGCATGATTCGACTGCGATTGAAGGGAACACGCTTTCGCTTGGCGACACGATGGCGGTCTTGGAGTATGGGTTGACGGTAAAGGGGAAGCCGCTCAAGGACCATCAGGATGTTGTCGCCCATGCCAAGGGCGTTGATTTCGTGCGCTCATTGCTTGACGCGGGGCGCATTTCCGAGGAGGATGTCTTTGCGCTGCATCGCATTGTCGTGCCTGACGAGACGCGCGACATTTACCAGCCGGTTGGCGCATGGAAGCGCGAGGACAACGGAACTTACGGCGCAGAGGGCGGCAAAAGCGTCTATATGCCATACGCCTCCGCCGCCGATACGTCGAAGTTGATGCGAGACTGGATAAAGGCGTTCAACTTGTCGCTTGGCGACATCAAGGACGAGGGCGCTGCGCTTGAGGCGTATTTATTTGCCCATGTCTCGTTTGTGCGAATCCATCCGTTCTTCGACGGCAACGGCAGGATTGCGAGGCTTCTCTCCAACTTGCCCGTGCTTTATGCGGGCTTCCCCCCGATAGTGGTGCCGTCCGAGGCGCGGCTCGACTACATCCGCGAACTTTGGAACTACCAGAGGGCTGTGGGCGTAATCAGCCTTGCCAACCGTGATCTTCTGCCCGAACCGTCACGCCTTGACAACCTTCGCCGCCTCGTCAAGGAGTGGTGGCAGGCAACTCTCGATCTTGTCGCAGAGGCAAAAGGAAAATGAACACGCGGATGAGGGCAAGCGCGGGCCGTCGCGGGGAATATCCTGTTGGGATTCTTAGACATGCTTATAGGAATGTTCATCTATAGCTTTCTCGCCGCCCTTGCCTTTTGCGTGGCTTCCCATGTCTTGCGAAGGCTACGCCGTCCGGGTCGGTCAACAGATGATGTTTGCGGGGAGCGGGGATTAATGGTATAATACTTGCATGGACACGGTAAGCAGGGAGAAGAGGTCGAAAATCATGTCGGCGATACGCTCGCGCGACACGCTGCCGGAGATCTGCGTAAGGAAGATGCTCTGGGCGAACGGCTATCGCTTCCGCGTCTGCGACAGGCGCATTGTCGGCCATCCCGACATCGTGATACCGAAGTGCCGCGCCCTTGTCGAGATTCGCGGCTGCTTCTGGCATCAGCACGGCTGGGAGTGGGATGGGCGCAAGCTCGTCCAGACGTCTTTCTGCGCAACTGCGACAAGGCCCAAGTCAAACCGCGCGTTCTGGAACGCCAAGTTCCGCCGCAACGTCCGCCGCGATGCGGAGCACGAGAAGGCGTGGGCGGAAGACGGCTGGAACCTCATTGTCATCTGGGAGTGCGCGCTCAAGACGGCAAAGGAGAGGACCTTCGCGTTCGCCCTCAGGAATCTTGAGAAATGGGCGAAGGGGCGCTAGGTAGTATTTCCCAGAAAGGAGCGGGAACATGAAGAGGAAAATCATAGTTGCCGCGCTTGCCGTGGCGTTTGCCTTAGGCGTAATCGCAGCTGTTGAGATGGTTCAGTCCGGCAAGTGGCATGGCGGCGCGATATTTGTGGTTGTCGTAGTAGTGTCGTTGCTCGTCATGCAATTTTGTTCATTCACAAGACAAAAGCCTGTCAAGGACATAGAAGAACTTGACGACGACGACTGCGGCATTGACTGGCGCGAAGAGAAGGTAGATGGCGAGGTGATCGGTGTCTGGAAGGGCTGGGCGGTGCTTCTGGACAATGTTCCCGTTCACGAGGCGAAGACATTGGCGGAAAAGCTGCAGGAATGCCACTTGCGCTGTCGCCTTGAATTGCTGGAGGAGGACCGCGCCTTCCATCTTTTCGGCAACGGAGGAATGGGTACGCGCATGTGCGTACTCGTCGCGCCAAGCGACTATGACGCGGCGAAGAAAACGTTGGGGACAGGCCCCGAGGGCGGGATGAAAATCGGCATGCAACGTTAGAGGGGCGTGTTGACACCGTGCGGTGCATTTTGATATCATACCTGCATCGCGATGTCGGGCGGATTAAATGGGCCCGCAAACATAAAGAAACAATGCAGGATCATTAAAGGAGAATCCGCCATGAAGGAAATTGCACTTGCACCTCTTCCATACGCCGACGACGCGCTTGCGCCGACCATATCCGCAAAGACGATCTCGTTTCACTACGGCAAGCACCACGCTGGCTACGTGAAGACGCTGAACGGCCTTGTCGCGGGAACAAAATACGAAGGGCTCTCCCTCGAAGAGATAGTCGCCGCATCCCGTAGCGCGGGCGACACGGCAATCTTCAACAACGCGGCGCAGATCTGGAACCACGACTTCTACTGGCGGTCGCTTGCGCCGGCCGGGAAGGGTGGCGAGCCGTCGGCGGAACTTCTTGCGGCGATCAACGCGTCCTTCGGCTCGCTCGACGCCTGCAAGGTCACGCTTGCCGACGCGGCGGTGAAGCGCTTCGGAAGCGGCTGGGCGTGGCTTATTGAGAAGGACGGAAAGCTTGTCGTCGAATCGACGTCCAACGCCGAAACGCCATGTGGCAAGCCCTTTGTCAAGCCGCTCCTCGTGATCGACGTCTGGGAACATGCCTACTACCTTGACTGGCAGAACCAGCGTGCCGCATACGTCAAGGCGGTTGTCGACGGACACCTTGATTGGGCGGCTGCGTCTCGACGCTTCGGCGAGTGAAAGGGTGGTTTTATCTCGCGCAGAGACGCGTGAGATAATTCTTTCCCCTCGGCCTTGTGAGTTCTGTCGCCGCTCGCGGGGGGCACCCAATGCATTTTCGCCGCGCTTGGCTGCTATCAAGATTAATTATTTTACACTTGATTTTATAGAGGGAAATTAGATAGAATACTGCTATCAGGGAAGAAAGGAGCAACATGAAGCTGTCTAAGAAGAACGCGGCGCGGCAGAGCGCCATACAAAAGGCGATTGCGTCCGGCAAGGCGCTGGGAGGGCTTCTCATCGGCTTTGCGGCCACGGTTGCCGGTTGTGGCGAACGCCACGCGCCTACGGTAATGGGCAAGTTCCCCGCTTCGCGTTATCAGGAGAACGCCAAGAACGAAGATGCCAAGGTGTTTGTGACAGAAGGAGAAATTCCGGAGCCAGAAGAAACTCCAACGCAAGAACCTTCGAAGACCAATGCCGTGAACGAGGCCGATGATGAGGCTGTCGTCATGGGTGGAGTAGGCGGAGATTCCTGATATTGACTATGGCATATCCACGCCACATGACGCTGGA
>JAEEGL014960701.1_pt1 | contig 25579 bp, 19 predicted proteins | sample 9134231 | NCBI WGS metagenome assembly JAEEGL01 (sample SAMN16246548, study PRJNA631951) | gut metagenome | biome: gut microbiome; feature: rumen; material: fiber-attached | host: Bos | place: Iran: Karaj | collected 2018-10
GTGCTTTCCTTTTTTTGAATTTATTCGGCGAGAGCCGAATCCGCCGGCGGCGCGAAGCGATAGCCGGCTGGGTCTGTCTCGAAGAGCTGGCGAGAGCCGAATCCGCCGGCGGCGCGAAGCGATAGCCGGCTGGGTCTGTCTCGAAGAGTTCCCAAGAGCCGAATCCGCCCGCATTCTCCCCCCCCTGTTTTATTGGACAAAACACCCTTAAAATGGTATAATTTATACGTATTTGCACATCGTTTTACTCATTCCCGTTCGCTGAGGATTAAGAAATGGATACTAACAACAAAAAGTCATCTATCAGGATCAAAATCTATTTCTATGTGGGTCTTACCGTTTTCCTTGCTGCAATTTTAGTGGCGCTGATGGCCAATTACATCAATGCCAAAAGGATCGATGCATATTTCAAAGGCTTGACGCTGGATACTGCCAGGAATTTTGCGTCCATGGTGGATGCGGATTACCTTCTGGAACTTTCCGATGTTGCAGCATCCGATGAATTTCAGGCACTCCGTGAGCAGGCGGAAAAACAGGACAATGAACAGCTCATCGAAGACTATTTGAGGGACCGGGATATGTGGGAACCTTATGTGGATATCCGGGAGCGTATGAGCCTGTATCTGAGAAACATGAAGGATGTCAAGTATCTGTATATCGTACGCTGCGGGGATCGGGATGCGGAGTATGATATGTATCTCATCGATGATAATGAAAATCCCATTTATATGACAGGATATATAGAGAGCCGAGAAGCGGAGCTGTTAGGCAGAGACTTTTCTCAGGAAGTAGAGCCAACCATCTCCAACGGAGACTGGGGCTGGCTGTGTTCCGGCTTTGCACCCGTTTATACCGGTGACGGAACTCTGGCGGCACAGATCGGCTGCGATGTGGGTATGGAAGATATCATGGCAGAGCGCCAGGCCAACTTTATCAACGTCATGCTGGCCTCCCTTGCTATCACGGTCTTGATCCTCGGTGGCGTTATTGTTTTGATCCGAAACAACATCATCAACCCATTGAATCTCATCACAAAAGAAATGATGAAGTTTTCACCCGCGGATGATCTGGGCTACGAATCGTCCCACGTCATCGATCTGGATATCAATAGCAGGGATGAGATCGAAGCCATCTATCAGGAGATCCGGTCCATGCAGACCAGAATTCTGGATTATCTGAAGGATATCACCGTTATTCAGCAGGAAAAGGAAAAAGCCGAAAGCGATGTCAGGGAAAAGAGCCGGAAGATCGGTCAGATCAGCGCAGAGGTTTACAGGGATTCCCTCACCAGTGTAGGAAGCAAGATCGCCTACAAGAAAAAAGCAGAAGAATTGGATCTGGAGATCGGCAGAGAAGGTTGTGAGTTTGCCATCGTTATGATCGATGTGAACTTTTTGAAAATGATCAACGATGAATACGGGCATGCAGCCGGAGATGATTACCTGAAGGGATGCTGTCATATCATCAGCTCCATTTACAAGCATTCTCCCGTATTCAGAGTGGGTGGCGATGAGTTTGTTGCCGTCCTGCGAGGCGAGGACTACGAGGATCGTCAGGCCAAGCTGCAGGAAATGCGGCAAACCTTTGAAGAGCAGTATCAGCGAAAGGATCTGGATCCCTGGCGTCGCTACTGTGCAGCCTCGGGCATGTCGGAATATCAACCGGGGGATAAGGACGTAGAGCAGGTATTCGAACGTGCGGATAAACAGATGTATGAAAACAAGGTCAGCTTTAAGAAAGAGCACGGTATGGATCCTGACAGAAGATAAGAGGCAAAGGGGAGAAAAGAGAGCGTATGCACTTTGTGGATGCAAAAGGAATCCTCACAGGAACCGGCGGACGTGTCGGAATGAACCTTTATCGGGGCTGTACCCATGGGTGTATCTATTGCGACAGCAGAAGCAAGTGCTATCAGTTCACCCATGCCTTTGAGGATATTGAGGTAAAGCAAAACGCTCCACAGTTGTTGGAGGCGGCTCTTCGGTCGAAACGCAAGGCATGCATGATCGGAACCGGATCCATGTCCGATCCCTATATGCATTGTGAAACCGAGCTGCGACTGACACGAAGGTGTCTGGAGATCATCCTGCAGTATGGCTTCGGTCTTGCCATCCAGACCAAATCGGATCGGATCCTGGAGGATATAGACCTTTTGGAAGCCATCCACCAAAAGGCGAAGTGCGTGGTGCAGATCACTCTGACTACCTACGACGATGCACTTTGCAAGCTTATAGAACCCAATGTCTGCAACACAAAGCGGCGAATCGAAGTTCTGAAGGAGATGCAAAAACGGGGGATCCCCACTATGGTGTGGCTGACGCCGATTTTGCCCTTTATCAATGATACCAAAGAAAATATCTCAGCCATTCTGAAGGCCTGTATCGAAACAGGTGTCAAAGGGGTTATCTGCTTTGATATGGGAATGACCCTTCGGGAGGGAGACAGGGAATATTTTTATGCAGCGCTGGATCAGCATTTTCCGGGGCTGAAGCAAACCTATATGGAACGGTATGGGAATGCATATGAGGTACCCAGTCCAAATGCAAGGGAGCTTATGGGACTGTTTCGAAAAACATGCAGGGAAAACGGGATGATGTATGATCCGGGCGAATGCTTTTCCTACATGCAGACTTTACCGGACAGATATCAGCAGATGAGCCTGTTTGATCTTTGAAACAGGGGGAAAGAGGAAACTATGTTTACATGGAACCTGCAATACATTTCTAAAACCAGATTATCGGATACCCTAAAGCAGCTGATGATCGATGGGGAGAAAGGAGACATCCTGATCCGTATCCATACGGCCATCCATACCATGGATGAAGCTGTGGAGCTTGCGGCTTACATTAAGGGCGTGGTTCCCGGAGCGCACATTTTGGGAACCAGTACCTCCGGCGTTATCCACGAGGGAAAGATCCATCCGGATCAGTGTCTGATCTCCGTCACCCAGATGGCGGAAGCGGGTATTGCATCTGTCAGGATCGATATTCCCGAAGACCCCGTATCACCGGAGGAGCTTTGCAAGCAGATCAAAGAGAAAGTAGTAAAGGACGACAGGGGTTTTTTGCTTACCTTTTTTACCACAGGCTATCATGGGATCAAGAGGGTGGTGGATGCCAGCAACCAGATCATGCCCGGCGTGTCCATGATCGGCGGTGTGGCAGGCGGAACCACTCTGGTAGGTAGCAATTCGGAAAACAGAGGATTTATTTTTGATGAGACAGGCTGGTCTGACAGCGGCGTCATCGCAGCCAGCATCAGCGGCGGGTCTCTTGATTCCTTCAGTGCCATGATCACCGGTGTACAGGTGGTGGGAGAAGAACTGGAGGTCACCGACGCAAAGGATAATGTCATGCTGGGACTGGACGGGGTGAGCGCTCCTGCAAAATACCGGGAAGGAGTGGGAGACGAGGTACAGAAGAATCCGGAGCTTGCCTTCAGGTTCCCCCTGGTTTACTCAGGCCATAAGGATGTGCCCTTTATGTTCGGCTACACGGAGGAGGGGCTTCGTGCCAACCACTTTGTAGATGTGGGGGAAAAACTGAAAAGAGGATTTATTTACGATCGGAAGATCATAGCGGACAATCGCAGCGCCTTTAACAGGATCGAGACCTTTGAAAAGGCGGAAACTTTATTTGGCTATACCTGCAGGGATCGTTCCAGAATGTATCCCAACAGCGTGATATGGGAGCTTTCGGTGTATGAAAACTCCAATATTTCCGGATGCATTACAGAGGGAGAGATCGGTCGCATCGATGATATGAATGTCTATGCCAACTGTTCTTTTGCCGTGGCTGCAGTGGGAGAAAGTGATGCCTTCCAGCAGTACAATCCTTATGTCTTTTCCAATACCAATGCCCTGGAAGTGGATAACAGCAGGCTACTTGGTTACCTCATGGATATTGAAAGTGATTATGCAAAAAGCAGTGCCGTAGCATCGAGCCTGAAGGACTTTATCAGAAACTGCGAGCTAAAGCTCCTTTACACCGAAGATGACGGGATCCTCAATGAGTCCGCCCTGCATATGGATATTAAGCTGGGGGGATATGACCGGGTATGTATGATCGACGTGCTGGACACCTCCAGAATGGGCATCGTGTTCCCGGAGCAGAAGATCGACGCCACCTGTAAGAGCTTTCTGTCAAAATGTGCGGCCTTTGTTTCCGGAAAAGATTATCGCATGTACCGCATTGATAAATGGAAGGTGGCTATTGCGGCGCCCTCCTTCATGGTATCCCTCAAGGGCTTTTCCGAGGATATGAAGATGCTGCAGAGAAAGCTCTTTGAAACCACGGAGCAGTTCATTGCCATCGTTCCGGTGTTCTGTATTATCAACGGTTCCGATGCGGATACCATCGGCTCGGTTTACACCTCTGCCCGTTTGGAAATGATGCATAAAAACATCCAGTTCTATGTTTGCGACGGTACCCCGGAGGAGATCGACGAGGAGAGCATCCGGGAGCGTTATCACATGGTAAATGTGATCAACTATGCCCTTTCCCATGATAAGGTGATCCCCTATTTCCAGGGCATTTACGACAATAACAAAAAAGGGATCCATCATTATGAATCCCTGATCCGATTAGAGGATGAAAACGGAGAGATCTACTATCCCGGCAGTTTTTTGGATGTGGCAAGAACCTTCGGCCTGTTATATGACGAGCTTTCCAAAACCATGGTGAGAAAGGTCTTTGAAAAATTCCGGGATTATCCGGACAGAAGCGTGAGCATCAATCTGGGTATGCGTGATATCCAGAATAAGGAGATGACGGATTATATCTACGAATTTCTGGCTACCGCCAAGTATCCCGGGAACTTCGTGTTCGAGATCCTGGAAAATGAGGATGTGGATGATTATGAGCTGCTCATCGATTTTGTGGATCGGATCCATAAGCTGGGTGGCCTGGTTTCCATTGATGATTTCGGAAGCGGCTATTCCAACCTGCAGCATTTGGCAAGCATCCATTCAGACTATATCAAGATCGACGGTTCCATTGTGAAAAACTGCTGCAAGGATCCGGAGTCGGAGAACCTGGTGGCATTGGTATCCGATTGGAAGAGATTGTCCGTACACGATGTGAAGATCGTGGCAGAGTTTGTGGAAAACGGAGATATTCAGAATAAGCTGGAAGAATACGGCATCGACTACTCCCAGGGGTACTTTTTCTCCATCCCGTCTCCGGAGCTTAAGATTAAGAAATAAAGAGAGTTGAAGCAGTTATGGCATATGAAAATAAAAAAGTCAAAACCATCGGTCTGATCCTGGAGGACGCTTTTACCGATTATGCAAAAGACATCGCCCACAGCGTGGTACATTCTGTCCAGAAGCGCAAGGACCTTCGGCTGATCATGATAGCGGGCAGGCAGTATAACAACGGCGATCACAGGGATCCGGAGCATCTGTATAGAAAGATGTTTAATGCCATTTACGGTATGAATGCCATGTGTCGGTTTGACGGCCTTTTGTTTACCTTTCCCAACCTTTTGGGGGTAAAGGAGGGGTTGTTCGGAGACGTTCCCAAGGTGTTCATTGCTGCGGAAAAAGAGGATGAGCTGACAGTCAATTACGATAACGAAATGGGGATCCGGGAGGCTCTGGATTTTCTGGTGCGGATCAAGGGCTTTACCAGGATCTGCATGCTGGGTGGCCGGGATGACAATGCGGATGCTCGGAAGCGGAAAAGGGTGTTTTGCAACTACCTGGCAGAAGCAGGACTTGGCTATTCGGAGAGTCAGTATGAAAAGACCGATATGTCCGTCAATACCCACGAGGCAGCGGCAAAGCTGCTGGCAAGAAACCCGGATGTTCAGGCAATCTTTTGCGTAAATGACCCTGCTGCAGTGGGGCTTTATGATGTAATGCGGGCAAACGGAAAAATGCCCGGAAAGGATATTCTGGTATTCGGCTTTGACAATGCGGCCATGGCAGCCCAGCTGGTTCCGCCCCTGGCTTCCATCGGCACCGACGGTATCACCGTGGGACAAAAGGCACTGGAGCTGCTTTTGGAAAAGATCGACGGCAAGGATGTGCAATCCCAGGTGGTTCCCACCAGGCTTTTCGGTCGGGATTCCTTTGAGTATGAGACCTACGAGATCACAACAAGAGATATTTTGAAGGTGGATCGCGCCTTCATTTACAACTTTTTCGATGACTGCTTCTACCGCTATGGCAACGAAGTGGTGGATATGGCGGATATCGATTTTCGCAGGCTCTTTTACGAGATCCTTTCCGGCATGATGACGGCGGTGAAAAACAGATATATGGATGAAAAGCAGTTTGTCAGGATCAGCCGTCTCATCGACATCTTTTTTGAAAACGGCGCCATGCGCTATACGGATGCCAATAAGTTCCTTCGAAGCCTCAGCAGGCTCCAGGGCAGCATGAATGAAACCTTCCGCGGAATGTATGCCATAGGCTTTAACAACAGACTGTTCTCCTACATGAAGGATAAGGCTCTCATGTCCCTGGCGTTTGCAAAGGCCATGGGGGAAAAGGGATATCAGTCCGGACGTAATAAGAACTTTGAGTTTATGATCAACACCGTTAATCATGGGGTATCCGGAGAGGAAGGTCTGGAAAACGTGATCCGGCATTTCGCCGAAACCGCCTTCCACGATGCAGCCCTGTATCTCTTTGAAAAGCCTGTGGAATATGACCCCGAAAGGCCGGAAAGTATTCCCTCCATGATCAACTTAAGATGCGTGTCAAAGGACGGAGCCCTTTTTATAGTTCCCAAAGATCGCAGGGAATGCCCGGTTTCAGAGATCTATACCAGAAACGAAATTCCCTACGAAGCAAAGGGCTATACCTCTTTCCCGCTGTTTTACGGAAAGCTTCTGTTTGGGATCCTGGTGGGAGGCATCAATCGAAGCCTCATGGAAACCGGAGAGTACCTGTCTTTCCTGCTGGGGAAGACCATTTACACGAATCTCATGCTTCCCGGATAAGGCGCGAACAAATGTTCTGAAAAGCATAGACAGAATCCCAAAAGGATGGTACACTACTATGGTGTAGCATCCTTTTGCATACTTGATGAATGATTCAGTTAGGGAGCTTTTACATAGATGGATTTCAAACTTCATTCGGACTTTCAACCTACCGGAGATCAGCCGGAGGCCATAAAAGAGTTAGTGGATGGTTTCAAACAGGGCAACCAGTTTGAGACCCTGCTTGGCGTTACAGGATCCGGTAAGACCTTTACCATGGCCAACATCATTGAGCAGCTGAACAAGCCGACTTTGGTCATCGCCCACAATAAAACTCTGGCGGCCCAGCTCTACGGAGAGTTCAAGGAATTCTTCCCGGAGAATGCGGTGGAGTATTTTGTATCCTACTATGATTACTATCAGCCGGAGGCTTATGTGCCCCAGACGGATACCTATATTGAAAAGGATTCCTCCATCAATGACGAGATCGACAGGCTCAGACTGTCTGCTACGGCTTCCCTGGCAGAGCGCCGGGATGTGGTGGTGATCTCTTCCGTATCCTGCATCTACGGCATCGGTAGTCCGGACGATTATATGAACATGATGGTTTCCCTGCGTCCCGGGCAGATCAAGGACCGGGATGATGTGATCCGGGAACTCATTGAGATCCAGTATGACCGCAACGATCTGGATCTGGACCGGGGTACCTTCCGGGTACGGGGAGACGTGCTGGAGATCAATCCCGCCACCGGAAGCGATTTTATCATCCGGGTGGAGTTTTTCGGGGATGAGATCGATCGGATCACGGAGGTGGATCCTCTCACAGGTAATGTGCATGCTATGTTGGAGCATGCCTCCGTTTTTCCCGCCTCCCATTATGTAGTGCCCAGGGAAAAGATCACCCGGGCCTGTCAGGAAATTGAAAAAGAACTGGAGCAGCAGGTAAAATACTTCAAGGGTGAGGATAAGCTGTTAGAGGCCCAGAGGATCTCAGAGCGCACCAACTTCGATATTGAGATGCTCATGGAAACCGGATTTTGCAGCGGCATTGAGAATTACTCCCGCCATATGAACGGGACATTGCCGGGGCAGCCCCAGCAGACCCTTTTGGATTATTTCAAAGGGGACTTTCTCATCATCATTGACGAGTCCCATATGACGGTTCCCCAGATCCGGGCCATGTTCCATGGAGACCGTTCCAGAAAGGAAACCCTGGTGGAATACGGCTTCCGTCTTCCTTCGGCGCTGGATAACAGACCCCTGAACTTTGGGGAATTTGAGGAGCGCATCGATCAGCTTTTGTTTGTGTCCGCTACTCCTGCCCAGTATGAAAGCGACCATGAGCTGCTGCGGGCAGAGCAGATCATCCGGCCTACGGGACTTTTAGATCCCGAGGTCTTCGTGCGCCCTGTAGAAGGGCAGATCGATGATCTCATTGCAGAGATCAAAAAGGAAACTGCCGCCCATAATAAGGTGCTCATTACAACCCTTACCAAACGGATGGCGGAGGATCTGACAAGGTATTTGAAGGAAGCGGAGATCCGTGTGGAATATCTGCATTCCGATATCGATACCCTGGAGCGGGCAGAGATCATCCGGAATATGCGTATGGATGAGTTTGATGTGCTGGTGGGTATCAACCTGCTGAGAGAGGGTCTGGACATTCCGGAGATCTCTTTGGTGGCGATCCTGGATGCAGACAAGGAGGGCTTTCTTCGTTCCCATACCTCTCTGATCCAGACCATCGGGCGTGCCGCCCGTAATGTAAACGGCCATGTTATCATGTATGCGGATACCATTACGGATTCCATGCAGGCTGCCATCGATGAGACTAAGAGAAGAAGAGAGTTGCAGATGGCTTACAATGAAGCCCATCATATCACCCCCACCTCCATTAAGAAGGAGATCCGGGATCTCATCGCCATTTCCAAGAAGGTAGATCCCAAGGAAATGAAGATGGAAAAGGATTTCGAATCCATGAATCGCACGGAGCTGCTCCGGGAGATCGAGAAGGTAACCAATGCCATGAAGAGGGCAGCGGCGGAGCTGAATTTCGAAGAAGCGGCAGTGCTGCGTGACCAAATGAGTGAGATGAGAAAGCATCTGCGTGAAATAGACGAAAAGTAGGAGCACTATGGTTTTTTCTACTGTTATTTTTCTTTGTGCATTTTTGCCCATCACCATAATTGCATATTACCTGGTGCCGAAGGCTTGCAAGAACTATGTGCTTTTGCTCGCAAGTCTGTTTTTTTATGCCTGGGGAGAGCCCAAGGCTGTTTTTGTGATGCTGGCTTCCATCCTTTGCAATTACCTGCTGGGATTGGGAATCGCAACTATGAAACAGAAAAAGCCTCTGCTTTGTCTGGCCCTGGCAACCAATCTGGGAATTCTGTTTGTATTTAAGTATCTGACCTTTGCAACGGAGAATCTGCACCGGATCAGCGAGGGGATCCCGGTAATTCAGATTGCCCTGCCCATCGGGATTTCCTTTTATACCTTTCAGGGGTTGAGCTACGTCATTGATGTGTATCGGGGAGAGGCACCCCAAAAGAATCCCTTTTCTCTGGCGCTGTATATCTCTATGTTTCCCCAGCTCATTGCCGGGCCCATTGTGCGTTATGCGGACGTAAGCAGGCAGCTGACCTTGCGGGTGCATGATACTCAGAAGTTTTATGAAGGAGCCCGCAGGTTTATTTTGGGACTGGCGAAAAAGGTGATCCTGGCAAACCAAATGGGAGCTTTGGCGGATCTTATCATGGAGGGAGATTATGCGGTGATGAGCACCCCTGCCGCCTGGCTGGGAACCCTTGCCTATACCCTGCAGATCTATCTGGATTTTTCCGCCTATTCCGATATGGCCATCGGCTTGGGAAAGCTTTTCGGATTCTCCTTTAAGGAAAACTTCGATATGCCCTATCTCTCATCCTCTGTTCGGGAATTTTGGCGCAGATGGCATATGTCCCTGTCGGGATGGTTTCGGGACTATCTGTATATCCCTTTGGGAGGAAGCAGAACAGGTAACGTATATCTGAACCTCTTTGTCGTTTTTTTGGCTACCGGAATCTGGCATGGTGCAGGCTGGGGCTTTCTGTTTTGGGGAATCTGGCACGGCCTGTTTGTGATAGCAGAGAGACTCCTGGGAAAAAGACACCTTCCCAAGGCTCTGGGATGGATCTACACCATGGTGGTGGTAATGATCGGCTGGACTCTGTTTCGCATTGTGGAGATTGGTCCCTTTTTTGCTTACTTAAAGGTGCTCTTCGGTCTTCGGGCAGGAACCTTTACGGCCTTCGGCCTTCGTCATTATCTGACCAATCAGAGGATTTTTTATCTGATCCTCAGCCTTTTGGTAAGCCTTGTGTTTGACAGATGGATCAAAGAGCCACTGGCAGACAGAATGAATGGTAGAGGAAATGAAGAAACGAAAGGCGGCATAAGTGAAGATAGCAAGAATGAAGACGGCAAAAAAGTAAATAGCAAAAGCGAAGAGGCCAAGAAAGTTAGTGAAGGCTTACTTTATGGTGTGGATCTGGCGGAAAAGCTGCTGCTTTTGCTGTTGCTGGCGGTTTGCTTTATCTATATGATCAACAGCACCTATAACCCCTTCATCTATTTCCGGTTTTAAACTATTAAGAGTATGAAAACAGAGAACACAAAACCAGAATTGAATAAAGCCTTCAGAAGGAAGCGAATCACCAACCTTCTGTTTGCCCTTGTTTTTGTGGGAATGCTGATTTATCCCTTTTTGCGACTGGATACCACGGAGGTTATCGATTCCCAAACGGAGAATCGCAGGATGACCATGTGGCCCGGCTTTTATCCAGACGGCTCCTACAATGAGTGGTATGGACACTATGTGGAGGACCGGGTGGCCTTTCGGGAGGAAGCAGTGCGCATCTACATGGACAGCGTCTATGCAGTATTCGGAGAGTTTGCGGAAAAGCTTCATATGTACGGCAAGGACAAGGAGATCTTTCCGGCAGACGAAGGGTACCTGTCCGCGTACCAGCATCTGGCAACGGACGAAGCCCTTATCGATGACCTGGTGACCTACCTGGATCGCAGTAACCGGTATCTGCAGCAGCAAAACATTCCCTTCGTGTTTTTGGCAGGGCTGGATAAGAAAACGGTATATCCGGAATATATGCCCGATGATATCCACGTGGATGAGAGCCGGGAGAGCATTATGGAGAATCTGTCCCGAAAGCTGGAGGAAAAGAAGGTTGCCTACGTGATCCCCGTAGAGAAATTTCGGGCAGCGGCCACCAGGGATGAAAACAGGATCTATAACCGCACCTGCGACAGTGCCCACTGGAATGAAAACGGTCTGATGCTGGCTCTTTCCCTTTTGCAGGAGGAGATCATCAAACAGGAAACACAGATGCGGGGAGAAACGGAGCTTTCCCCCATCCTTTCGGAGCATTTCAAAAAGAAGACGGAAACGGCGAAGCTGGAGTTTTTATCTCTTCCTCTGACGGAGGAGGTTCCGGTATATGACCTTCGGAAAAAGCAGAAAAAAGCCCTGGTGCAGGAGGAAGGCTTTATCGATACCATTGAGCATATCGAAGGGCCCTTTGTCTCCCACCTGATCTGCGACGAGGCGGCCACAGATCAGAAGATCCTGGTTTTCGGAGACAGCTTCCTGCAGACTCATATGCAGCTATTTTGCCAGCAGTATCACGACGTCTATGCCTTCGGCAGACAAAATTATGAGAATTTGCAACTTTATGTGGAAACTTTACACCCGGATGTGGTAGTCTTTGAAAATGCGGAGCGTGCCTTTGTGGATGATCTGTACAACTACACCAATCTGGCGGGAGTGACTTACCCCGGGATTGAATGAGATCGAGTGAGACTAAGAAATAGATAGGAAAGAAGAACAGAAATGAACGACAAAAAGGAACTGATCAGAATACGGGGTGCCAAGGAGCACAACCTGAAGAACATTGACCTTACCATCCCCAGAAATAAGCTGGTGGTACTCACCGGATTATCCGGTTCGGGAAAATCCTCCCTGGCCTTTGATACCATTTACGCCGAGGGACAGCGCAGGTATATGGAATCCCTTTCCTCCTACGCAAGGCAGTTTTTGGGCCAGATGGAAAAACCCAATGTGGAGAAGATCGACGGACTGTCTCCCGCCATCTCCATCGACCAGAAATCAACCAACCGCAATCCCCGTTCCACCGTGGGAACCGTAACGGAGATCTACGATTATTTCAGACTGCTCTACGCCAGAGTGGGAACCCCCCATTGCCCCAGCTGCGGCAGGGTCATTAAAAAGCAGACCGTAGATCAGATGGTGGATGCTATTATGCAGCTGGAGGAGCGAACCAAGATCCAGATCCTTGCGCCCATTGTCAGAGGCCGTAAGGGTATGCATGAAAAGGTTTTGGAGCGGGCCAAGAGAAGCGGCTATGTCCGTGTCCGGGTTGACGGCAACATGTATGAACTCTCCGAAGAGATCAAAATGGAGAAAAACATCAAGCACAACATCGAGATCGTTGTGGATCGTCTTATTGTACGGGACGGGATCCAGAGAAGGCTGACGGATTCTTTGGAAAACGCCATGTCCTTATCCGAGGGACTCATTCTTGTGGATGTGGATGGCGGGGAAGAGATGACCTTTTCCCAGAGCTTTTCCTGCCCGGACTGCGGCATCAATATTACGGAGATCGAACCCAGGAGTTTTTCCTTTAACAACCCCTTTGGTGCCTGTCCTGTTTGCGCAGGCCTGGGGTATAAGATGGAGTTTTCCGCGGATCTCATGATCCCGGATCAGAGCCTTTCCATTAACCAGGGTGCCATCGTTTGCAACGGCTGGCAGAGTGCCAACAAATCCACCAGCTTCACCAATGCGGTGCTGCAGGCTCTGGCAAAGCACTATCATTTTTCCCTGGATACTCCCTTTGAGGATTATCCCCAAAAGATCCGGGATCTTATCATCTACGGAACCGACGGAGAAGAGGTACAGGTGTATTATGAGGGACAGCGGGGGAAAGGCGTTTACCCCGTGGCTTTTGAAGGCCTGATCCGAAATGAAGAACGCCGGTATCGGGAGACTTTTTCGGAGAACCAGAAGGCGGAGTACGAGAAGTATATGTCCATCACCCCCTGCAAGGAATGCGGCGGCATGCGCCTGAAAAAAGAGTCCCTGGCAGTGACGGTGGCAGATAAAAATATCTTTGAGATTACAAATATGTCCATCGGAAAGCTGGGTAGGTTTTTGGAGGATATTCCCCTGACAAAGCAGGAGGAGATGATCGGGCATCAGATTTTAAAGGAGATCCGAAGCCGTGTCAGCTTTTTGAATCATGTGGGATTGGAATACCTGTCTCTTTCCAGAGCCACGGGAACCCTTTCCGGTGGCGAGGCCCAGAGGATCCGTCTTGCCACGCAGATCGGTTCCGGTCTTGTGGGAGTTTGCTACATTTTGGATGAGCCCAGTATAGGACTTCATCAGCGGGACAATGATAAGCTGTTGCAATCCTTAAAGGATCTTCGGGATCTGGGGAATACATTAATCGTGGTGGAGCATGATGAGGATACCATGCGCCAGGCTGACTGGATCGTGGATATCGGACCGGGTGCCGGCTCGGAAGGCGGCGAGGTGGTAGCCGAGGGACCTGCAGAGGATATTATGAATACCCCGGGGTCTATTACCGGAGATTACCTGGCAGGCAGACGGAGCATTCCGGTGCCGAAGATGCGAAAGACCCCCAGCGGCTGGCTGAAGGTGAAGGGGGCTGCGGAGAACAATCTGAAAAATGTGGATGTGGAGATTCCCCTGGGTGTCATGACCTGCGTCACCGGCGTATCCGGGTCCGGAAAATCTTCACTGGTAAACGAGATCGTATATAAACGCCTTGCAAGGGATCTGAACCGAGCCCTGACTATCCCCGGAAAGCATAAGACCATTGAGGGCATCAAGCAGCTGGACAAGGTCATCGATATCGATCAGTCCCCCATCGGCAGAACCCCCAGATCCAATCCCGCCACCTATACGGGACTCTTTGACGATATCCGGGATCTCTTTGCATCCACCCAGGATGCCAAGGCCAAGGGCTATAAAAAGGGACGTTTCTCTTTTAATGTCAAGGGCGGACGCTGCGAAGCCTGCTCCGGAGACGGTATCATTAAAATTGAGATGCACTTTTTACCGGATGTCTATGTGCCCTGCGAGGTTTGCGGCGGCAAGCGTTACAATCGGGAAACCTTGGACGTACTGTATAAGGGAAAAAGCATAGCTGATGTGCTGGATATGACGGTGGAGGAGGCCCTTCCCTTTTTTGCCAACCTGCCGAAGATCCAGAGAAAAGTGCAGACCATGTATGACGTGGGCCTTTCCTACATCAAGTTAGGTCAGCCCTCCACTACCCTATCCGGTGGTGAAGCCCAGCGTGTAAAGCTGGCTACCGAGTTGTCCAGACGTTCCACGGGAAAGACCATCTATATTCTGGATGAGCCCACCACGGGACTGCATTTTGAGGATGTGAGAAAACTGGTGGAGATCCTCCAGCGCCTTGCAGAGGGCGGCAACTCGGTTCTCGTCATCGAACACAACCTGGACGTGATCAAAACCGCCGACTACATCATCGATATCGGTCCGGAAGGCGGAGACCGGGGCGGCCAGATCGTTGCCACGGGAACCCCGGAGCAGGTTGCTCAGGTGGAACAGTCCTATACGGGACAGTACATACGGAAAATGCTGGACAAAGAGGATGCCGCAGAGGGTAAAAAGGCGAAAAAAGGACGGAAAAAATAAGCCTAAGGTTTTGGAAAAAAAGAGCCGATATAAGAGGTAACGAAAACAGTATATCACGCAGGGACGCATCTGATTTGGGTAAGGATTACCCAAAATATGGGTGCGTCCCTGTGTCTTGATACAAGATTTTGGGCAAAGGAAGAAATCGAAAAATCCTTTGAAAATATGCCTCTTATGCGTTATAATTTATCTGTATGTCCAGATGTAGATAAGACAAGAGCGAAAGAATGCGGAAAGGGGCATGAATATGCAATATACAGATATCGGAATCGATCTGGGTACCGCGAGTATCCTGGTTTATATCAGAGGAAAAGGTGTTGTGCTCAAGGAGCCCAGCGTTGTGGCTTTTGACAGGGACACCAATAAGATCAAAGCCATCGGTGAGGACGCCAGACTGATGCTGGGAAGAACCCCCGGCAATATCGTGGCAGTAAGACCCTTGAGACAGGGCGTTATCTCGGACTACAGCGTAACCGAGAAGATGATGAAGTATTTCATCCAGAAGGCACTGGGAAGAAAGTCCTTCCGTAAGCCCAGGATCGCAGTTTGCGTACCCAGTGGCGTTACCGAGGTAGAGAAAAAGGCCGTTGAGGATGCTACCTATCAGGCAGGTGCAAGAGAGGTATCCATCATCGAGGAGCCCATTGCAGCAGCCATTGGTGCAGGTATTGATATCAGCAAGCCCTGCGGCAATATGATCGTAGATATCGGCGGTGGTACTTCTGATATCGCAGTCATCTCTTTGGGAGGCACCGTAGTCAGTGCATCCATCAAGATCGCGGGAGATGATTTTGACGAAGCCATCGTGCGTTATATGAGAAAGAAACACAACCTTCTCATCGGTGAGCGTACCGCAGAAGATCTGAAGATCAAGATCGGAAGCGCTTACAAGAGCGTAGAAGTAGATGTAGCCCAGGTAAGGGGCAGAAACCTGGTAACCGGACTTCCCAGAACCGTGGAGGTTACCAGCGAAGAAATGGAAGAAGCACTGCGTGAAGCAACCAGCCAGATCATTGATACGATCCACAGTGTGCTGGAGAAAACGCCGCCTGAGTTGGCAGCGGATATCGCGGATCGAGGAATCGTACTGACGGGTGGAGGTTCCCTTCTGGCAGGACTGGAGGATCTGGTTCACGCCAAGACCGGTATCAATACCATGACCGCAGAGGATCCCATGACCTGTGTGGCCATCGGAACCGGAAAGTACGTGGAATTCCTTGCCGGATACAGAGAAGAAATCTAACGCAGGGATAAGTACGGAGGAAAAATATGGTAAAAGGTCTCTACACTGCATATACGGGTATGCGCCATCAGCAGAACAGGATGGATATTCTGTCCAACAATATGGCGAACTCCGCAACGGTGGGCTTTAAAAAGGAAGGCGCCACCAACCAGGCATTTAAGGATGTACTGGCGTACCGTATCAAGGACGCAACCGACGGCTGGCGCGGTGTAGGGGTCGGAAAGATGAATCTGGGTGTCAAGATCGGTGAGAGCTATACCGATTATTCCCAGGGAGGCTTTCATGCCACGGATAATGTCTTTGATCTGGCTATCGGCGGCGAGGGCTTTTTTGCCATCGAATATACCAATAAGGCAGGGGTAACCTCCACCAAATATACCAGAGACGGCTCCTTTACACTGGATGTAGATGGAGACCTGGTAACCAAGGACGGGGATTTCGTCCTGGATAAAAACGGAAAACACATCAAGCTGGATCCTATGAAGGAGACTGCCATTGACGCAAAGGGTAATATCACCCAGGGCGGGCAGATCCTTGCACAGATCCGGGTCGTAGATTTTGAAGATTACAACTACTTAGAGCACTTCGGAGAAAACTTCTACCAGCCGGTAGAGGGTTATCAGTTAAAAGAAACAGACGCAAAGGTCTTTTCCGGATATCTGGAGCAATCCAATGTAACAGTTGTCAGTGAAATGGTGGAACTGATCTCCATTTCCCGGGCCTATGATGCGAATCAGAAGGTGATCCAGACCATTGACGGATCCCTTGATATCGCAGCCAACCAGCTCGGAAAGCTGAATGGATGATACTAAGGAGGTAATCTTATGGTCAGAAGTTTATGGTCGGCGGCAACCGGAATGCATGCACAGCAAACCAATCTGGACGTCATTGCCAATAACCTTTCCAATGTCAATACAACAGGATATAAGACGGATGTGGTGGAGTTTAAATCTCTGCTTTATCAGAATATGCAGACGGAGACCACAACAGCCAACGGTGCCAATAAACCCATCGGTTCCCAGGTGGGCCTCGGTGTCCGCCAGGCTGCCATTACGGGAATCTTCCGCCAGGGCAGTCTCCTGGAATCGTCCTCCAATTCCTCCTTTGCCATTGAAGGAAACGGATTTTTCCAGATCCAGACGGAGAGCGGGGAAAAGCAATATACCAGAAACGGTAACTTTATCTGGGCTACGGACCGCGTCAACGGACAGGATGCACTGACGCTTACCACCTCCGACGGCCGGCCGGTACTGAGCTCCACCGGACAGAAGATCTCCATTCCCACCAGGCGTGCCAACGGCAGTGTCATCGTTGCCAACCAGATCGAGATCACCGGAGAGGGAGAGATCGGATACCCGGACGATACGGGAAACATCAAATCCATGGGCGTGAAGATCGGCGTATATCAGTTCCAGAATCCTTCGGGACTTTACAAGCATGATAACAGTTTGTATGCCGTAACCGAAGCCAGCGGTCAGGCCATCAACGAGGCAACCTCTAATGGCATTCGGAAAAGCCGGGTAGTACAGGGCTACATAGAAGGCAGCAACGTGCAGGTAGCAGATGAAATGGTCAACATGATCGTTGCCCAGAGAGCCTACGAAATGAACTCCAAGGTCATCCAGACTACGGATAGTATGATGGATACTGCTAATAACTTGAGACGTTAACGAGCGACGGCATAGACGCAAGCACGAACGATGCTCCTGCTTGCAGGTGAGCATCGCTTCGGGATTGTGGATATATCTCGCGACAGCGAGACAGCGAAAAACACGAAGTGTTTTGAGCTTGACGTCGCGAGGGGAGAAAACATATGATAGATACAAGCAGCATGTACATGAACATGGCAAACGCCACCAACGCTCCATCCTCCAACATCGACGCCCTAAAGAGAAAAGATTTTTCCCAGGCCTCCGACGAGGAGCTGATGGATGCCTGCAAGCAGTTTGAATCATACTTCGTGGAAATGGTCATGAAGGAGGTTACTAAGAATGTCCCCCTGACCATGGGTGGGGATAGCGATCCCAACAGTACCCTTTTGGATTTTTACAAGGAAAAGACCATCTCCTCTCTGGCGGAGCAATCTACGGAGCAAAACAGCCTTGGGCTGGCGCAGCAGATGTATGAGCAGATGAAACGCTCCAGCAATACCGTAACCATGGAAGAAATTCTGCAGCACCAGGCGGAGCTGAAGGAGGAAAAGCAACCGGAAGAAACCGTTACGGAAACGGAATAAAGAAAATGATCCCACCCCCCAACCGAAAGGTTGGGGGTATTTTTGTACCACAAAATCTGGTATAATGAGGGACGTATGGAAACAAAAGAAGTCTTTATCGAGGGAATTAAATATCGCAGCGAGGAAAACGGATATACGGTCATGATGGCCATGGAGGGCAGAGAGGAACTGTTCGTAGTGGGCTATTGCAATCGTGATCTCTCCGGAGAAACCCTCAGGATCAGCGGACAGATGCGGTTTCATCCCAGCTACGGTCCGCAGTTTTATATGCAGGAATATGAGCAGATCATGCCCACAGATATAGACAGCATCCGACGCTACCTTTCCTCCGGAGTCATCAAAGGCATCGGCGCAGTTATGACGGAGCGCCTTCTTTCCGCCTTCGGCACTGATGTGCTTCGGATTATGGAGCAGGAACCGGAACGGCTGGCGGAGATCAAGGGCATCAGCCTTCGCAAGGCCCAGGAGTTGGGGATTCAGGTGGAGGAAAAGAGCCGGGCCAGAGAGGCCATGATGTTTTTGCAGCAGTACGGCCTTAGTAATCGGATGTCTGTAAAGATCATGGACTACTACGGGGATGAGATGATGAACCGCCTTTCGGAGGACCCCTACTGCCTGGTGGAGGATATTGAAGGTATCGGTTTTAAGACGGCGGATGAGATTGCCCTGCAGATGGGAATTTTGAAAACCGCCGAACACAGGGTGCATTGCGGCATCCGGTATGTACTGCAGCAGACCCTTTTAGAAGGGAACACCTACCTGCCTACAGAGGAGCTTCTGGTTTCGGCAGCGGAGCTTTTGGGCATTGAAAGAAGCAACGTGGAGGAAGCGGTTTCGGATATGGCGCTGGAGAAAAAGCTCCACATCCGGGATGACTGTGTTTTTGATCAGGGCGTTTATCTGGCAGAGCAGCGCTGTGCCAAGGCTCTTACGGACCATAACTGGGTATCTTCGGAATCGGAGGAGGAGATCCGCCGCATCATCGAAAAGGTGGGAGCCGGAGACGATCTGACCTTTGATCCCCTGCAAACGGAAGCGGTGATCCGAGGAGTGCGCCACGGCGTTTTCATTCTGACGGGAGGACCGGGAACGGGAAAGACCACCACCTTGAATACCATGATCCGTGTCTTTTTACATCTGGGCAGGGATCTGGTGCTGGCGGCCCCCACAGGCAGAGCAGCCAAGCGAATGAGCGAAGCCACGGGATATGAGGCAAAGACCATTCACCGCCTTTTGGAAGTGAAAGCAGGAGTGGATTCCAGACGCCCCTCCTTCGAACGCAATGAAGACAATCCCTTAGAGGCGGATGTCATTATCGTAGATGAAATGTCCATGGTGGATCTGTTTTTGTTCCAGGCTCTTTTGCGTGCCCTTCCGCCGGAGGCCAACCTGATCATGGTTGGGGATCCCAATCAGCTTCCAAGCGTGGGACCGGGCCAGGTACTGGCAGACCTTCTGGGCAGCGGACTGTTTGAGAACGTGGAGCTGGAGAGGATCTATCGTCAGAAGCAGGAAAGCCGCATTGTAGTAGGGGCCCATATGATCCGAAAGGGAGAAATGATCCCTTTGCAGGAAAAGAGCGAGGATTTCGTCTTTCTTCCCCGGGATAACGCCAGAGATATCCAAAGGGACATTTTGACCTTGGTTACAAAGCAGTTGCCCTCTCATTTTCATGTCAGACCGGACCAGATCCAGGTACTTACCCCCATGAAAAAGGGGATGCTGGGAGTGGGAGAGATGAACCTTTTGCTCCAGCGTTTTTTGAATCCGCCTGAGGACGGAAAAGCGGAAAAGGAGTTTGGGGACAAACTGTTTCGCATCGGCGATAAGGTGATGCAGACCAAGAATGATTACCAGATGCACTGGCAGATCCGGGGCTACAACCGCATCCTTTTGGAAGAGGGAGACGGGGTGTTCAACGGAGATGTAGGTGTCATTCAGGCCATCGACGAACAGGACAGAAGTGTGGAGGTTCTGTTTGACGATGGGAAATGTGCCCTTTACGGCTTCGACCAGGTGGGAGATCTGGAGCTGGCCTACGCTATGACCATTCACAAATCTCAGGGAAGCGAGTATCCGGTGGTGATCCTGCCCCTGTTGGGGGTGCCTTTTCAGATGATTTACCGAAACCTGTTATATACTGCCATCACCAGAGCCCAGCAGTGCGTGTTGATCCTGGGCAGTGCAGAGGTGGTGGCTTCCATGATCGGCAGTCGGGAGAAAAAGAGACGCTACACCGGACTTGCACAGCGATTGGAGGAAATGGCCTACGAGGAAAAGTAAAGCACTCATCAATGATATACTGGATCTGTTGTATCCTCCCAGATGTCCCATCTGTGACAGGGTGCTGCCCTTTCGAAGCGGCGTGGTATGTGAGAGCTGCTTGGAGGAGCTTCCCTATGTGGGAGAGGAGTACTGCTTAAAATGCGGCAAGCCCCTTCGAAAAAAGGGAGCCGAGTATTGCAATGACTGCAGCAGGATCCGACACCTTTTTGTGCAAAACCGCGCCCTGTTTTTTTACGATGACAGGATGAAGCGTTCCCTGTATCGGCTCAAATACGCCGGACGTCGGGAGTACGCGGACACCTTTGCCCGTCTTGCAACCGAGCATCTGGGGGCGTATATCAAAGGCATAAAGGCGGATTGCATCATGGCAGTCCCCCTGCATAAAAGCCGTTTGCGAAAGCGAGGCTACAACCAGGCAGCCCTCTTTGCAAAGAGCCTGTCTGCCCGGACGGGGATACCGTTTTCAGGCAGCAGTATAAAGCGGGTTCGCGCCACCCTTCCCCAGAAGGGTCTGAATCCCGCGCAGCGCCAAGAAAATTTGAAAAAGGCTTTTATTATAAGGCAAAATGATGTAGAATCAAAGATAGTGCTATTGGTGGATGATATCTATACAACAGGCAGTACACTGGATGCTCTGGCAGGGGAGATGACAGAGGCCGGGGCAAAGAAAGTGTATGGTCTGACCATCGCCATCGGCCGTGACGGTGGCAGAGAAGAGTTGCTTTCGGATTAAGCTATGGGAGGTATTGGGAATGCAGGTTAGAAATTGCAGAAAATGCGGTTGTCTGTACAACTATGTGACGGGGCCTTCAATCTGTCCTGCCTGTCTGCAAAAGATAGAGGACAAATTCCAGGAGGTAAAAAAATATATCCAGCAGCACGGAAGAGCGGATATGGAGGAGATCTCCAGGGAGTGCGAGGTGGACACGGCGCAGATCCAGCAGTGGATCCGGCAGGAGCGGCTGCAGTTTTCCGATGATTCCCCCATCAAGGTTACCTGTGAGATGTGCGGCAAGATGATCTCCGGCGGAAGATTCTGTGCAGCCTGCAAGGATCAGATGGCAAGAAGTCTGAACCAGGCCATGGGCCTTGGAGGCGTTTTGACGGAGGCACCTCCGGACAGAGAAAGCGGCAGACGTGGGAGCACCAACAGAATGCGCTTTTTGGATAACAGATAAGGCGGTAAGTTATGCTGAATGAAGAGAGAATCAAACTGATGACGAAAATGGCTGCTTACGAAGAAAATGAAGGCAAGCAGTTCATGGCCATCGGCAGTTACTTTCGAAGCGACTATATGGGGAAACAGGTGATCCATTCGGTGATCAGTGCCACCATTGCTTACCTGGTAGTTCTGGGACTTTATATCTACTACCATTTTGAAAGTCTCATGCAGGACATCTACAAATTGGATCTTCTGGGGATGGGAAAGCAGGCACTTTTCTACTATGCCATCTTTGTGGCGGGCTATGCCATAATCACCTATATTGTCTATTCGGTACGTTATAACAGGGCCCGTAAGAGCCTTCGAAGATACTATAATCATTTAAAACAATTACTGGCGATGTACGATCTGGAGAATAAATAAGCCGGTAAAGGGAGCGTTATGTCAGCATTATTGGAAATCAGAGATGTACTTAGGGATTTTTACAGCAAACACGAGCTTTATCTTTTTCCGTTTTTAAAGTTCTGTCTTGCCTTTGTAGTGATCCTCACCATCAACTTTAATCTGGGAGTCACTTCCAGGATCAGCAATATGGTAGTGGTTCTCATGGTAGCACTGCTATCGGCGTGCCTGCCCATGAACCTTCTGGTGGTTTTCGCCATGGTCTTTACGGTGATCCATTTTTACGAGATCTCACTGGAATGTGCCATTGCAGGCGGAGCTGTCTTTCTGCTCATGTTTTTACTGTACTATCGCTTCTCTCCGAGAAATGCACTGGTGGTGCTGTTTATGCCCATCTTTTTCGGACTGAAGATTCCCTTTGTAGTACCCATTGTAGTGGGCCTTCTTTGCTCCGTCACCGGAACTGTGGCTGTGGCCTGCGGCGTCATCGCCTACTATGTCATCACCTATATGAAAGACAATGCAACCCTCATCAGCTCCCTGGATGCGGATAATCTCATCGTCAGATTCCGCTACATCATAGATGGACTTTTGGAGAAAAAAGGCGTGCTGGTGGTGCTTCTGGCATTTTGCAGCGCAACCATCATCGTATGGCTTCTTCGCAGACTTTCCGTAGATTATGCATGGACCATCGCCATCTTTGCGGGCACCGTTATCATGGCAGTGATCCTGCTTTTGGGTGGTCTCAATTATGATACGGGTCTTTCCACAGGAGCAATGATCGGCGGACTTTTAGGTTCAGTACTTCTGGCTTTGGTGGTACAGTTCTTTGCCTTTAACGTGGATTATTCCCGAACGGAGCAGGTGCAGTTCGAGGATGACGAATATTACTATTATGTGAAAGCAATTCCGAAGAATTCGGTTTCCAAATCAAAGAGGGCTGTCAAGAAGATCACAAGCGTTCTTTGACAGATCCCGATATTCTTTCAGACTACAAGATTCGAAACGGAAGTAAGATATGCAAAAGATCAGTTCTGTTATATCAAGGTATATTACAAATATTCATATCCCTTCCCATTTAACAGCTACGGATGTGATCGAGATCCTGATCATTGCGTTTTTGGTGTATCAGATCCTGGCCTGGGTGCGTTCCTCCCGGGCGTGGAATCTGCTCAAGGGCGTGGTGGTCATTTTGGCATTTCTGGTTGTGGCTGTTATCTTTAACATGTCAACCATCCTGTGGATCGCAGGCAAGGTCTTCACCATCGCGGCAACCGCTATCGTAGTGATCCTGCAGCCCGAGCTTCGGCGTGCACTGGAGCAGCTGGGACAAAAGAGCTTTGTCAACGGCCTTTTTTCCCTGGGAAATGCAAGAGAGACTGCCGGAAAGTTTTCCGACCATACCATCAATGAGATTGTACGGGCCTGCTATGAAATGGGCCGGGCCAGAACCGGAGCTCTTATCGTCATCGAGCAGGATACGCCCTTGCAGGAATATGAGCAGACCGGTATCGAAGTGGATGCCATCGTAACCAGTCAGCTGCTCATCAACATTTTTGAACACAACACGCCCCTTCATGACGGTGCCGTGATCCTCAGGGGAGACCGAATCACCTGGGCAACGTGCTATCTGCCCCTGTCCGACAATATGGAGCTTTCAAAGGAGCTGGGTACCAGACACAGAGCGGGGGTTGGTATTTCCGAAGTGACGGATTCCGTGACACTGATCGTATCCGAGGAGACCGGACGTGTTTCCGTAGCCAAGGGCGGAAAACTGAAGCGCAACATCGAATCCGATGAGCTTCGGGCGGAACTGATCCGTTTGCAGAAAAAGACAGATGAGAAGAAGAGCCGCAGAAAGGGCGGAGAGAAGAAAAACGGCGAGAAGAAGAGCGAAAATGACGACAGCCTAAATCCGCAAAGCGGGCAGAAGAAGCAAAAGAAGCAGAAGAACCGGAAGTAAACGCTGCAGGGAATGATCGAATGAAGGAATGGGTGCAAAAATACATCTTGAATAATATGGTGCTGAAGGTGGCATCTCTGGCCGTTGCCATTATCCTGTGGCTTGTGGTGGTGAATGTCTCCGATCCCGTTGTGGACACCACCTATACGGATATTCCGCTAACGGTGGTGAATGCAGATGCCATTACCTCCGATGGGAAGGTCTATGAAATGGTTGCCTCCAACATGGTTACCATTTCCGTCAGCGCAAAGCGCTCCATCCTGGACTCCCTCAGCGGAGATAATTTTAAGGCGGAAGCGGATCTGTCCCTGTTCAACGAAGAGACGGGGATGGTTCCCGTGAAGGTATCCAGCAACCGTTACAGCGACAAGATCGAGAGCATTCGAAGCAAGACCGAGAGCGTAGAGGTGCTGGTGGAGGACGGGCTTCGCAAGCAGTTTGTCATCACCCCCGAGGTCAGCGGCGAGCCTGCTGAGGACTATATCATTGGCAATGTGACCACGGCGGAAAACGTGGTGCGTATTTCCGGCAGAGAGTCTGTGGTTTCCAAGATTGCCAAGGTCACCGCAGAGGTTTCCGTGGATGGTCTGGACAGCGATGTGAACACCTCCGTGGATCTGAAGCTCTATGACGAAGACGGAGAGCAGATCAAGAATTCCAATCTGGTCAAGAACATCTCTACGGTTGCCATTGCGGTGGAGATTCTGGCCACCAAGGATCTGGAGATCCGGTACAACTATACCGGCAAGCCGGCCGATGGATACATGGTTTACGGTTCGGTGACGGGTACCATGAACTCGGTTAAGGTGGCAGGCCGCAATTCGGATCTGCAGAGAGTAAATTACCTGGATATCGGCAATCCCTATCTGGATGTGACGGGTCTTTCCGAGACAACGGAGGTTGAGGTGGATCTGAACAAGGTGATCCCCGAAGGCCTGCGGCTTGTGGATGAGGAAAACGACACCCTGAGTATTACCATTCCCATCCAGCAGCTGGTGGAGCGGGAAGTGGTGCTGCAAAAGAGCGTGGTAAGGATCGGCAAGCTGGAAGGAAATCTGAAGGCTGAGCTTATGGCAGATCGCACCATCTCCTTCATGGTAACGGGGGTGCAATCGGCTATTTCCTCCATGAATCTGTCGGATATCAAGGCTACTGTGGACTGGGATGCCTATATGGATGACAACGGTATTGCAGAGATCACACCCGGCACCTACAGACTGCCTCTGACCATTACGCTTCCTGAAGATATCACCACGGTGAAAGAGGTTATGGTTTCCCTGCGCGTGACGGAAAATGAATAAAAGGCATTGCGTTACCGGATGAAGTCCGCCGTGAATTGGAAGAAACGCTGCCGGATCACTAAAACGTTTTCGTGCAATTTGAATATTTTTCGCCCAAAAACCAAACTTTTTGTGGCAATATTGTACATATTATGCTATAATCATTTCATTCATCTGATTAACAAAATGATTGGGTACGGTGAGGGGATGGGCTGTATCAGGTCGTTTTGTTAAAGAGGGGATGGAACCAAAGGGAATTGGATTTTCGGCTCAAAAGGACTTGACGCCTATGTATCTGGACTTACAATCTTTAAC
>JAEEGL013484637.1_pt1 | contig 25577 bp, 17 predicted proteins | sample 9134231 | NCBI WGS metagenome assembly JAEEGL01 (sample SAMN16246548, study PRJNA631951) | gut metagenome | biome: gut microbiome; feature: rumen; material: fiber-attached | host: Bos | place: Iran: Karaj | collected 2018-10
CGTAGCAACACCGGTCAGCCTGAATGGACGTCTGCGACTATTCAGGCGGTTGCGGACAGACCGGATGGGCCTTTTACCGAGATATACGGGGCCGAGGTGCTCGGTTCATTCCGCGATGAGGGATTCTGCGCAAAAACACTCCTCCTCGACGGTCACCGCTATATGTTCTATACCCAGGGTGAAGCGGTCTGCGGATCACATTTCGGTTCGATTGCGCTGCCGTCCGAACTGAAAGTCAGCGACGGAAAAGTTGTTCCCTGCTGGTGCTCTCCGCTTGATTTTGTTGTCGGTGAGCCTGTTATCACCCCGGAATCGAAGTTTGAAAACGCAAATCGCGGGCAGTACGGAACAACGGGTCGCTGGGAAAAGAGCAACGGAATCATAACTGGTTCCTCGGACAGAGACTGGTCGGTTGCCGTTTTCCCTGATGAACTAGACGACTGCTTTATGCGATGCGGCGTTATGACCGGAGATTCTTCTGCTGCGGGACTTGTGTTCCGTGCGTCGGCAGACGGCGCGCCCGGCGCATATGTCTGTCTGCTTGATCCCGTCCGCAGCGAGATAATGCTTTACACCTTGCGCGATTTCAGACTTATCGCCAGAAAGAAAACCGAAATTCGGCGCGACAGGTATTACGATATTCGTATCCTTGCCTGTGGCGGCGTAGTAACGGTTTATGTCGACGCTGTCCTTCAGCTTCAGCTGTTTGACGTATCGTTCGCCAAAGGAAGATGCGGCCTTTTAACCGAAAACGGAACCGCTTCGTTCAAAAATGTAACGGTCAGCCGGACAAACGACTGATTAAATAAAGAAAGAGGTACTACCCATGAAAAAAACAATTGCAATCATCCTTGTCGCAGTTCTTTCCGCTGTGATGATGGCATCGGCGGTTTTCGCCGATGAAGAACTTCCGTCCTTCATTCTTGACAAAGCCCAGACAGAAGCCGGAACGCTTTCCGAAAACTACTCATTCGTCGTTATCGACAAAGCGAGCGGCGAAGTCAAGCCTATGGTATTCAAAGGCACTGGGACGGAATTCAATCAGGGCAGAAACATATACCTGTTTGAAAACGCCGAAGGAAGCATTTGGGATTATCCCTACTGTTTCATCCATCAGACCACAACCGGATGCACGATGCATCCCGCGGGCAATGGCGACCCGGCTGTCTGCTTCACCGCACCGAAATCCGGTTCGATCGAAATCAACTACGTGATCTTCGGCGGTCAGACAACGCGTCTCGAGTTCTATAAGAACAAATATTCCGCAGACACCAAGTTTGACGAACACGTGTGCGCCGATCCGGCAAACGGAACTGACTTTAAAGCCACCGTCGAAGTAAAGAAAGGCGACAAGATCTACGTCGCTCTCGACTGCATTGACAACAATGCAAACGATGAGACCAACGCATGGGTAAACAGCATAGTTTACACGGCTGTCAACCCTGACACGGCCGACAGTCTTGTGATTTCAGCCGTCGCAGCTACGGTTGCCATGATAGGCCTCGGAGCGATCGTTGCCCCGAGAAAAGAGCACTGAAAACAATCCCCCGCGGGGCGGCACTCCGCCCCGCGGATTTTATCGGAAAAGATGAAAAAGACAATTGCACTGGCGCTGGCTCTGCTTACGGCCATTCTTGCCGTCGCCGCCTGCGGACCAAAAACTCCATCAGGACCGGCGCAGACTTCTGAGGCACCGGGCGATACGGAGGATGACGCCTACAGAACATCCGTTCCCGCCGGATTCGATGCCGACGGATATTCGTTTGTGATCCTCAATTCCGGCGTGCATGAGATTGCCGGCCTGCTGAACGATATGGTCGTGACGGATTATGAGGAGACATCAAACGACTACGTTTCCGAGGCGATTTACCGTCGAAATCTCGCAATAGAAGAAAAGCTTAAATGCTCGATCTCTGAAATCAACGAGCCATCAGGAGAGCTCGTCCGCAGGATAGACGACAGTTATCAGTCAGGAACCGATGATTACTCTCTCTGCAACATAATAGGCAACAACATTTACGGCGCAGCAAACAACGGTCTGCTTTACAACCTCAACGTCCTTCCATATGTCGATCTTACCCGCGAATGGTGGACTCAGGGCGCTGTCGAAGCCTACTCACTCAATCATCTGCTTTTCTACTGCTCCTCAGATCTGACCATATGTGACGATGAGGCGACATGTATTGTCATGTATAACCGCACCGTGGCAGAAAATTACCGGCTTGAAAGCCCGGAACAGATGTATGAGCTCGTCGTAAAAGGCGGCTGGACGTGGGAAAAGTTCTTTGCATCGGCAAAAAAAGTTTCGACCGGTGGTGACAACGGAGACGGCGTGCTTAGCGACGGAGACATGTTCGGCTGTATAGTCTGCGACTGGTCGTATATCGCAATGATGATTGCCGCCGACTGTCGCTTCTCCGAAAAGGAGGAAGGTGCGGATGACCGTCTCAGGATAGCCTTTGCCGATAAAAAGTTCATAGACCGGCTTGACCGTCTGGTCGATCTCACAAAGAGCAAGCGCGCCTTTCTCGCGACACTTTACGATGGAAAGTTTTCGCGTGACCACTTCGGCCAGAACGAAGCGCTTATGATCATGCAGGTCGTGGCACATATCCGAAACGCTCGGGCAACCGAGGATGATTTCGGGGTGCTTCCGATGCCAAAATATGACGATCAGCAGGACAACTACTATTCATATACAAACCGTGTCCCGTATCTCGGCGTCCCATGCACGATACAGCAGCCGGAAAAGGTCGGTGCGATACTTGAGGAGCTGACCGCGTTGTCCAGCAAGATCGTCATTCCGAATTATCTCGATAAATCAATAGGCGATAAATTCATGCGAGATCCGGGGTCGAAGCGTATGATTCCGTACATTTTCGGACACACAGTATATGACCCGCTCGTTACAACAGTCTGCTGGGACACGGTTTTCGGTTCGTTCACCAGCATGCTCAAATCCAGGGCGAATATGGTCGTCAACGTCGAGAAAAAATACGGAAACTATATTAGAGGCATTCTTGAAGACTCCTGGGAATGCTATACGAGAATTGCTGAAGAATACATATAACTTAACCGGCCGCGCATTCATCAGCGCGGCCATCACTTTTTTAGAATGAAAGAATCATTGATTATACCGGACAATCTAAAAAATGCCGAATATTCAAGTGAACCGTTGTACGGCGTTGCCGTAAATGACGGCTTCCAGCGACTTGATCCGAGCAACGTCATACAGCATGGGGGCGTTTACCACGCATACTGGACAAAAGCACCTGCCGGGCGCAATCTGTACACCGGCTCAATATGGCACGGAACATCTGCCGACGGTATTGTCTGGCAAGAAAAGAACGAGGTGCTTTCGCGCTCATCCGGCAACGACTGGGATAATTTCGGAGTAATAACTCCATACATAGTACCGTCCGGAGGCAGATTTTATCTGTTCTACACAGCGTCTCACGAATCTGTCGGTAAACCGTGGGCAGTCCGAGGTGAAGAAAACAAACGAAAAATAGGCGTTGCGGTTTCATCCGAACCGGAGGGGCCTTTTGTGCGGTGCGACAGTTCTCCTGTTCTGTCTCCGTCAGAGGAAGGGTGGGACTCATATCTTGTTGATGACACACACGTGATGGTTGTCGATGGCAAGTTTTACCTGTATTACAAGGGCGGAGATGTTAACGTAACCCCCGACACAACAAGGTGGGGACTTGCCGTTTCTGATAATATTCTTGGCCCGTACAGAAAACATGAAGGTAATCCGGTTACCGACAGCGGTCATACCGTATGCATCTTCAGGTTCGGATGTGGGTTCGCGGCGCTTTTCGACGACGCCGGTCCGCAGAAGCATACACTTCAGTACAGTTCGGACGGCATTGGCTTCTGGCATGTAAAAAGCCTCGGCCATATCGATACAGGTTGCGGCGCGTACGATCCCTCTGCCTTTTCCGGGCAAGTGGAAGAACCCGGTATGATCTGGGGACTTACTGCAGAGATTGACTGCCCCGTTCCGTTCCTAAAAAGATTCGAGATTGTTTTTTGAAAAATTATTCTGCTCTCTTACCGTCCATTTTTTTGCCGACAGAATACCCCCACGTCGTGAAACAAGGCGTGGGGGTCGTACTGTAAACTGAAAATTATCAGTTTTTATATTGTTTTAGATATATCTTTTCGTCCCGTGCTTTTAATTTCAGTTGTCGACAAATCGTCGACAACTCAATTTTACGGCTTTTTATTTTGTTCCAGTATGAACTTGGATAAATGATTTTTTATCGAGTCACTCGACAAAATTATTATCGAGTTTCATCGAGTGCAAATGATTTTTCAGTTTTTTGATTTGAATTGGTTATTTGTCTTTCTTTTCCTTCTTCACTCGGTTTTTGAAGCTGCCTTCAAGCCATGTTTAGTATTCTTCAGCGGATATTGTTCCGTTAAGACAGTCTTCCCGCATAAGAGTCATGTGTCTAAGAAGACGCCCCCTGCCTCGCGTTTCACAAGGCAGGGGGTAATGTTTTTAGAAGTATTTGCCCTTACGGGTTTTAAAAACTATTCCGTAAGATTAATCACATTGTATCCGAAGAAAAGCCGGACTGATGTCTGCGCAAATAAATCAGCTGTCCCTCGCGCGGCGAGGTAAAGCAGAAAGTAATGCCGTGCTCATTCAGTTCTTTCGACGACAGCGTAACCGGATCCCGGTACGGGAAGAATGATAAGGTATATTGGCCGGATATCAACCCCGGGAACTTGACCGTGAGTGAATCTTCTTCGCAATCAATCCTCTGTGCGACAGCCACAGTTTCGCTCTGATTGCGGTTCCGAAGTTCAAAACACCTGATTTTTTCATTGTTTCTATAGTACAGTACGGGATCTGTGTGATGATACACCTCGCAGTTGCTCAGGATATGCCTGTATTTTTTGTAGAAATCACATGCTTCTCTGAGAATATTGCCGTAATCGTCAGAAAGCGCTGCGAAATCTCCGCTGAGATGCATACGCCCGAGCATGGAATTTGTCATAGCCAAAATAAAATCCTCTTTGCTCTGACAATCTTTAGTCCATGACCAGATTCCGCATTGCGATGGATGAACAAACTTGCTGACATTGTACGCCAGAGCACCGAGCAGACGGAAATCCCCTTGGTCGGTTATGGAACCGAGATCTGCCCGTGAAAGCGAGTTGTACTCAAGCCGCATACCGCCTGAGGAGCAGTTCTCGATGATCATCTCTGGATGGCGTGCTCTTATGCCGTCAAGCCATTTGTCGTATGCCAGACGGTTAAGCCTGATTCCTTCCGCCGGATTCTCGCTTCCGCAGTTGTCGGCCCCCGGCACGCTGTCGCTGTTATAGTCGATTTTTACGTATTCAAATCCCCATTCGGCAAAGCGGTCAAATATCCGGTCTGCGTATCTCCTGACTTTCTCTTTTGTAAAGTTTAGAAATCTGTGTTGCGCGTCAGTCACGAATCTGCCGTTCCGCATAAGTAACATAGATTCGTCGTTATAATGTTCTGCCTTCGCTCCGATGCCTTCGATCTCACACCAGATGCCGGCTTTCATTCCATGCTTTTTTATTTCATCAGTCAGATACTTCAATCCGTGCGGGAATCTTTCAGGATCGGGATCCCAGTGCCCGAGATAATCCCACAGAGACCCGTTTTTCGGGACGTGCCATCCGTCGTCGGTAACATAGTATTCAACGCCGCAATCTCTAAGCGTATCAAGCTGTTTAAATATCTCTTCTTCGTTGTTAACGCCCATCAGATTGAGCCAGTCGTTATAAATAATCGGCATAGAAGTGTCATTCAGACCGTGCCTGATGAGTGCTATTTCCCGATAAAGATGCATGAGATTAAGAATTTTGTCGCAGTCTCCGCAAGATACTGCAATAGCCGCGACAGGCGAAACAAACGAGTCTCCCGGTTTCAGGGTCAGCGACCATCCAGTGTGGGTTTCATTTCCTATACCACCCTGCATATAAAGCCAGGCACCTGATGGGTGCGGCTCTCCGTTGCCGAGCTCAAAGCGCCACGACTGTGATGTTTCGATCTGCACGGCTGTAAACAGTTTTTCGTTTTCCTGTTCCAGAATGAAGAATGGTATATGATCCTTGCATACCCATGTGCCGTCGCTTTCCACGGCAAAAGCGTTACGCGAATCTGCGAAAATATCAAGAGCCGGCAGTGGATCGATGTGATGAGTTCCTTCGTACAGCCAGCATGATGAAAAATGATGAAGTTTCATTTTCATCACGTCATTTGTAAAATACGGGAAATTGCAGAGAAAAAAACTGCTGACATGGTTAAGGGTCACGTTTTCCGTTCCCTTATTGATTATTTCCGTATATCTCCTAAGGGCCGGAGATTCATCGTTCACAATATAATGAAGGTGTGTCTCCGCCCCGGTGACGGGATCGGAAAGAACAAAAACATTGTCCGTGTCTTCGCCGTTTGAAATGGTTTCCCGCCTGATAAAACGCGAACGGTGACTCATTCCGCCGTAGTAAGCCCTTTTCCCATGAGGCTGCATGTAAGATTCCGAATCGCAGACTATGATCGTCTCCGGCGGATACGGCCATGTGCGTGAAAAGACATCTTCGGGGCTGATCTTTGTTTCATATCCCGAAGGCAGGAACGAAACGTGTTTAAGCTCTCCGTTATCGTTGACAAGCCTGTATTCGAAATATTTATTTTTCAGTTCAAACTGTTCCATTCGGTTTACCACTCATAAAACGATCTCGGTGGCCGGTGAATGAGGCTCCGGCGGGTATTTAATAATCTCTATGCAAAGTGATTCAGGCTTCCCATCGTCGTGCCCGTGATACGCGATCGCATCGCGCCCGTCGGCGAGTTTGAAGCACGAATTGTGGCCGCAATACTTTATCGGCGGCTTTGTCCCCGAAGAAACAATCGGATTATCTTTTCGTTTGACGAACGGTTTCCCAATTCCGTCACTTTCGGCAATGCCCATTTCATAGCCGCGCGTCCAGCTCGAGTACCAGAGATACAGTTTCCCGTTTCTCCGTACAACAAAACTCCCTTCGATCCCGATGCTGTCCCACTCCCCACTTTTCCCTTTTTCAATGACAGGAATAATATCGCCGTAAGTGGACGCTGTTTCGGTATCAAATCTGCGTGTAAAAATTGCCGATTCCGTGTTGAAAAACAGCCATACGCTCCCATCGTCATCGGCGAACAGATGCGCATCGTTTGTCACCCCGTCCCGCTCAATAAGTGGTTTTTCGTTTATAACATACGGCCCGGTTATGCTGTCCGAAACCGCGACAAACGAACGAAGACCGCGGTAAAAGTCGGCTTCCTGCGCCTCTGATTCGTTCATTGCGTTAAAAGTGATATAGAATCTACTTCCGTGAATAAACAGCTCAGGAGCCCAGAAACGGTTTTTGAAAGTAGCTCCATCTGGGATTTCATCAGAGTTTATCACTCGTCCTTCGAATTCCCAGTTTTTCAGGTCGTCTGACGACCACATACGCACACCAGGATTAGGTCCGCGCCAGAACTCCGGCGATGTGCCGACGAGATAGTATCTCCCGCCGTATGGCACAATCATGGGATCTCGGATTGTGCCTATCGGATTTTCATAGTCAGGGTTGTGAAAAATCATATTATCTCCCTGTTTGCATATCCGGCTGCCGGAAACGTCGGGAAACATTCCCTCCCGCGTTACCGGCAGCCGGCTTTCAAGTTCTTATAGACTTATTTCTTTTTCTTTCCGATCACAAGCGCTGTGCCAACAAGCGCAACCGCTGCGAAAACGGTGCCGATTGACAGCATATCCGAAGTATCGGCGCTGCCGCTGCCCTGGTCATCGCCGGCCGTCTGGTCGACAAAGGCTGCGTCGATTCCGAGTATCTCGGCATATGAAAGCGCATAGTCAAATACCGCGACGTCGTCTGCCGTCATTTCGCTTGTATACCCGCACCAGTTATCTCCGCCTTCGATATATTTGTTAAGACATCCAATAGCGAAAATAGTGTTATCGGAATCCATATTGACTCCCGTAACGTTAAGCGCGGAGTAGAACAAAACGTCATCCACATACGCCTTAAGACTCTTAGCGTTGTCATCATATACAACTGTATAGCGATGCTCGTTTGCGTTCCATCCTTCTCCGAGGAGATTTGTCATATTGACCGATCTCCAGTTGTTGTCGGAACGGACATCTATCGCGAACCAGTTGGGGTCTCCGCTTATTACGAGAGCAAGTCCGCCGCCGAAGTCATTCCAGTCAAATCCAGTACTGAAAATAACCGCGTTATCATACAGAACCTTCTGCATCGAAACCTTGCCTGTTATGGTAAAGCTCTTGAGAGAGTCGGAAAAGTCTTTGCCGCTCTCATCGGGACGAGCCTGAAGGACTGACTTGCCATCAAGCTTCAGTTTCCCGCCTTCAGCTTTTGCCTGTCCGTCTTCCCATGCCCATACGGTAAGATCATTTCCGTTGCCGGAGATGTCCTTGCCGAGGTTATCTGCGTCTTGGAAATTATATGCGGCAATCGGGCCTTTTGCGGGCGCGGTCGCTTTGAGGGCGTATTTGGCGTCAACTGCCTTTACCTGATCCTGAGAAAGCGCCTCGCCATAGAACACTGCGTAGTCATAGCAAGGATGGCATGGATATGCAGGCCATCCCATCCAGCCGCCGACATCGCCACACGCGCCGAGCGTAAACGTGGTGCTGGGAGTCGCGACGGTATAGTCTTCGATTTCGAGAGCTTTTTCAACCTTGATTTCGCCGTCAAAATAGCCCTTTACGGTCTTCGACGCTGCATCGTAAGTTATTGCATAAGTATGAGTGCCCTTGTAATAGTTCTCGCTCATTTCAACCCACATCCACTCTCCGGCATAGAAGGTTATACCGTTATGGCGAAGAACGAGCGAGAATCCGGGACCCCAGCCTGTCGAAGCGACCGTCATTGTACCTGCATCTCCTTCATCGGTCGGCATGCTGTCGATCTTGATTCTTGTCTCGAACGTATAGCTCGTACAAGCGTCAGTGAAATCCTTGTCGTTCGTGCCTCCGGCCTTGTAGTGGAATCCGGCCCAGTCGGTGTGCAATGTGCACATTCCGTCGCCAATTGCGACGCCCGGCCAGTTGGCTTCAAGGTTATAACCGTTGCCCGACGTATCCTTGCCGGGATTGGCGTCGTCGCTGAACTCGTAAAGCGCAATTGGCGAAGGGAGCGATTCTTCCGCGAATACCGCGAATGCGCACAGCGACAGCACCATTGCCAGCGCGATCGTCAACGTCATCAGTTTTTCAATGTTTTTCATGGGTTTTCTCCTTTATTATTTCCCGTTCCCGGGTTTATTTATTCTTCTTTTTTGCGGCTATTATGCCGACCACAACCGCGACAACGACAAGCACGGCTGCAACGGCGATAACAGCAATTACAGCTGGGCTGAGCCCTTTATTTTCGCCGGTCGAAGGCTTGTCGGTTTCAACGGGTTTCTGTGTTGTCTTGTTTTCGCTCTCGGGTTTGTTCGTTATGGGAGCGGCAGGTTCGGTCTCTTCTTCGGTCTCAGTCTCGGAATCATCCGGGATCTCGAAATGAATACCGAAAACCGTGTCGTAATCCTTCATCGTCCCGTCGGGATTCTCAGATTCGAAGATTGCCGCGATCTGCTCCGCGCTGAGCGCCACGTCCCACAGGCGAACTTCATCGACGACTCCGGTGAAACACCCTCCGTCAAAATAATACCATCCATCTCCGTTTGCTTGGCTTCCTATGGCAAACGTAAGATTGTCCTTTGCGACGTTGAGTTCATAATCGAATGTTTTTGATTCTACAAACTGGTCGTTGAAATAATAACTTGAAACGGTCTTTCCGCCCCCCACCTCGACGCTGATGGTATACAGATTCAGATTAACTCCGATACTGTTGTCGGGATAATAAACAAAATTCCACCAGTCATCTTCCTTCGGGTAATAAATGACATGGATTAGATCCTTGCTTGCCGCGTCGATGCGGTGCATTATACGGAACGAATCGACCGCAACGGGCGTTTCCCAAGGACGGTGATCGGCTATGGCGTCCTCACGGATGGAATAGTAACTGATCGTGAACGATTTTCCCGCGATCTCATCGGTAAGATCGTTGTCGGACGGCGACGAGAAAACGTAATCGCCGTCAAAACGAATTGCATGTCCGACGGCTCCTTCGGAGGCATATTTCGGCTCTCCATTGCCTTGTTCGCAGGTCAGATCGTGTTTTCCCATTTTGTCCTTTCCGAAGTCAAATTCGTCTTCGAAATCATACCAGGCAATTGGGTCCGGGACCGAAACGTCATCCGCAAACGTGATAATCGTGCATACAGACACGATCATAACAAGTGCAAGGACAAGTCCGGTCAATTTTTTGATTGTTTTCATGGATTTGTCTCCTTTTTATTTTCTCCGCTTTTGCGGATTATTTTCTTTGCCGAAACCGCAATTCCGACCCCCGCAGCGGCAATGACGGCGCCGCCTGCAATCAGAATGGCAGTATCAGATTTTTTTCCGGCCGGCGGCTGAGTCTCGCCGGTCGTTTCGTCACCGGATATTGGAACGGTTCGCTTTTCGTTGACGATCAGAGGACTCCCCGACGCCTTTTTAACGTACCGGTCGATCCAGAGACCGTTATTCTCCTCCGGGATCTCCTTTACGTCGGAAGACCGATAAACCCCGTTGCCGATAACCTCAAGAGTCTGAACGTTTCCGTTTTTATCAGTATAGGATGCTATAAACTCTCCCGAAGTGCCGTTCCCGGCTTCTGCCTTCACCGGAGATGTGAAGTTAGTCGTCTCGTTTCCGGACGTGACAGGCGAGATCCTGTAATAATATTCTGCGTTATCCGACTCAAACAGAGGAATGACCGCAGATCGCATTCCAGCCATGGTGCGCCAATACGGCCGCCATTCGCCGTTTTCGGTTTTTCTCTGGATCTCAAATCCGGACTCTCCGGTTCCGCCGTAATCCCATTCGCAGACAAGCAGTCCGTCGCATTCGTAGGCAGCAAAGTTTTTTGGCGTTTTGTATGAAAACTTTTTGCCGAGAAGTCGCTGAGCATAGCTTTCCATCTGCTCATAATACGACGGATTCGTCACTCCGTCTGTTCTTATCTCACTCGACCAGTCGGCTTTAGCCCCGCCAAAGGAATAGGTCAGGAACTCGTAATCGTATTTCCCGTTTTCGAATCCATCGGAGAACAGCACGTTTCCGCCTCCATCTGAAAGAATCAGATTGTCAAAGCGGTTTACGCCGTTTTCTGAACCGAAAAGAGCTATATTCGGGAACCCGGGCGACATGGACGTCGTTGAAAGGCTAAACGTGCCGAGCCGAGTATCTCCACTGTATATATCCGCTTTGAGCGGATAATCCTTCGTTCCGTTGCCAGAGAATACGATTCTGATATTTATATATCCGTCGGCGTCGAAGAGGTTTTCATCGAGCTTTATTGCTTTGCGCCATTGCTGCGATTTTCTGCCGTCGACCGTATATATCTGCATAGTGTTTGCGGGCTGTGCAAAAGAATTGAGCTTTTCAGCGGCGTCTGGGGTCGTTTTGTGCGATACGCGGAAATAAACTCCCGGGTTTGCGGCGTTGTACGTATTGTCGTCATCATCTCCGCAAGCGATCGCGATGCCGTTGTATGAGTTTACCGACGGGTTTAGATCGATTGAAACGGTGTAACTTTTATCGGGGTCTAGCGGCTGGCGAAGGACAAGACTCGAGCTGTATTCCATGAAAATGCCCTTGCCGCCGTTTTTGCCACCATCCATCGTAAATCTGGCTCTCCAGATCGTCTGTCCGCGGGAAGTGTTGTACTTGTACATATTCTCAAAGTAATTTGCACTCAGAGTCCCGCCGAGGGAATTGTCGTTTTCATAAGTCCCGTATGTCCTGATATACGGGAGTATCGAAAGCACCGAATTGCGAAGAGCCGTCTCCGCCTTTTCGGCAACGCTGTTACCATCAGATATCAGGAAAAGTTCCCGGAAATCGGGTGTCCAGTATCCCGCGAGCGCGCCCATCTGGCTGTGCGCCGACTGAGCCGCCGTAGCCATGTATTTCGGCAGATTTTTGTCGCCGATCCTTTTGTAGTCGATCGCCGAACGTACTGTACCGAGTATGTTCGTGCCGCCGCCGGTCGGCGAATCGTCGTAGCTCATCGCGGCGAGAGGCCACCATTTTGAATAATTCTGCAGCATGTAAAACGGAAGAGTCCCTGTCCGCAGGACGCGACCTACGTCCATAATACCCTGCATACACTGCTCATATGAGTTAGCGGCAAAACCCCATACGTAGTATGCCAGGCCGTTTTCATGACAATACTCCGTAATGTCAGAGACACGCGAATGATTTCCGCTTATCCACGCGATTTCTGTGTATACTATCGGACGTACGTATCCGAGCGTTTGCATATCCATTTTTGCTGCCGCGGAGGTGAACCCCGTGTCGGTACCTTCAACGGTGCTTATATACGGGTGCAGATTTATAACGTCAAAATTCTGAGCGTCCCACGGAGTGAAAAGCGAGGTCGTCATTGCGCCGACGGAAATCGGTTTTTTCACGCCGAGACCTACGAGAAGATCACGCGTGAACTGAAGACACGGTTTTGTCTTGTTGTTCCACTCGGCGTTTTCGATGTACTGCTTTTTCCCCCATTCGACATCATAGCTGAAAATATTAAGATCGGGTTCGTTGCTGACCTCCCACATTACGATGACGTCTTCGTATTTTTTGTCGAACCGGTTGACCATTTCGGTTATAAGCCAGCGTGTAAATGAACCTTCGGCTCTGTAATCCTCATCGGGGTATCGCGGAAGACAAACGTCGACCGTCAGGTTATTTTCCCTGCACGCTTGGAAAAAATCATCGTAGTTTTTCAGGATTTTTTCCGCGGCAGTTTGATTTGCGTTCCACGACCCGAACGGCGACATAAGCCGAACCGAATTAAAGCCAAGCTGCGAAACAACGGCAAGCTCCTCACGTATCACCGACGGCAGATACCTTGATTCTTCCATGGCTCCGACAAACCAGCCGTAGTTATACAGCGGAGTATAGTTTATTCCGTGGACGGCTTTTCCATCCGGGTTTTTGAGCCCGGACAGCTCATATGATTCGTTTTTGTAGGAACCAAGCAGTTTGTCTTTTGCCGCAAAAGTAAACATTACAACGATAAGCGCTATTATTGCCGCTGAAACGGCAACTGATATGGCTTTTCCTTTCTTATTGCTCATTTCATGAATCCTGATACAGCAATTCTGTCAGTTTCTCATCATACATCTGTTTGTTTTTCATAAACGCCGACGTTATGTTCGGATTTGTTCCCATAAGTACAACCCCGCAGATACCAAGATATTCGTTGTTTACCTTAGCAAACTCCGTCTGCACCGAATCGTAAATAATATCCAGCATTTTACGGGTGCCGTCGTCGTCGGCGATCTTGTATTTCAGCGTTGTTTCCTTGTATTCAGGCAGAACCGTCATATAGTTCTCATAATTGAGCGCCTCAAGAATTACGGCGGCACGCTCTGTTTTGGTCACGCTCGCCGGTATGGCAGTAAGTATCGCACCATAACCGAATGAAATATAATTTTTCTGTGATTCGTTGTATTTCGTGAGCGGAAGGATAGTGTATTCCGCGTCGCCGCTTTTGAGCGAGCCAACGTTGTTTATCGGCGTCGTAAGGAAGAGTACCTGGTTGTTTTTAAATGCATCATTTGGCCAGGCGGTCCAGTCGTTTGTCGACGTCGTGTGCACGTCTTTCAGAAGTTTACCGTACGCCTCATATTTCTCAAGGAATTTCTTGGTGAAAAACGTCCATTCGTATCCGCCTGCCGTTTCTGCGAATGTGAGTTTGACGCCCCATCCGGAAAGCTGATGACTGAGCGATCCGTATGTTGTTATCATGCCGTACTCGTCCTGCTCATCCATAACATTGTCGGAGTTTACGTCTCTGCCGTAAAGCGCTATGTATTTGAGCAGTTCCTCGCGAGTCCAGTTCCCGGCAAGCACAAGCTGATATATATCCTCAACCGTCCGGCTGTCAAAACCGGCCGCGACGTCCGTAAATAGTGTCTTGTTCATAAAGATGACACTTGTGCTGTGGAAAGTCAGCAGATTTACCGCGCCGGTACAGTAGTACATCGCGCCGTTTAAGTATGTGAGATTATCATTCCAGCCCTGATACCACCACGGCTGCGAAAAATCGAAAGTGTCGATATCCAGAAGATTGTACACGATACCCTCGTTTCCGAGTCCCCACCAGAACGACGGAGATATAACATCGTAAGTGTCGTCTCCGGACTGCGCAAGACTTAGCGCCGTTGTCTTCATGTCGTTCGGGCCGTCCTGAGGTATATATTCCAGAACCACTCCGTGCCTGTCCATTACGGTACGGTTGCGCTTATAAATCGCCGCGCTGACGTTTTCCTTGGAATCGTCCTCCTGAAAATACTCCCCGTGCGCCTCCGTTGCGACAAGTAAACGGAACGTAGCGCCGCCGTAAGTTTTACCCTTAAGATACTCGGGGTACTCCTGCGCGACCGTCACTACGGTATCGTCTCCGTTTTCTCCGCCTCCGCACGCCGCAAAGCAGAAAACAGAAGCGAGCATAAGAAACGCTAGCGCAAGTGTCAGACCTCTTTTTTTCATTATATTATCCTTCCCGCCGGCTGTTTTCATCAGCCAGCATGTTGTATTTCTTAATAAGTTCGATTTCCTCGGGGATGTATGGCCGGAGATTAGGACGGTAAAGATCATGCATCCATTTTGAAAAGTCGTAATGCTTTCCGTTGGGGTCATCACTGTAATAATGATTCCAGTAATCCTCCCACGGTTCGTTTGTCTGCGTTTTACCTAGCACGAATCCCCAACAATAACAAGCGATCTTTTCAAGGTAAAACATCGGGTAGAGTTCCTCAACGTTACTGTGCGATGTTCTGCTGAGCCATTCCGTCATAAAAATAGGACGATTGAGCTTTTTAAGCTCGGCAATTTGAGGGACCATCATTTGATACGGCATATAGCTGTGAAAGCTAATAACGTCAGATAGATCGAGAGCGACTTTTTCGGCTTCCGACTGAATTTTATCATATCCGTAATACGACCAGAATACGTCTGCACACAGCGGCTGTATCGGATCGAGCGCCCGACACTCGGCGAAAGCGCGTCTGAGGATCGGTATTGCTCGTTCCTTTATGACTATTCCCGGTTCGTTGTAAATGTTCCAGGCAATGATCCTCTCGTCGCGTGCGTATCTGCCGACTATCTCGCGTATCATTTCGTAAAATTTTTCCGACGTTTCGGACAGTTCGGCGAAATGGAACGGCGGCTTTGCTTTTTCTTCTTCTGTAAGCGGTCGCCTGCCCTGATGATAACCAAGCGCGTATTTCTGTTCTCCGAACTTTTTAGGTACGTACTTTCCGCCGCGCGGAAGCTGCGCTTCTGACGTCAAACCGAAAAGAACCGAGATTCCGAGCGAATCTGCAAAAGTAATAAAACTTTCCAGATGCTCCATGAAACTGTCGTGCTCGGTAAGCCACACATTGAACTCGGCAAAAATGCGAATTGAATTGAAGCCCGTATCCTTTACGAGTTCGAGTTCACGTTTCGCGGCGGCAAAATGATATTCCCAGCCGTATTCCTGCCACATGTCCAGCCGGTTCGCGCAGACGCTCTGGATGAAATTGCAGCCCCGGATCCAGTCTTTGCCGTCATACCAGCTTTTTGCTTTTTCTTCAGACCATTTTTCTGTCATAAAAATCCCCTCTCGAATTACATTTCGGAACGGTACTCCGTTCGCCGTTGCGAAGCGCAAATTCGTACGCACATATAACGGTGGCTGTGATCTTGCCGGCAAGTTCCTCGTCAATCCTTGGTGGCCTACGATTTTCGATAATGCTACTTACAAACTCATGAACGTGTTGCACGTGAGAATCGTGAAAGCCGGATGCCGCGCTGTCGGCCGAACAGATCGATATATTCCGCCTTCGGGGAAACCTTGAGAACGGAATTACCCAGCCATTCGAAGCGGTACGTCCTGGTTCCCTCCGACGTCGTTTGCGACAACTTCTGCGTAAAGTGTACCAACGGATAGCGGAGCCTGATCACGTCACCGGCTTTGACGTTTTTCACTTTCAGATACCGGCATTGCTGTCCTGCCCATTCAGGATCCAGGCGGTTGTCGTTCAAAAAGATCTCCGTCTTGTCGTATATCGTCCATTCCGGCACGCGAAGATAATAATCACCCGCTTCCTCGGCGCGTACCGTCAGCTTGTCTTCCGACGCATAGTCGGACACCAGCGACGCATACGGCGTATCTGCCGTAACCGACATATTTATATAAATGGCGCCGTCACGCTTTAGGGCAGAAGCTTTCCATATGTAATACAGAGCCAGCATTCCAGATGGAGGACAGCAGCCCATCATATAAAGCATCTTGTTGCCCTGGCCGTCTTCCATGAGATACTGCCTCTGTGTGAGGTCATTCCAGGTCACCTGTGCCATAAAGCCGCCTTCCAGTTTTTTCAGTTCCCTGAAGGCGATCTGCAGTTCCTCTTCCGATTTATCGGGATTCACTAGTCGGATAAAAGCCTCAATATCTGGTGTGACAAAAAACTGTGTGCAGCGAAGGTAATTTCGCCAGTTCCGTTCCATTTCTTCGTAGAGATCCAGCTCTCCGCACAGTGCGAGATAATAGGCTGCCCACATCATATCGCCGGCCACGCAGGTCTCGCTGACGCGCTCCGGCGGCATATATTCCGCATACCAGCCGAACCCGGGAGACCTCGAAAGGATGAAATCGTATATACGGCGCGCATAACGCAGATATCGACTGTCACCGGTCAAATACCCAAGGTGGGCCATGCCTGTCAGCACGCAACGGGTATGAATATGGGTATGCATCTCAAATGAGCCGTTTTCCGGGTTGATCTCCAGATTCTTTCGGGTATCGATCATCCCGTTCACAAAGGCCTCGGCGACCTTAATTGCTCTTTGTTTATATTCTTCATCAGCCGAAAGTTCATAGTAGCGCACCAGCGGCTCGATAAAAAACACGTAATCGTCCTTGTGTTCCTTCGACCATCCGAGCATCAGCCATTCTCCATTACGGTAAGGCGTCGCATAAGGAAAATCAGCCATACCGGCCTTCTTTTCAGTCAGCGACCACAGCGTGTCAAGCGCCTTTTTAATCAGCGCGAGCACGGATGGATCCCGCTCTTTCTCATACAGATCGCAAAGATAAAGAACGTGATTGGAGGTTCCCCACGGGTTCATCCAGATGCCCTCAACCTCACATCCGGTCGAAGCGGCGGGATTGGCATAACAACAACCGTCTTCTCCCACGTAGGAGGCAGCCCTTCTTTTTACACCGAGTTCAGTCTCGGATGGCCCGGCGACGCCGGCCATGTTTCTCATAGCCTCCCAAACCAGCTGCATACGCAGATCCGTGTCAGTCAGTGAAATGACATCATATCCGTATTGATTCGGCGGAAAAAACGGAATATGGTACGGAATATGAGAAGGATACTGCGCGAAACGGCATTCATAATCGCGTTTCGGATCCGGATTGTTTTCCAGATAATTCAAAGCAGCACTTGCCATCCGATTTAGCGACGCGGGCTCGGCGATATTTCCGACAGTCAGCATATTGATATCGGTTAATTCACCGCGAAGGTTTATCTTTTGTCTGTCCCTCATAATTCGTGCCTCTTTTACAAACACAGATGTTTTTCTGTATTTAAAAAGTCTATAATTAAAATCTCGGAACGGTGATCCATTCGCCGTCACGGAGCGCGGATTCGTGTGCGCATATACCGGCGGCGGTGATGTTACCGGCCAGTTCCTCGTCAATCCACGGTCTGCGGTCTTCGATAATGCTACTCACAAACTCATTAACAAGGTGCGCGTGAGAGCCGTGATGACCCGCACCGGCACCTGTTTTCAGCGATTCCTGCGGGTTCGTCGCGTCGTACCTGTCCGAACCGACTGTGTATTTCCAAAGAGCCTCCGGGAGATCGGAATAATCGTTCGGCATTTCTATCTGCTCATAGCGAGCGGGCGTACCTCGCCCGTCCCACTGACCTTTCTTGTCATCGACCAAAAGTTTTGTTATATACGGGAGATCGTGATCTTCAAAACCCCATTCAAAGGACATAAGACTGCCGTATACGGCGAGGCCTTCTTTATACATTCTAGCCGTCTCGAAAAGAGATCTGGTCGCCTCCCCGGCAAGACCGTTGGCAAATCGTAGATGAACGGTTTCGATTGGAAACGGATTGCCGTAAGTCGTCATAAGTTCTTTGCGCATAGTTCCGGAACCGAGACAGGATACCCTTTCAACGCGGCTTTCCGAAAGCGCAACAAGCGGACCGAGCGCGTGTGTGCCGTACCAGAACGGCGGCAGTCCATTCCAGTATAGCGGCCAGTGCTCCATATCCTGATAATGTGAGCCGCGAAGGAACTGTACCCTGCCGAACTCGCCGCTTTCTATCAGTTTCCTAACATATCTGAAATGATAGGTATAAAGCGTTGTTTCCATCATCATATACTTTTTCTGATTCTTGCGGACCGCCGCGCAGATATCGCGTATTCCCTGGAGCGTTGTTGCCATAGGGACGGTGCACGCGCAGTGCTTGCCCGAGTTCAGAACCGCAACCGTCTGTTCAGCGTGATCCGGAATGCACGTCACAAGATGAACGGCGTCTATGCTGTCGTCCGCGAGAATTTCGTCAAGACTTCCGTAAACCCTCAGTTTCGGATAACGCTTTACAAACTCTTTTGTAAGATTCGCATCAAAATCGCATACCCCAAGACTCTCCACATCCGGATGATCGTACCATATCGGCACAAATGCTCCACCGAATCTCAGGCCGACAAGAGCGACATTAAGTTTTTTGTTAATCATGAAAACACTCCAAGAAAAAGATACGATGCGGAATCTACAACTATGTATTCGATCGGCGCAACGGGCAGCCCATATTCATTGTAAATGAACGCGGTGTCCTCTGGAAACGCGTTTGCCTGAAGATATCTTATCTGAATCGGCTTTCTCTCAAGTCCATCGACACGAAGAATAATCTCATTGCCTTCTACAGTCGCCTCGGCTGAGAGCCATTTCCCGAGCGAACGTACTTCAAAGCCCGACAGCGTTCCTGCGGACGCGCTGAGTGCCACTGCGCGTGAAACGGAAACTCTGACTTCTCCGTTTTCCCAGACTGCTTTAACTATTTCAGGTGAAATTCCGTACGGGGTGCCGTCTTCCGGAGGATCAAGGTGTAAAACTTCGGACGCTGCGACTCCGGCGGCGCGCTTTCCGACCGTCCATTTATCGACCGGATGGATACCGTCTACGGCACATGCCTCATTGTAACCAAGAACATGGCATCCGAGATCGATTCCGCAGACCGTGTAAACATTCTTCATATCCATCAAATCCCATTGCACCTGTCGAATAGCGGTCCAGGAACACCAATCATCGAACTGCACAAGTTGCATAACAACCGCGGGGAGTTTATTGTCACCCGTCGCGGCACGTATTTCGCTCAGCAGAACATTGAATTGCTTTACATAATCCGGCGCCATCTGCGGCTGAGCGTTTGCACATCCCTGATACCAGAAAAAGCCGCCGGACGAATAGCCGAGAATGTTGTACAGCATCCCGTTGTAATAAACGCTGTTCTGTTGTTCAAAATATGATTTCAGTTTTTTCATCCCGTCCGGCGAGATCCAGCCCTCTATCGGTGATCCGCCGTACGAACAGTTTATGACGCCGACAGGTGTGTCGTCTCCCAGCATGTGGGCGAGATTAAGCGCGAAAGCGACGGCGGCTGCACTGCTGTTCTTAACGTCTTTAAAACTTTTTACCACACGCCATTTTTCGTTTACAGTCGACTCGATCACAGGAGAGCCGGTCACCTGTCTTGCATTTCTGTTGAAAACGCGAACAGAGCTCCAATTCCCGTATTCACTGTATTCACTTTCAACTTTATTGTCCTTGCTGAGAATATACTGTACCGTGACGGCCATGTTTGACTGCCCGCCGCATATCCAGACCTCACCGACAACCACGTTGCTGATTTTTATCGTTTTACCGCGGTGAACGATTTTGAGCGTTTTCCCTTCCGCGCAGGCGGGCATAGCGTCAATAAACACTTCCCAACCTGTTTCATCAATAATTCCCTTAAAAGTCTTTCCGTCAAAAAGGACTCGAACGGTCTCGCCGGAATTTCCTCCGTATCCGAAAATCCGCACCTTTTTGTCCCTTTGCAGAACCATATTGTCGGTGAAGGTCGTATTTACTTGAATAGGCTTATATGGCATGTCTTCCTTGTCGGTTTGCATATCTTCTGTTTCCTCATCTGTTTCAGGCGCCGTGACAGTCGCAGACGTCAGGCTTTCTCCGCGCGTCGGATAATTCTCTGAACATCCGGGAAGACACAACAGTAATGCTATCATAACAAGGATACCCAAAACTGTCTTTTTCATTACGGCAATACTCCTCTCAAGTGTAAATCATTATACAAAACGCTTCATAAATTGTAAATAATCGGATGATGATTCTGCATTGCGAAATGTTGCTTTTTAGATAATGCTGATTGTCAGCACTTGACCGGCCGGCTGAAATAACTTATAATATAATAAAAAGCGATTTGGAGGACTCAATTTTGCCGGAAAAGGATTATCATCACGACTCTGACTACATGGGCGTCTGTATCTGGAAGGATAAAACCGGACAGCACATTGAATCATCCGAACTGTATATGGTCGAATTCGGACACCACAGGTGCCCTCCGGGACATGACTGGGGACCGGATAAAAAGACGTTCCATACATTTCATTATATTGTGAAAGGACGAGGAATCGTCATGATAAACGACGATTACCGTGAGATAGGTCCCGGGGAGTCGTTTTATCTTGCGCCCGACGATATTGCGTATTATCGCGCTGACAACGATGATCCTTGGGAATATATATGGTTCAGATGCTCGGGGACGAAAAGCGGCGTTCTGTTCAATTCAACAGTGCTGTCAAAAAGCAGAATCCTCGCAGACACCAACGACAGGTATATCGATAGATTTCTCAGAAAAGTGGATGGGTTCGCTCGAAAAAAAGACGTCACCAGCTTTGAAATGACGGGGCTTTTGTATACTTTTATCGGAGGACTGATCAGATTATTCCCCCGCACAAAGAACGTCAAGGACAGCTTAGTCGAATCGTATATTGACGCCATGGTGGAATTCATTGAGGAAAAATACACGGAAGATGACGTTATTAGCAAACTAAGTGATTACTTTCACCTCGACAGATCATATGTTTACAGGCTTTTCAAACGTTCCCTTAATTGTTCTCCACTCGAGTATCTCGAAAACTATCGCGTAGACCGGGCATGCGAAATACTTGCTGATGAAAAGAAAACCGCATATGAAGCGGCGGTCGATGTGGGATTTCAGTCATACACTTCCTTCTGGCGGCTTTTTAAAAAGCACACCGGGATATCTCCGCAGGAATTTAGGGAAGGTAATAAGCCGAAAACAGCCAAATGAAGCCGATTTCGGGATCGAATATTGTGCTTGATTTTATCATTTCATTTTTCGATAATTGTACAATTACAGGCTTAGAAAAAATCTTTTTCTCAAAGCCATGAAAAGCAGGAGAGCAAAAAGGTCCACAGTTCAAAATGATAGAATCCCCATAGAGTAGGCACTTGAAAAACGAAAAGGTTTCAAGACTACACTATGGGGATTATTTATGTCAAGTATAAGGAACAAGAAATACAGCATAGAATGAGTCAAGAGACGACGGTTTTTCCTCGGTCACACTTTATTATTTGCTCCGTATAACGTTCTCCAGCGGTTCGGAGAATTCCCTGTTTCACGCGTGAAAACAGAAATGAAGTAATTATAGTCATCGTATCCGCACAGACGAGCAATTTCAGAAACTTTCATTCTTGTTCCGGCAAGCAGTTCCTTTGCGCGGGATATGCGCAGCGAACGAATTCTTTCTGCCGGTCCCGTTCCGTAAGCGGATTTGGAGATGCTGTAAAGTTCTGTACGGCATATTACGAGCTCGCGGCAGAGGCGCTCCGCGGTGAGTTTTTGGGTGTACCCCTCCGATATAATTCTGTCAAGCTCCGCAGCCAGGCGGTCGTGTTTCGGAGTCACCATGTTTTCAAGAATCAAATATGACGCCACCGCGTGAAGAATATGCGCCGCGCTTTTTATATATGACTCGTCCCTCGTTTCGACGACGGCGAGTTCCCTGCGTAGCGCTTCGGTGTCGCAGCCGTATTTTTCGCACCTGTCGGTTATCGTTTCGATTCCGGCCTCTCTGTCCGAATATGGGAAAATGTGTCCGAAAAGCAGATATCCTACACGGACTCCTCCGGCGTTCAGCGGCGTTGCCGTGTCAACAAAGCCGGCGTGACATCTGTAAATGTACGGTCTGCCGGTGCGCGACGCGACGGAACAGGCGTTCCTGTCGCATGCCTGACACGCACGGTCGCCTTCCTGAGTACTCCTGATAACCCGGCAGTATGGCATATACTCTGCCGGATATCCGACTATCTCGTTGAAATCAGCGTCGAACATGGCTATCCTTATATGACTTATATCGTAAAAGTCTTTCATAAGCTCTCTGAGCTTTTCTATGTCAAATCTTGCCTTCATCTGCCGCCCCTCAGTCACAGTATATGATATTATACAAGATTTGCGTACAAAATTAAAGTATCCCGGACGATTTTCTATATATTTCTCGCGCTTTTAGCCGTAAAATAATTTAGAGATACGCGCGGCGCGCGGAGAGGAGAAAAACTGATATGATTAAACGGAAAATGACGTTTGCCCTGGCATTCTGCAACAGAGGGTTCATGCCCGGCGAGCTGATTTACGGCGCAAGAGAGGACATGGTGAAGGCCGTGACTGACGCCGGATATGACTATATCATGATGGACGCGGATCTGACACGCTTCGGGGGAATTGAAACGCGCGACGAAGGACTGCTTTACGCGAAATGGCTCAGGCAACATAAGGGAGAATATGACGGCGTAATTTTTTCGATGCCCATTTTCGCGGATGAAAACGGAGCGATCGCCGCTCTCCAAGATGCGGGAGTTCCGATACTAATGCAGGCGTATCCCGATGAGATCGGGAAAATGGACTTTGCTCACCGGCGCGATGCGTACTGCGGAAAGTTTTCCGTCACAGACGTATTCACCCAGTACGGAGTTCCGTTCACGGTACTGAAACCGCACGTTGTTCATCCGCTGAGCAAGGCATTCCGTGAAAACCTTGATGAGTTTGCAGCTGTTTGCCGTGTCGTAAACGGGATGAAGCGCTTCAATCTCGGCTGCATCGGCGCCCGCACGACCGCCTTCAAGACAGTGCGTTTCGACGAACTGGCTCTTCAAAAATACGGCATAAACGTCGAGAGTTTCGATCTCAGCGAAGTATTCGACAAAATCGCCGCCAAAGACGATAGCGACCCTGCGGTTGCCGAAAAGATCCGCCGTCTGGGTGATTATACGGATTTTTCTGGCGTACCGGAAATGAACATGCTGAACATCGGAAAGCTTGCCGTCGTGATTGACGAATATATAAGCGAATATCATCTTGACGCGCTAGCGCTGCGCTGCTGGAACGAGATGGAATCTCATCTCAGGATCTGCCCGTGCGCAATTCTTTCCGAGCTAAATGACAGAGGAATTGCCGCTTCCTGCGAGATAGACATATGCTCTGCTGTATGCATGAGAGCAATGTCGCTCGCTTCCGAGAAACCCTCCGCGGTGCTTGACTGGAACAACAACTACGGAGATGACGAAAACAAGGTCATCCTCTTCCATTGCGGCCCCGTTGCGCAGAGTCTTATGACCTGCCGCGGAACGGTAACAAACCACAAAATGTTTGACAAGACAGATCCGGGCTCCGGTTGGGGTTGCAACGAAGGCCGCATAAAACCAATGCCCGTAACGATATCAAACTGCCAAACAAAAGACGGTAAAATCGTCATTTATGCCTCAGAGGCGAAAATAACGGCCGACCCGATCGAGGACGGATATTTCGGCTGCGCAGGGGTCGCAGAGGTCAAAAGCCTGCAGGACAAGCTCATTACACTTGCAAGAGGTGGATTCAAGCACCATACGGCGATAACCGAAGGACATCTGAAAAGTGCGCTGAAAGAAGCGTTTACCACGTATCTCGGATACGATTGGGTAGAAATAGGATGAAGATAGCAGGACTTGACGTAGGAACAACGGGATGTAAACTGACTGTATTTGATGAAAACGGCAGACGGCTCGCCAGGGCGTACCGGGACTATCCGTCGCGCCGCATGGGAGAGACGGTAATTGACGCGTCGGCGATCTCGGACGCCGTTTTCGGAGTGATCGGAGAGATCGCGAAAGAGCATCCGGACCTGAACGGCATAGGTGTCACGAGTTTCGGCGAAACTTTCGTTCTGACCGATAGTGACGGCAGACCGCTCTGCGAATCTATGCTTTACACCGATCCAAGGGGAGCCGATGAATGCGCGGAACTCTGCCGCGCACTCGGAGAAAAGCGGATAACCGAAACGACAGGACTTTTCCCTCATTCCATGTACTCGCTTCCCAAGCTTATGTGGATTAAAAAGAACCGCCCGGACGTTTTCAGCGCGGCAAAGCACTGTTTCCTTGTGGAGGATTACGTTGTATACATCCTGACGGGACATGCGGTGACGGAGTATTCTCTCGCTTCCCGCACTATGGCTTTCGACATACGCAAATGCCGCTTTGACAGTGAACTTCTGAGCGCGGCCGGAATAGATCCGGCGATAATGCCGGAACCGATTCCGACGGGAACGCCCGCCGGAAAGATCAGACCGAGGATCACGGAGCTTTCCCCCGATACCGTTATAGTGCCGGCCGGGCACGATCAGATAGCGGCGGCCGTCGGAGCGGGGGCGTTCTACAGTTCCGTTGCCGTTGACGGCGCGGGGACGGTACAGTGCCTTACTCCGGTCTACGATTCACTTCCGAACATAGAAGTCATGGCAAAGGGATATTTTTCGGTAGTCCCATACGTCATCCCCGGAAAATACGTCGCGTACGCTTTCAGTTATACCGGCGGCGAGCTCGTGCGCTGGTGCGCTGAAACGCTCGGCGAAGGAAAAACGATCGAATCGCTCGACGCCGCGTTTGCGGGTGACGGCCCGACGGGCCTGCTCGTGCTCCCTCACTTTGCCGGTGCCGCGACACCGTATATGGACAGCGGATCCAAAGGCGCGATCGTCGGACTGACAGCGGCGACGACGCTCCCTGAAATATTCCGCGCCTGCCGCGAGGGCGTCGTTTACGAAATGAAACTCAATCTCGAGGCAATGAAGGGCTCGGGGATATCTTTCGAAAAACTACGCGCGACGGGCGGCGGCGCAAAGAGCAGCGTCTGGATGCAGATGAAGGCGGACGTTCTCGGTCTTCCCGTGACGACACTTGACATTCCGGACGCCGGAACAGTCGGTTCGGCAATGCAGACCGGCGTAGCGGCGGGAGTTTTCGACAGTCTTAGCCAGGCCGCCGGGATAATGGTCCGCGAGACGGGAACATATTTC
>JAEEGL016241513.1_pt1 | contig 25577 bp, 37 predicted proteins | sample 9134231 | NCBI WGS metagenome assembly JAEEGL01 (sample SAMN16246548, study PRJNA631951) | gut metagenome | biome: gut microbiome; feature: rumen; material: fiber-attached | host: Bos | place: Iran: Karaj | collected 2018-10
CGTCTTCCCAGCGGTGAGTTCTATCTGTCAATCCTGGTTGACGGAGACTTGATGCGTCAAGTCAAAGAAACTGATGCTTCCGTAGGAATAGACTTAGGTGTTAAAGACTTCGTCGTTACTTCTGAAGGAGAAGTGTTTAATAATCTTCATTTCAAGAAGTCAGAGAAGAATAAAATCAGAAAGTTGCAAAGGCAACTTTCCAGAAAACAAAAAGGAAGCAACAACAGAAACAAAGCAAGGATTAAACTTGCTAAGGTATATAAGAAAATAGATGACAGAAAACAATACTATCTGCATTCAGTAAGTAATTCACTCATTGATGAAAACCAAGTCATATGTATGGAGGATTTGAATGTGAAAGGTATGTCTAAGAACCATAAACTTGCTGAAGGCATTCTCGAAATGAACTTCGGTGAATTTCGGAGAATGCTTGAATACAAGGCTTCTTGGTACAACAGAAGGATAGTATTCGTTGACAGATTTTACCCAAGTTCAAAAACTTGCAATCATTGTGGATATGTCAATAGAGAATTGACATTGAATGACAGAGAGTGGGTCTGTCCGAGTTGCGGACAGACTATCAGTCGAGACTACAATGCTGCATTGAATATCTTGGATGAGGGAATGAGAATAATAGGGTGCAGTACACCCGAATCTAAGCTTGCGGAGAACCCAACTGTGGATGACCCAACTGGAAACAGTTCGCTAAAAAGCAGTGGCTCTGTGAAACAAGAAGTTAATAAAGCATGAAGTTCAACTTTGTGTAAAGTTTAACATACTGTTTGACGCATGTACACTAACCAGCCGTATAAAGTTTGTCTGGAAGATGAGATTCGAACTCGCATACATGCTCATCACGTTTCCTGATCCCAAATCAGGTCAGAAACCTATTATCGGTTACATCCAGATATATTTGTCGGGATAGCCAGATTCGAACTGACGCCACATGGTCCCAAACCACGCATGCTACCATTAAACACCATATCCTGTGTTGTCTTGTTGGGCCAGAAGTAGTCGAAACTTCATTCCAGAGTTCAAAGCTCCGTGTAATAACCTTTATACTATGACCCAATGTGTGGCACAGACGCGACTCGAACGCGCACAATCCGCATCCCAAATGCGGGCGGATACCAATTACCGTTATACTGCGCCGTTTCATTAAGTACCAAATCTGTGAATCGAACACAGGCTTCTTGAGTCAGAGTCAAGCGGACTAACCACTATCCGAATTTGGAATATTAAGTAAGGGATGCCGGCTATGCTCCGACTCCACTGTCTCCCGAAGACAGAATGCTACTGTTAAACACCAATCCCTTATTTGTTGGGGTACACGTACGGACTCGAACCGTAATCTGAAGAGCCACAATCTTCCGCTCTACCGTTGAACTACATGACCCATATAAAAATTCCCGAAGAACTCTCTTGTGAGAATCTCCGGGAACCCAAAATATGCAGTACTATGTTTACAGTTTCCTTATGAAGTACGCAATCTATATTCCGTTTGATATCTCACACAACATATGCTACCTGGTTGCGGGCAACCGGGCTGCTGATGCTGCTGAGTATGTTGGAACATAAACTTCATAATACTGTTTCTGTAATTTTATTATTTATCTCTTTATTATTTATATGGAATCTAACTTCCATTTTTGTTATTTATCTTGAGAACTCCGACTCTGGATCGAACAGAGATTGTTGGTTTCGTGGACCAAGGTTTTATCCATTAAACTACCGGAGCATTATATATAAAAATCATCCGAAGCTTCTTGTCTGAAACTCCGGATGCAAAAATATACCTATATGCTATATGATTAATTAAATCTCTGTATATCCGTTGACAATCCTAAAGTTTCTTGACATAACCATACCTGGCTGACCGGGACGGCCTGCTTGCGGTTGATTGATATGTCGCTGTACTTTATTCATGTCTTCTTACTTTTAGTATTTCTACCTATTATTTATACACAGATTTCTCCGTTTGTTTTATTTATCCGGCGCAAAATTACAAAAAATTGAGTTTACTGCAAAATTTTCTGCGGATATTTAACAGAGTTTAACGGAAATCTTTATGGCAGTATAGTCTTCCGCAGTTAAATCTGACTTCCAAGTCACTGTCATTAATCTGATTGACAGACTGTAGTCCGAAACTGTATAGTGTATACTGCTCAATCCATTTTGGATATTCAACAGTCATACGGACATCATCATCAAAGTAGTCAGAATGACTGATAGGTCGTTCATTGGCATCCGGATAGAAAGTCTCTGCAATTCTGTTTGTCATTCCAGCACAGTCACTGAACGTAAAGATGAGAACATCTCCATCTAAATATTGGTCTTCTTTTGGATTATACCAACTCTTGTCTCCAACAATCTTATCAAACTTCAGTTCAGTCTTCAGTGTGTATTTAATGGGCTTGACCTCATTACAGGATATCTCTGTTAATAGTGCAATGAGTTTATCCACATTGCGTGAATCAATCTTGATGGTGTACTCATCATTCTCAAAAGTCCTTGTCATAAATCTAATAATTAATTGGTTGTATTATGCATCGGCAAATGTCTTTCCGTCTTCAAGAGTAACTTGCAGTTTGCTGTACTCAGAGTGGAAATCATTTTCGAGTCTATATAGATATCTCCGACATTCCCATTTGCACATTGGCAAGTCATGGAGCAGATAATTGCCACAGGTTTCTGGGGTTGTTGCCGGAACGCTTTCTTGAGTCAGAATCCACTCAAGACATCTTATGGTTAATCTCCGCATATCTTCCACAGTGTACTGGCCGGTCATAATAATATACATACCGGTTAAGCAGCCCATCGGTCCGACATAAACAACATCATCCTTGACTTCAGAGTTGCGGAACCAAGTGGCCATCAGATGCTCCATGCTGTGCATTACAGCCGAAGCTACTGCTGGTTCTTTATTGGGTTCAGTAATCCGGATATCAAATGTAGTAAAACCCTTATCCTGTCTGGAAATATATATCCCAGGCTTCAAGCAAGTATGGTCTATCGTGAAACTTTGAATGACTTCCATATATTATAGTTTTCTGCATTGGTTGTTTTTGATTCGCTGAAGAGTCACTGTCGTCATCATGGCATTAATCTCTTTCCTGTTACCGAATGGAACTGTAACATAGTAACCTTCTTTATTAGCAAAAACCATATGGGTTGAATTATGATGATGTTCAAAGAACCCAAGAGACTCAAGTTTCTTCTTGAACTCTTTGTATGAATATGTCGGCAGTGCGCTGTGTCCTCTTTTAGCCATAAAATAAGCAGCAGATACATTTTCTATATATTGTACCTGCTGCTTGGATAATAGTTAGAGTTTATGTAAAATAGAAATTGACTCTTACTACATTCAAACACTTTTCATAGATGTGCCTATCGCTTACACCAATAGTATGTTTCAACTATCTGACAACGCTGCTTGTCAGTTCCCTTCCGTCCGTGTTTGTTAAGTTTGAGTCAACTTCTATATTATTGTCAAAGTTTATGAATCTAATAGTTTGACTTCACATTTGATATTGGTTCCGTAGTTCTCATTGAGGTAGCCCTTTATCCCACAGGCAACTGCATGTGATATTGCTTCAGCCTCATCATTGTTTCTGGCATAGTTGTCAGAGATGTTCAATTCTATTTTAATGTACTTTTTCATAATCAGTTATTTAACAATTTCAGTGAGTTTCTTTCCACAGAACGGGCAGTATTTGATATAACCTGTAGAACTTATTCCTTCTTCATATGCATTTAAGTAGAAGTACAGTCTTTTCTTAGTCCACGGATCAACACAGATGGTCATTGTTATAGCCGGACCATAACTGTCATCACCAATATGGACACGTTCGGTGCCGTCTTTATGGAACTGCTCTAACAACTGTTCACAATAGCATTTTTCTTCTACTGAAGTTAATTGCTTTGCTTTCTCTTCAACATATGCATTCCATCTTTCCAGTTTATAACGGCCTTTTCCGTCAGTGCATAGCAAGTCCTTGTCATAAATCTTTTCCATTATTTTAGATAAGACATCTTTATCAAGTGTTGGACTGTTCTTTTTCCATTCAGCCAATATAGCATCTTCGATAGTAAAGAACTTATGAATGTCATAAGTAACAGTGCCATCTGATTTCTTTATAATCAACTCTTTCATATTTCTTACTTTTTTATTCACAATTTTCTATTGAAATCGAATTGTTCAAATTGTGTTTTGTGATATTCTTTTAATGATATTAACTGATTTATTTTTTTCTGGAGTTTATTAATTTCTTCATCAAGATTTTTTAATAAGCCGCTGAAATATTTTTTATAGTATTCTTCTGCATATTCAAGACATGTAGTCATTTGATAATCTTGTCCATTATCTTCAAATGCAAGACCCGGCCAATATCTTTGTGGTGTTCCATCCCATTTCGGGCCACACCAATAATCTGTTTCTGGATTATAGTTTATTGGAATAATATGACACTCATATTCATATTTTTCAGGGCCAGTAAATGTCATATCATCAACCAATTCATATTCACAAAAGATTGGCTGATAATTTTTCCGATCTATATTAACCCAATATAGATGATCTCCTTTTTTAAGATCTTTGAATTTAGTATTTCTGTCTGCCATTGTTTATTGCTGTTTCTTTTGCTGTTCCATCCGGATTGCCCTGTTATACAAATCCATTTTCTTCTTTGTCAGTTCAAGACTTGCTTCAGTGCTGTCCATTTTGACAATTTCTCCGGAATCACTGATAGTGAAATGACCGAGAGTCTCTGTATAGTTCAGACTAGTAGTCACGAATGCCATATGAACATCATTCACTACACGGATTATATCTTCCGCAGCATATCTCCGTAATGCCACTACAGTAACTCTGGATTCTTCCGAACTCCTGTGTTGTCTGTATGTAGTGATGTCAAAATAATGAATCTGACCTTTCCTGATGACATAGTTGAATGAATGGTCCATACATCCGCAGAATATTCCGTCACAATATCCGCAGTTGAAGTAGAAGGACATCTGCCATGAGTTGTAGTGACATTGATGCGGTTGAATGTCCATATCAGCAATCCTCTGCAACTGTTTCTTGTTGAACAACTGCTCTACCGGAGTGAAATAGACTACTTCACAACAACTCTTGAACTTATATTTCTTCTGCTCCATATTGTATTGTCATATAAAATAATAGCCGTTCATAGTAGCTCGAAGTGACTTAATGTCGTCTTCTGTTAAACGCGATTCATTTCCATAAATGTATCCTTCAAGCCAAAATGCGGCAATCTGAAGTGCTAATACATTCTTCTTACCCTGGCATGCATTGACACCAAAATCTACAGCCCGGTCAATTATTCCCAGAACTTCAAATTCATTGAGCTTATACATATTCTAATTGATTTATTGTTATTTAATTTGGATTTATTGTTATTTAATTTGGATTTATTGTTATTTAATATTGTTCAGGAAGCCCTGAAGTTTCTCCTGATGCTCCTTCTCCTGTGGTGTTCCGGCGAAGTTGTAGTGGTTGAAGATAATGATCTTCTCATCATCTGTGATTGGATCTTTCTCGTAAGAGTAGTAGATTTGCGCGCGGATGTCGAAATTCGCAATACGGAACTGAGCCATCTTGTCCATATCACGGTAGAAGACTTCTTCACCGTCCACTATGATGGGAAACTCATTGTCCATATAGCGGAAGATAGTGGTCAGACGCTGCTTGCCGTCAATCACCATCATAGTTGTATGATTCATATAGTCATCCGAGTGTTGGATGAAAACGAACGGAGGAACCGGACGGTCCATGAAGATTGACCAGATGAGTTCCTGCTGCTGAATCAGAGTCCAGACATAGGGACGCTGGAGATTACATCCGTATTTCTCAAGATACACATCAGTATCAACTGTGTACCATTTACGGAAATGACGTGGGTTATAACTGACAGTGTTCTGGCTCTTGCCGATTCTTTTCAGGAAACTGAGCTTATTGTAGCTTTCCAGTTTTTTCAGTGTGATTTGTTCCATATCTTTATTTTTTTATTTCTGCAACAAAGGTAAGCATAATTTTCCTAATATGCAAATTTATTAACAAAGAAATGGATAATTTTGGATTTGTTTATAAATAAGAAGCGGAACTTCAAGTTGAGGCTCCGCTTGCATCATAATATGTGTTTGTTCCGTCATAGTCTTGCTCAGTCATAAGACTGTTAGCTGACTTGTTCTTCAACCGGCATTTGTCACACCAGAATCTTTTGACTCTGCATGTTGAACAGTATTGTTTCTTTGTCTCCATATTATTAATACATTATTTGTTATACAGCATCTGCTTGCACAAATCTATAATCATCTGCTCACTATCGAATGATGACCATGAGTCCGATTCATAATAGTCCCTTGCATGGAATGAGAGCCAGTTACGGATTTCAGAGAGGTTTACAGTCTTGTCTTCAATAAGGCAAGTTATATTACGGACCCTCTCATCACTATCCGGAATCATTTCATCCTCAGACACAGCCCACCAGTCATAGTCTTCCGGAGTATATAGATTTCCATCTTCAGTCTCAAGGACTTCTTTCACGCGGTCTCTATAGAATACACCGTCTTTCTCATAGAAGATATTGTCTCCCTTGTTCAGTTTCTTAGCCATAGTCTGATATTATTTTTAGATTTTATTACCACTATGTGTTGTTACATCCACGTTCAACATCTTCCATCCATTCACGGACACGTTTGAGGTTCTCTTCACCGAGTCCTTTGTCATCACCCATACTCCTAAGCATCTCTTCGAATTCTTCAACGGAGTCATTTGCCGGAATGAAATCATCTTTGATTTTCTCAAACGGCTTGAGATGATTCTTCAGAGTATCACGGGCAGACTCTTCTGAATATATACCATAACGCTCCTTAGAGAAGTTGATATAATCTTCTTCTGTCATATTCCAGTGTGTCACTGTATCAACTACTGTTGAGAAGCGACAGAATAATCCGTTCGGTTGTTTTGCTATATATGCACCCATAATTTATTGTTTATTTAAGAGGATTTGGACAATCTTCAGAATGTATCATTGCTCCGGTGACTGAATCCCTCCTATATAGATGTTCTCCTGCTTCCAGAGCTTTTTGAATAGTAATATGGCTAACTGGAACATAATACACATCTTGTTTTTCTTGTGATTGATGATTTGAAGTTAAGATTATAGTCATAATCACCACACAAATAAAAACAGCATACATCACAATTGAAGATTTGTATACATTCCATATATATACTATTTCTTCTTTGAAGTTCTGATTTATACTCATATGCTTAATGTTATTAATTGTATTCGTTGATTTTCATTTCACAGTTCTCTAATGCAGTGATTGATGTCAGTGTCATTTTATTTGTTATTATTCTTTGGCATGTACTTTCCGTACTTCTTCATCATCTTTTCGTAATCCTTACCGAATGCCCGTCGCAAGAACTCTTCAGATTCATTGCACTCTTTGAAATATTCTTTCCAAGATGCATTCAATGACCAAGGACTGGTACACCATAGTGCAATCGGAAGCCAGCATACAGTCATTGCTGCATGTAATGCTACTCTCTTACAATAGTCTATTCTGCTTGTAACTGGTTCGTCCCAAGCGAACATACCGAACACGAAACCCGGTATCATGTATATTATTCCTATTATAATTAATGTTGCTGTCATAATCATATTTCTTTGTTTTATTAATTCTGATGCAAAGATAGGCATTATTTTCCTAATATACAAATTTATTAAGAAAAAGATGGATAATTTTGGATTTGTTTATAAATAAGAAGCGGAACTTCAAGTTGAGGCTCCGCTTACTAACAGATTCATTTGCCGGAATGAAATCGTTTAATTTGGCAATAATATAGCAGTTGACCTTTAAACATTTAATCAAAAACTTCATTCTCTAACTTAGTACATAACTCGTTGATTTTGTCTTTCAGATTAAGAATGTACTTTTTGTTTTTAATATCGTTGTACTCATGTATGCAAGTACAATCGGATATTTTTCTTGCTTCTCTTGCCTCTTGACTAATTTCTGTCAAAATAGCATGTATTTTAGTCTTTCTCATATTTTGGGTCAATTTCTATGTTATCACCTTTGATTTTTTGAGATGTTGTTTGTTAAACATCCATTGCTGCATCGTGATAGCAATCCGGACACAGCCATTCCATATGTATTTCTCCGTATATCTCTTCAGCATACGGGTCTGCTACATATTCAGCACCTTCTCGGCCACATACTGAACAGAATCCTGGTGTATGTCTGCGGCGCTCTAAATCTTCTTGAGCAGCTTGTTTTTCTGCACGGATTTTATCTATTTCCGTTTTGATGACAGCTTTCTCATCATCAGTTCTGTCCCAAGATGCGTTGAGGTCAATAGGGTCAAGGGCATACAGTGTATCGTTTCTCTTCAACCACTCTTCGTGTCCGAAAAGTGATTTCTTTCCGAAACCCAGTTTCTCATATTCAACCGGCAGTAACTGGAAGAGATAATCCGTGTTGATGTCTACGATAGCATACTTGACATCTTTCTTGAACTTCCAGCCCTTGACTTCTCTCGGCCATGGGTCAGAATATGTATAAAGAGAATATGTCGTCCATTCTTTGTAGAACTTGCTCTGAGTCTTGAATGTCTTAGTGATTCTGACAGGAGCAGGTACGCTTGCATCATAGAATACAAGACGTCCGCATCCGTCGAAGCATATGCTCCAGTTTCCAGTGACTATTTGCGACTTCGAGAAGTCTGCGTCTTTGCCGAAGAAGAACTCTTTAGCTTTAACTGAGCTTATTGAATTAATGTGGAGAAGCAATCCATCTGCAACTCCGTGATAGAACGGGTCGTATCCACGCTCTTTGGTGAGCGGCTCGAACTCTCTTTTGTAAGGGTCTATACCTTTCTTTGTTGTTTCATCATAACCACCACGGTAGAAGACGAAACATTTGATTCTTGAGTCATATACTATCGTCTGCATAATTTATTATTTTTTATTTCTGCGACAAAGATAGGCATTATTTTCCTAATATACAAATTTATTAAGAAAAAGATGGATAATTTTAGATTTGTTTATAAATGGAAAAGACTATCCGTTGTCCTGTACAACATTAGTCTCAATAAATAATGAAATGATAGTATTCCCAACATATATGGTTATTAACGAATCATTTTTCAGTGACGAAAATATAGAAGACATAAACTCAGCAATAGGAGACACAGAGATTGTTTCTGACAGTGAAGTTCGTAACAAGGACTGGATGCTTCAAGACAAGCGTCCTGTGGAAGCACTGATTGGTGAGTATCCGTGCATCGTGAACTTCAAGTTGAGGTTTGATGACACTGGTGATGACACATACAAGGAAATAGACAAGATGTGCCATAAGCTTCAGACAATGTTCGGAAACTTTGATTCCGGAGAGATGAGTCCGGTGATTGCCGGAAGCTGCTGGACCGAAAATGAGTGGAGATACTCTACTGTGGATACCGGGTTCACCACATATATCAAGTATCTGCTGAACCAGACTAAAGATGACAAGGGAATACAACGTACAACTCAGTTTTTCTTCGGCATCAGACTGAACTGCGGAGATGTTGTCAATCTCGAAAAAGCATATGATTTCATACGGTTCACAGTCAAAGCAGTGAATAATATCACTAAAGCACAGCAAGTGCTTATTCTGTTCAAGAACCATGTAGTATATAAAAACTCCGTCACCTGGGATGAGATGTACTTCAACCCGAACTACAATGCGGAAATAAGTCTCCGTAAAGCGATATCATATACAGAATCCAAAGAAGGTCCCAATTATGCTCCATTAAACTCATATAAGGAGATGTTGTTCGTAGTGTGCGGAAAGACAATGAGAGATGCCTGGGCATTGGATGATGGAAAATTTATATAGATGATGAAAGAAATGCTTGGATAATCATAATAAAAGAGATGTTCTGTAATAGAGCATCTCTTTCTAATTATCCGGATATCTTATATAGTTCTTTTTTTTCCATCGCTCTGCGGATCCATCTCATCAGTATCACGCTCTTGTCATAATGAGCCATAAACGTTGCTGTCTCACCCACGTCATGCTTATCACTCAAGTCAATGTCGAGTGAATAGACAGTTCCGTCTTCAACAGTAATGTAATATACTGCAATACCTCCGCTGCGGATACAGTTCAAGTCTGCTGAACCTTTCACGATAGTCTTCAAATCATGCTTAATCACCATAATCTATATAAATTTTATTTTATGCGTTGGGGATGTGGGACTCGAACCCACGAAATCCTTTACGGTCTCTTGTGTGTAAGACAAGCATTTTAAACCAACTAAACTAATCCCCAATTAAATTACAGAAAATAATGAATTTTTATCCACTGTTTCATCATTTTTCTATATCAGTGGACCGTGTGGGATTTGAACCCCACTGAGATGGTGCAAGCATCTTGTGCTAACCGGATTACACTACACAGCCCAAAATCAAGCGGCCCCTACGGGATTCGAACCCGTCTGATTGTACTCCGTGACAGGGAGACGTCCACACCAAGCAGACCCAGAGGCCATTATCGTTCGCAGACATGGAATTGAACCATGATTGCTTGCTTATCAGGCAAGTTTCCTAACCATTGGAAGATCTGCGAATATAAAAGAAGATTCCCGGATATCTCTCTGTAAGAAACATCCGGGAACCTTTATCCTATATATCTTCTTTTATCACTCGGAGTCCTTACATATACATACAGCATCAATCGCATCAATTGCTACGCAATCAATGGCGACTACTGCTACTGCATCAATAATATGTTTAGACATCCAAGTCATAATTCTATTCTCAATTTTTATATTTATCTATATATTATATATCCGAAAATCGGATTTGTTTTATTTATCTGACGTATTATTTATCAAAAAGTTTAAATCACTCATTAAAAAATTATTTTCTATATGTCACAAGAACCCCTGATTCATTCAGAACATGTTCTCTCGTATTAACTACATTGAGAAGATTATCCGCATAATTGAACAATATATAATGGAACATCTCATCTTCGGTTATATCGCCGGATTTATATGATTCTCTCAATATATGTATATATTCAATGTTGCTCATCTTCGGAAACCACTGATTGTACATCTGTAGATATCTCGGCTGTCTTCTCTCATATACAGGATATCGTTTCCATATCTTCAGTTCACGGAACGTGTCTGTAATGGTTTCATACACTCTCTTTATATAATCATTGAACTTCTCTTCAATCTCATCCATCATATAAGTCAGACTGCTCATAATGTAATTGTCCATCTTGAACATGCCGGCTTGAATATTTTTGGCAAGACTGTAGTCTCCGTATAAATTGAACCTGTTCTTCAAGAACCCGAACTCAACAAGGGTAGTCATCATAAGAACCGGAAACAGATAATCCTGCTCTGCAATCTTCTTGCGGAGATTGTATATTATTATCCGTACAGACCTTAGATTCAGATGACAGTCATCATCATAGTATGAAGCGAATTCTGTTATCAGGTCTTTTTCGGTGTGTATATCATATTTGTCACTGTTCACACTGAAGTGCCATAGAATATCTTCGTCATGAGAACGGATATAATCCGGAATCGTATTCAATATTGCATTCTGCTCTGCCTGACTGAAAATATACATAGTTCTCCGGATATTCTTTGATATCGCAAGCTTGTCAAGGAACACTCCTTTATTCTTGTAGAAATCAGGACTTATCCTGTTATATGATATATCATTGCTATCATATGATGATTTACCATCCGGAGTCCAGAAATCAAGGACATGTTCAAGCTCATGGTCAAATGCATTGAGAATCTCTCTCCGCTCTTTCCGCAGAAAATGGACTGTGAATATGTCTATGATGATTGAATCGTGTTCGAATTCTTCCGGAGAGACATCATAATCACGTTCCCGGAGAGCCATATGTCTTGGGTCATAGTGGAGATGACCATCAATGATGACGACATGGTATACGAAATATATAGGATGAAACTTATTCTCATCACCGGTCTTCAACACAATCTGGTTCTGACTGTCGAAAGACCATCCGGTGAACACGGGATTATAATCCAGCCACTGCTTCAGTTCCGGATTAATCTCTGCTTTCTCCTTATAGTCAAATATAGTATCATACATATCCGTAATGAACTCATCAAATATTCTATGGGTTCTCTCACTCTCACACAGAAGATAACTATGGAGATACGGATATCTGAATGTTGCGTCTTCAAACATATTTTCTGGATCCAAAAATATTTTTTTAATAAATTTCCGCAGACAATTTCCGGAACAACTTCGTCGCGGCTCCACCGATCCGCTCTCTCCAACTCTCTCTTAACAATACTTTTTCTGCCCGTACTCTCATCACTCTTATATATATTATACGGCGGTTCTCCGTTTAGTTTATGTCTAACAAAATTTTTTCAAAAATAAAACCGCTCAGATTCTGTATCCAAGCGGTTTTTATCATTTTCCGTAATTAATTCACTTCTGTTCTGCAACATCTTCCTCATCTTTTTTCTCCATCAGAGAGTGGATCCACCTTCAGTGAATATGCATTCACCGCGTGACAAGATACCATACTGCCGATGATATATTGTGGTTCACAGATGTCCGGATGCACTTGGTGCCTTAAAACGACTGGCGTTCCTTCCTCCGGAACATAGTTGATTTCCTTCTGGAGAGTCTTTATGGCAAGAGTGAGGTCACACATGACAAATGGAGTAGTATATCTGTCTCCAATCCACGGCTCGTCTTTTTCCTTGAACTTCAGTGTGTCATTCTCCACATAAACGATTACAGATGCCGGTCCTACCAGAGAATTGTATGTCGCGCGGAACGTGTTGTGGTCAACTCCCCACATATCATCCTTTTCCAACTTCTTCAGATGACCGCTGGCCTCATAGAAAGCATAATCCGGATACTTCTTGTTCATTGTAGGCCATATCTTCAGAAGGATTCCGCGGAAGTAGTCATTTTTCACGATAACAGCGGTATCCTCTACAGCCGTCTGGTCATTTTCCGGAGCAGCAGTGCTGCACTGTGTGCATGAAACCATCATTCCGCACATAAGTGCCATCATAATAGAAAATATAAGTTTCTTCATTTACTCGTTTTTTATGATTTGATTTTTTCCGGAGTTATTTATCACCGGTTTTCACCAACTTCATTGAAATTTCTCCTAAGCTTTCAACATCCGTGGTCAATAAATAAAGAAATGATTTGTTCAAATCCGTATATAATGTACAGTAAATCCATATATGACAAGATTATGTCTGCTGTCTCCAACAGCGTCATACGCATATTAACTGAGTCGGAAGATATTCCCCATCTGCATTTTCCGAAATTCAATATCAATTGTTTCAAAAAGGATTATGAGGAATGGCGTCAGGCTAACCGTATAGACTACTTTAAGACTCCAAGACGGCCGAACAAGCCCAAGATGAAGTACTACAACACATATGAAAGACCGGCATCATACAAAAGCCCGGTTGAACTGGCCATGGAAGAACTCGATTCGATGGGTCTTCCTAATCCTATGACAAGAATTAAGAAGCCATCTTCAGAGAACTACAATATGGAGATGTCACAGTGTTCATTATCCAGATATCTCAAGCACTATATCCGTAAAAAGGAAATAGAGACTACGGCAAGGGATTTCACTAATCTGTTGTACAGCCCTAAGCTAAAGCAGCTCTCCGAAATAAAAGGACTATGGAATGCCAAGAAGTACTTTATGATATTCGGTGATGATTACAACATGAATGACAATAAACTGAAGCAGCTCATAGAGGATTTCATCTCTGATAAAGAGTTCTATAGCAAAATGAAAGATATCAAGGAGCAGTATCCATATTACTTCTACTAGTACTCGACTATCATCAAGGTTCTTGAAGAATTCAGTGAACATCTTCCGCAGATCCAGAAATATCTTGATGAGAAACGACAGTCTGTCAAGCAAAGTTATGATGATGCCATGGAAGCATATGAGAAGCAGCAGAAAGTAAAGGAATACTATGAAAAGAATCCGGATAAACTGTCGGAATATTACCAGCTCAGAGGGAAGTTGATAAAGAAATATCAGGAGTCTGATACTGATGAGTATGTATATACGGAACAGAGAGATGAATATGAAGCAGATATGGCCGAGTACAGAGAAGCTCTCAAGGATTATAAGGAAGAAGTACAGAAATATGGAAAAACAGATTATTCTATAGAAGAGTATGTCATCATCCGGTATATATGGCCGCTTATGTCCGAGCAGAAGATGCTCACATTGAAGAACGGGCAATACTATGTATTTCCGGAATATATTCGCGGAAAACATCTCTCCGAACTCATCAACCGGCCGGAATCGATCATCTCTTTTTCTCAACCATATAAAGATTTTCTCCGTATAAACGGATTGGGAAGACCGGATGAAAAATCTATTGGAGGAATCAGGTCATCGAATGATTCAGACTGGAACTACCGTAAGTTCATCACTGCCTGGGTGCTCAAGCACTATACTACAATCTATGATGATGTACAACTGGAAGATTGATTTTGATAAGTGGAAATAAACAACCGTTGTCCTGTAGAACATAATGTTTTGCAGGATATTTTTGTCTATAGATAATTTACCATCGGTAATAACTGAAATTACCAAAATACTCTTCCTCCATAGCAATCTCTGCTGCTACAGTCACTTCAGTGTGATAATTATCCTATGAGCTCTGGTAACATTATCTTTTATACGGAAATTACTAATCCGTATAAACAAGAATTGCTTCAGAGATCTGACAAATATGCTCTGCTGGATCTGCGATCTGTAATTTCCGGCAGCAGATAACTGTACCGTCGCAATAAAAAATTATCCATCCTGGATACGCGCACATACATGTTGTTGATCCATGTTGAGTATTTTTAGTTATATGGAAATCAATAATCCGTATAACTATATTTTATGTTACTAGCATCGCCAAAACTTCAGTTCTGGATCGACATTTTTTGGATCCGCAGTTTTGTGATCCAGAAATAATGATGCCGGAAAAATATATCCGGAGAGATACTCAGACAGATAGTCATCATTTTAAATTGCGGAAACTTTTTTCCGTCACTGCCGGAGAATTTTCTACAGCAGTGTCTCCAGATCCAAGAATATTTCTTTCTGAAGATGCCTGTTTATGCATACTTATGTGGAAATCTCAATTCCGTATAATAGTTCTGTAGAACAGCTCAAACAGATGATGTATTTCCAGTGTTATTTTTTATCTAATAAAGTAATAATCCAAGACAAATTAACTAAAATTCCCCAACTTTATCCAAATATATCCTGAATTTTAGCCGAAAATTTTGTAGTTATGATTTTTATTATATATCTTTGCATTGAATTCACCAAAAACAGTCAGAAAAATGATAGAAAAGTGGATGAAAATACAGACTCTGGGAGACAAAAACCGGTCACACCAAATGCCGGCAAATCTCCATCCGGAACTCATAAAAATCCGGAGCAGGAGTCTATGTGGGCAACATACCGTTGTTCAGGATAACTGTTATATCTGTATTATCCACAAAGGAAACAACTTCCAGCTGTCCTGTATAACTGTCTTGGTGATGAGTCTGGAAACAACATCCGGAAATATAAACAGAAACGTCCGCTATCCTGGACAACCAGATTTACAGTCTGGAACTTTAGTTCCATATATGGACACTGACTACAATTTCCGTTGTTCAATACAACCAAATGAATTGTTAAAAAGTCCTAAAATATCCAAGGATAAGCGAAATGTTAAAAAGATTGAACAAATGTTAAAAAGTCTTAATGAATCCGAATGGATGTTAAAATATGTTAAAGAATCCTAATTTAACAACTCTGTTAGGAAATTTTAACATATACAGCCCGGATTGTGCTTTTAACAAATCAGATTTATTAAATATTCCCAAATAAATTCCCATTATTTATTATATACTGGATTTTATTCTTATCTTTGCAGTCAGAAACAATAAATTAAAATAATCAAAGCAAAGATAGTATATGTGTAAATATTGCAATCCAAAAGACAAGAGTCCGGTCAGTATTCTTAATTATGACAATTCAGATTCAGTTGATACATACTACGGTCAGTTATGTGGAGTACTAGTCAGCAGCTCTCTCACTATGGAAGGAGACAAACTCTCTCTTAATGGATACGGTTCATACCGCTCACGTTCAGACTGCTATTATGAAGACAACGGTCTTGATGTAGATAATGAATATTCCAGTGAATCCAAACAGTCATATATCCAGATTAAATACTGCCCGTTCTGTGGAAGGAAACTGGAAAGCACTGTCTATGAAAAGACATCACTCACAGACAAACGTGAGGAACTCCATGACAGAATGACTGAATTAAGCAAGAAACTCGACTCGGAGTATGTCATATTCGATGTAGACTGGCCACAGTCAAGGAAACTCAATGAAGACGGAATGCCTGAACTTACTCCGGCAGAAATAAAGAAAGCAGCTGGAAGAAAGAAAATGAGAGTATCTGTCCGTTATGGATATGAACCGGAACCCGGCTGGCGCAATATAGCATACAGCATTCCCATACTTTCATCTCCGAATGACAGAATACGTCCAAGTTCATATATATGCGGATGGTATCAATCAAACCAGTACAGACTGACAGATGAGATGTACCAGGAATTGGCTGATATGAAGTTCTTTGAGCCGAATCCGGACAAGTTCAATAAAATGCTTGAGAAACGTGTCAGGATACAGAAGAAGATAGAGGATGCATCATCTGAGATACAGGAAATAGACAAGAGATTGTCTGAACTTGGATAATATTTGAATGTCATTTCCGGATGTCATATCTGAATATCCATCTATATATGATTGTCAGATATATCCGGATATGATATTTCAATATCCCAGGATATTCAGATATCGGCTGATATTTAAATATTGGCCGATATTTAAATATCGGTTCGGATATTTAAATATCAGGAACACTACAAGATAAAATTTGTAACTATGGAGAGGTTGTTTATATGCATTGTAATAGGATTGTTCATTATGGTTCCGCTTGTGTTAATCTGCTTTGACATTGATACCAGTCTTCCTGGACCAGGGGAGTTTGATATAAAGGATCCTTGGACCGGGGAAACTATTGACTGATAAATACAGAAATGTATAATCCGTAATTATGGTCAAGACAAGGTTCCAGTATACAAAATTGGGCAAGAGATGGTTCTTCAATGACGTAGCAGACAGATACAAGTTTGCTATGTATATCTATAATGACGATCCAGACAAGATATACCTCAGCAATGTATTCGTGAAGCCGGAATACCGCAAGTACGGTCTCGGCAATTCCATATTATCTGATGCAGATAATGTAGCAAAGGAAAACAATGCATCAGAGATTATCTTGAAAGTCCTTAAGGATACATTCGTCCATGACTGGTACTCAAGACACGGATATAAAAACTACTGTATAGAACCAAATAGTGAATATGTCTGGATGAGGAAAATACTGAATACTCAAGAATAAATTTCTATATTAACAAAAATAAATTACATATATAGAAATTACATACAAATCATATAAACAAAAAAGAATCAGTACCGGGAATTTTGGAATTATCCACTATACTGGTATTTTAATTTTATTCCAGATTTCAGGAAATGCTTCCAGTTGAGAGTGATGTTCATATAGTGATATAATGAGTATTATGACCGCAACATATGTCAATCCTGACATACAGATACAAAAATATCAGCAACCCATCATCCGGACTTCCGTAACATCTTTCTTTCAGCAAATAGTAATTCTGCTACAATAATTACCTCACTGTAGCAGACAGAATCTATATTCAGTTATCTTTATTAATCTTAAACAACAATCAAATCTTCTATAAAACAAACGTCCGTTCTCCTGTATAACCAATATATTATTATCTTGATATGTTGTATTACATAACCAAACCTTTTCTATCCTGCTATCTTATAACGGTAAATAAACTTTCCCTTATCATTCAAAATGAACCTTAACAGAAACTCTAATATACTTTATGTTGTCTTATATAACTATATTGCTACTTATCTACATTAACTATCAATATATTGTCACTTAACTACCGAAATTACCATTAACTATTAATATATTATCAGTTATCTATTATATGCAATCTAATATAATCTCAACTATCGACATCAATATTATATCCGAACCAATATAATCTCGAATACTCACTCAAATGCTCTACAATCAACCGAAAACCTATCTACAGTAACTTTATCATCTCATAACTTAAAATGCTTTCTACGGCTCTCTATTCAATCCATATAGTGTCTTAAACTACAAAATTACCTTCAAACTGTCTTCTTAACCTGCAAAAATTCTCAATAGTCAATTCTTAATATACTAAATTACCAAATAAGCGGAACCATCCATAAGAACGACTCCGCTTTATTTATCATTGACGGCAATAACTGGAATTCACTTCTCTGGTATATGCTGAACATTGTCTGTATTCCCGATAACCACTCTACAGTCCAGATATCCCTTTATCCGGTTATACAATCTCACGTTTATATAATTTTCACACACTGACACATTCTTCTCCTGCCAGTGATAGTCCACTTCATATCTTGCCACAGTCTCATCAGTCTCCGAATCAACAACACTGATGATTCCGCTATTGTCCTTGAATCTATATCTTCCCATACTTCAGTATTTATAAGATATAACTGTCAAATTTATTCATAACAAGACATATATCAGATGTTCTGAATCTATAATCCGTAATTCCTAATGCAATTAACAGTTCCTAATGACCATTTAACACATTTGTTAAATTATGTATTCAAAATCATATCAAATTTACATAGAACGTATATTATGATAAATAGCAGGACACTTCGTAACATATTTTAACTTTGGTTTTATTAAGAAATATGTTAATATAACCTTTTTTAAGAATAGTTAAAAACAGTAATTTAACAATTCCGTATATTAGAAATTGTAAATATTTTTCATAACCAGATACAAAACAAAAAACAGATGCTCTCCAAAGTGAAGAACATCTGTTCCAGTTTATAGATATCTGTCAGAAATTACATCTCCAGAGCATCAGGCATCAACATATACACAGGACACCTCCGTACTTCCGGTTCCAACATTTCACCCAGTTCATACGGCTTTATAACTGAAGATATATTCAACTTAATCATACAATCTAACAGAAGTCCGTAAATCTTCAGTGAATCTTTCTTAGGAAGAATCCTCTCAAAATCTTCATACATCCCATAGACGTTCATTGTGGATTTGTACAGTATTTCCGTTTCATATTCAGTCAGTTCAATCCTCGACTTGAATATATCCTGAAACCTCATCATAATAACAATGTCTGGATGAATCTCCTTGGGAACTGTCCTGTATATAATTTCAGATATTTCATTTACATCCTTGTTCGGATGATGTCGGAATTCCTCCAGAGCAGTGTTGCTGTCTGCAATGAACTTATCCAGCACTTCCCTTGAATGGAAACCGAATATCACTTTCTCCATCTTCCACTCATCTGAAGTATTCTTATGGATTGTCCTCCAGTAACTGTATAGTTCCTCTGAAGTATCCGGAAATTCAATTGTTGATAGCATCTTCTCATCCATAAACAAAGGAAGATATGCACTCGGAAGTTTTATCCCTCCCAAAGAAGACCACATGTTTTCTGTCTTGGCAGAACACTCAGTCCATACGCTTATATTGTCTAATATGTCCATAAACTATCATTTTTGAATGTAAAGATACTAATAAAATACGGAACTGTCAAATCATTTAGGATTATTTAACTATAATGAACATATCCGCTATCCTGTACAACCATTTCCTTTATTCCGTCAAGCTGTCCAATGCAATGGAACTGTCATTCCCTATGCTGCTATCCGGATTCTTCGGATCATACAGATACTGTGACTTCGGCGGTCTTCCCCTCTTTCTCTTTATCACGTTCCCGGATGCGTCATATGTCTTCTTCAGATACTCCTTTTCTTCGCGGCGCTTCTTCTTCTTTCCGTATAACTTTGTTTTCTTATGCTTCATCGGATTGTAGTTTCCGAGCTTTTCCATTTCTTCCGGAGACAGATTCAAATCTATAAGACGCTCGACATCCCTAAGCATATTGTCAATCATACCAAGATTATCCTCTATCATTGCATATCTCCACTTACATCCGGCAGCACTGTTGATATGACCGTTACAGCATGCGCTGATATTCTGCGGCGCGATGTTCATATAGTCACCAGCAGACTGAATGTCGGCAAACGTCCTCTCCGTACCGTCCGGGAAAGTGCATATACACGGTTTCTTCCTCACTCCCACGCGTCCGTACATCAGTTTATTAGCAAGCAGTTCCGGATGCGGAATCTCCTTCACGCTCTTTATCCTGCCAAGAATATCCATAAACTTCAGTTCATTCTCATCCTGGAACAGCACGTTCCCGTTGTTCTGTAACCTCATTACACGGACATATTCCTGCTGTCTCTCTTCTTCTGTCAAATATGGCTGTGTCAACAGAGAATTCCATGCACCGGTACTCTTATCATCCCATATCGGAACAAGTTTCCCGTCTCTCATATCATTACGCTTCCTCAACATTGCATTATAGTCATCAATACTGTCAAAGAACGGCTTGGAAGAATCAATGAAGTCCATATTCATTATCCTCCTGTATTCAACCTCTTCCGGAGTAATCACATAGTTCACGTTCTCAGCAGCCTTTCTCATCCGTTTCTCCATAGATTCCTGTCTCTGCTGTCTGTTTAGTCTTACCTGAGGGTTCAGCAGTGAATCCAAGTCATCCGGTTCTGCTTCTATATCAGAGATGTCTGCCTCATCACATTCATCCGGAAGTACAGGATAACGGCCGAATAAAGGCTGCTTGTGCATTTCCGGATTAGTGGACTCATCAGTGTCATATATCGGGTTCAGAGGACCGGTATATATGTCTTCCCGTTCTCCAGGATAACCGTTTTTGTCATTATTCTGCTGTGATGATGTCTTCTGTGGATTATCTTCAAGTGAATTAGTCATATCAGGTCTCAACTCAGGCTGAGATGATGTCGTTCCTCCATATGAACCGTAGAACCAGTCTCCCGCAGTCATCTTTTTCTTCTGCTGAGGCTGTTGTGCGGATTTCTATTGGGTTGTTTGCTGTGTTGATGTTCCGGATTGCGGTTTTGTATCAGCAGATTCATCCGGCTAAGTCACATTTACAGTGCTTCCCCTCAATATAGCATCATTAAGCACGGTCTGACGGTATGCTTCCTGTGATGCTTCTACCTTTGCAATCTCCGGGTCTCTGTTTTGGTTTAGCCGCTCGATTTTTTCAACTTGTTCCTTGTTCAGACGCTGGATTTCATTGCGCAGCACTTCCCATTTGTGCGACTATGCCTGATGATATGCTTCAGGTGTCAGTTTATAGACCATTCCCTCCATATTGACAAGCATTGAACCGTCCTTGTACTCCTGATCTGTTGCATGTGTTCCGAGATTGTCATCCGCATATCTGTCTGCATACGGATAATGCTCAAGAAACTCTTTTATCAGGTCCGGATTCATTGAACTGACCATACCGTTCCACAGTAACATGGATTGTGACGGTGCGACATACGGAAGTAATGGAGCAAGAGTAGAGAAAAACTGGTTCTTTATCTCTGTCTGTATCATCTTGTTCATGGAAATTGGTTTCATCTGATGCACATATGCCTTCTGTATTATGTTTCCCGTAGTTATGACCGGATAGTCCACACATCCGTTCTTCACCCATCGGAGATTAGACACTGCATCATTGGTGTTGTCTCCGTCCAAGTGGATTGTGAGTTCGGAACCGGTTGGATTCGACTTGAACAGTGCTGCTACAAGAACATCTACCGGATAGAATATTCCCTCAATGTAAATGAACTTGCGTCCGTGCTTGTTCCTTGTCGTCTTCGGGAGCATCTTGATACGACCGTAGCTGGATATGAACAGATGACACATGTCTGAGACTTCCGGGACTTCTTTCCACGATTCTCTTGGATGTGTATCTTGTTGTTCCGGTCCTTCAAAGTTGTCTTTGTTGTTCACTGGAATGTCTGACGAGATTTCATCAAAGTCATGTAAAGCACCCTCGTGTGATGGCGGCTTCGGATAGTGTTTATTTAACTCTTTTTTACTTTTCGTTGCCATATTTTTGTTATCCTGTATAACCATGTTTTACTTTATGAGTGTTAAGTAATCCTAAAGAATGTTAAATTGTTTTGAAATCCATTTTTGTAATTTTTATTTTTTATTAGGAGAATTTAACACAAGCTTGACATGAAAATACCGTTTTGTTTGAAATATTTATCAGTCATTTAAGATTTGATGTATAGATTTCCATATAAGCATATTCTGTGACAAAAATATATTACATTATGTAACTATTTGATAATCAAGTATTTATGAAATATAAAAAATTATATGGAAATTTACAGATTATTTATTCAGATTTTGAGATAATTATTATATGCTGATAAACTATGAAGTTTTGACAGACTTTACACAGGATGTAGTAGTTAGTGAATTATCTTGTGTTCATCAAAGTAAGAATTTGAATGTATGTTAGTTAATGATTCCTAAGATATTAACTTAGAATGATGAGTTACCATATTTAATTCGTATATTTGCACTCAAAATTTATTGTAATTATGAAAAGCTATACAGACATACCTCAGTCAAAGAGGTTGGCAGAGTTTCTGTCGCCTGAAAGTGCAGATATGCATTATAAAGTTAATAGGCACAATAATGAATCTAAAATATTTATGATACCTTATTCAGAATTAGGTTATTATAAAGATAATGATTACCAATATAGTGTTTGTGCTTGGAGTCTTACTGCGTTACTTAGTGTTTTGCCAAAACAAGTTACGTTAAGTGGTAGTGTGGAAGATTCATATTGGTATTGTAAGTGTGAAGATGCATTTAATAGTTTATTTGTGGATTCCAACAATCCGATTGATGCTTGTGTTGCTATGATTGAGAAATTAAATGAACTTAAAATGTTGTGATTATGGAGAAAATCAAATGTGTTATATCAGAAAATGGAACTATAATTCCTATTCATAATATAGCAAAAATAAGCAATGTAAATCGTGTTTGGTCTAACGCTGATGCAGAAGACAATCTTGGCCACAAATTATCTGATGAACAATATAACGCTCTTTTAAAAGAATTGGAAATTATTGGAGGTAAACCCCTTGAATATGCTATTGAGACAAAGCTCAAGATTGAAAAAGGGAAATGGTATGTTTGTGTATCTCAATTCTCTAATTGTATCAAAGGTAGAGTTTATAAAGCAACATCTGATAGTAGAATAATTGACGACTTTGGTACTGAATATGATATGCACAGCGATGCCTATAAATACTTCCGACTTTGGACTATTAAAGATGCAAAGGATGGTGATATTCTTGCTGTAGAATCAAGAAATGATTATCCCAGTCCTTTTATTGCTATTTATAAGGAACATGGATTGAATTTCTTTAACTCTCACTGTTTTATTTCTTGTGATGGTAAATTTCATAAAGGCACTACAGGACATAGTATTTACCTTATCTGTCCAGCCACCAAAGAACAGCGTGCCAAACTTGAAAAAGCAATGACTGATGATGGATATACTTTCGACTTTGAGAAAAAAGAATTGAAAAAGATTGAGCAGAAGCCTACTGATGAAGTTAAGCCGAAATTTAAGTATGGCGACAGAGTTAGAAATAAGAAATCTGGTTTAGAACAAACATTAGGTTGTTGCATTGAAGATGTTTATGAAGGTTCTTTCCCATTCCGTATTAAAGAACAAGATGACTGGGAACTTGTTGAACAGAAATCTGTTAAAGTTGAGCCAAAATTCCATAAAGGTGAGTGGGTTGTTGTTGATGATGGCAGGACTGGTAGAATTATTGAATGTACTAAAGATTTTGCCGATGTTGATTTGGGATGCAGCTGCTTATCAACAAGAATAAACGATATTCATTCTTGGACTATCCAAGATGCAAAGGACGGTGATGTGATTGGTTGTAATAAGAATGGATGGACTTGTATTTTTAAGACATTGAACAATGATGGAACTTTTTGTTCATATTGTTTTATAAATGCCAATGGAATATTCTATGAATCAGGTTCTAAATGTCATAGACTTACAAAAGAGTGTATTAAAGTTTTACATTATAAGTATTGTCCAGCAACCAAAGAACAACGTGATACTCTGATGAAAGCAATGGCTGATGCAGGATATACTTTCGACTTTGAAAAGAAAGAGTTGAAGATACTCACATGAAGTACATGGAGATGTCCCGTTGTTCAGCAAACTTCCGAGACGTAAACTGGATTCGATTCTCAGTAAATACAAAGCGGCTGATGCTCGGTGAGTTCTTTCGGAAATGATTATCCGGATGGTTATGATTTGTTAAACTATGCTAAAAATGAAGCTGTGGTTTTGTAGTTCGGATTTTTTATTATATCTTTGCACGGAAATATTTAATCATTTACGAGTATGAAGTTTATAAGGTTTTTTATCAGTCTTGGTGGTGATTCCGGGTGGAGGTTCACCAACAGTGATGAATGGCATTCAATAAAGTATCCTTTGTTCTTTGATTCGGGGTTATGGACGATGGCAAGGATTAAGGAAGAGATGGGCTGTCTTGAGAGGGAGACCGGAATGGCGACTCACGGTTGTTGGGAACTGAAGGACAAGGGAAATGCCGGAGGTAAGTGTGTCAGACGGTTCATTGAGAAGAATGATGGAGTGTTCGTGCTGAAACCGAAGCAAACGAAGTCTTTCGGTCTTGTCAATCGTGCTCCATGGGGTTGCAGTGACATAAAGGAAGATAAGATGATTGACGAGCCTGTCGGGAGTGATGTCATCGGTTGGGAACTGGACGGCAGGACTGTAAACTGCTGAATGTGTATAGAGTTTAGTTCCTTTATAGTTGTGTATGAGAGAGTGTTCAAAAAAATCGAGGAAGATTAAGAAATAAAAATTTATACATATGAAGAGGTTTAATTTCAAAGACTATTTTGATGTCTGTTGTTTTGAATTAGATATAAATCCAGACATAAATTTTGAGAATTATGAATATATTACATTCACTAACATTGAATCTCAAAAGAAAGTTTTCAATTATTACAAAGAAGAAATGCAACAGGGAGAACCAATAAATGCAGGTAATATTGGAAAATCGTTCATTGCAATGACCGGATTCTATGACATTTTCCCCAAAAGACCAAGTTGGAAAAAATTTAAAGAAGAAATTTGTCCTATTATTTTGTATGAGTTTTCCATTGAAAATGATGTTGTTTTATTAACCCCAATAAACATAAATGATAATAATCATATCTTCAGAACAAAGGGAGATAAAATTTTAAAATTATAATCAGCAAACATATTAATTATGATTCAGATAGATTATATTTCCAAATTAAAAGAGTATTTCAGTGATAAAATGAAAGTGTCAGTTGATGATATCATTGTTATACATTTGGGAGTAAACAAACATCATAAGAATACATACACTGTTAA
>JAEEGL013303259.1_pt1 | contig 25576 bp, 26 predicted proteins | sample 9134231 | NCBI WGS metagenome assembly JAEEGL01 (sample SAMN16246548, study PRJNA631951) | gut metagenome | biome: gut microbiome; feature: rumen; material: fiber-attached | host: Bos | place: Iran: Karaj | collected 2018-10
GCCATGTTGTCAAACACGGTCATATGGGGATACAGGGCGTAGTTCTGGAAAACCATGGCGATGTCGCGATCCTTGGGAGCGACGTCATTTACCAGCTTGTCGCCGATGTACAGTTCACCGTCGGAGATTTCCTCAAGGCCTGCCACCATGCGCAGCGTAGTGGATTTTCCGCATCCGGAAGGTCCGACAAGAACGATAAACTCTTTGTCCTCGATGTCCAGGCAGAAATCGCTGACGGCGGTCACATTGCCTGTGTACACTTTGTAGATGTGCTGAAGAGATACACTTGCCATTTGTATAATCCTCCTTATATATTCAGGGATAACTTGATGAACATATTATATGCTATAAATACATCCGAATGGAATTGCCCGATTGTACAAGATTCTCTTAATGTTTTGTGCAAAACAGACAATCATGCGCCTGTTACCTGTGATTCCTGATTTCATTGCGCTCCAGACGTATATTGTTGAGCAGTTCGCTGAGTTTCCGGTCTGTATCGGCCAGGAGTGAATCCATATAGTCAAGTGTATTTTTATGGAGTTCTGATGCTTCCTGCCTGGCACTTTCCCTGAGTTCATCACATTCCACGCGCGCACGCCTGACAATGCTTTCTTCTTCCACGAGCTGCCTGGCTTTTTTCTCAGCATCATCAATAATATGCGCAGCTTCGGCGGATGCCGCTTCAACTCTTGCGTTGGCCTCCTGCGCCGCACGGTCCACCAGTGAGCGGGCCTCATTCTGCGCCTGCTCCATCATCTGCTGCGCGTTCCGTGATGCGTCATTAACCATGTTCTGCGCCTGTATGGAAGCGTTTTCCAGGATTTCTTTCTTTTTATTCTCTGTGTCAATCCTGATTGTTTCCTCGTCCCTTACTATAACAGCGGCTTTTTCCACTGTATCGGGCAGGTTGTCCCGCAGGTATTCCAGCTGCGCCTGCATCAGGCCCCTGTTGACAATACAGCTTTCACTGCTGATGAGGCTTCTTTTTGCGTTTTTCAGCTCATCAAAAAGGATGTTAACCGCTTTGAGGCATTCTTCAGCGCTTTTAATATCTTTTGCCATGATCTGATTCTCCTTTTCGGCTTGTTACTGCTTCTTGTTCGACAATAATGCGCTGATTTCCTCCGTAACCGATTCGGGAACAAACGCGCTGATATCGCCGCCGAATGCCGCAATTTCCCGGACCGCACTGGAAGAAACGCCTGTAAGCGACGGATCAGAAGGCAGAAAAACAACTTCATATCCGTCATTCAGGAGCCTGCCTGCTGCCGCTGAAAGCATTTCATGTTCAAATTCCGTTCCGTTTCGAAGTCCGCGGATCACGATCTTTTCGTTTTTTTCCCGCATATAATCAGCAAGCAGCCCGCTCCAGCTTTCCACGCTGACGTTGCTGAAACGGCAGCATGCCCTGCGAAGCAATGAAACCCTGCTGTCCGGATCAATTGCGCCTTTTTTGCTGATATTTGCCATAACCGTGACAGTTACATGGTCAAATAACGATGCTGCCCTTGAAATCAGATCCAGATGACCTTTTGTTACTGGGTCAAAAGAGCCAGGAAAAACGCAAGATACCATACTTTTTCACTCTCCCGGTTTCATATATTTAAACACAGTCATCGCACAAAAACCCCAGGACCTGTCCTTAACGGCCTCAAATCCATCGGCAGCAGTATACTGTTTCCCGGCTTCATGTTCCAGCACAATCAGCGTATCCTCATGGATGACCGGCACAAGTGCGTTAAAAACTTCTCTCAGGTCAAGCATTGCGTATGGCGGATCCAGAAACACCAGGTCAAACAAAGCGTTCTCCCCGCGCAGTGTTTCCACTGCTTTTTTCCAGTCGCAATGGAATGCCCTAGCCCTGTTTTCATAATGAAGCCTGGCAATGTTGCTCTTTTCTGTTTCGGAAGCGTTCCTGTCATTATCAACAAGCACCGCTGACTCTGCTCCCCTGCTGACTGCTTCAAGGCTCAGCGCCCCGCTTCCAGCAAACAGGTCCAGTACCCGGCTGTCAGGCACATCCGCCTGCAGCACGTTAAACATGTTTTCCCTGACCCGGTCAAGGGTTGGCCTGGTGTGCCTTCCGGCAGGTGCTTCAATCGTTCTTCCGCGTTCTTTTCCTCCGATAATACGCATTTTCAGGCTCCTGTTCAGTTCAGCTGTTCGGGTTCCCTGCTGCGGATACGCGCCGCCCGCTTTTTCTTTTCGATACGGATTCTTTTTTTGTTGTTTTCCTTAATTGCCGTATGAATCTTTGACCTGATCCTTTTCCCCTGAAGGTATCCTGTTCCATAGGCAGCCGCGGGAAGCAGCAGGATCAGCGGGCTCAGGCGTTCCACAACTGCCATTCCCTGCTGGTTGCTGCTGCCGACAATATTTACAAAGGGAATAATACAAATCCTGATCAGTGTACGTACATAGTCCAGAAGCGTCATTCCTTCAGGCTGCGTATAGTTGATCAGCGCGCTTCCAATATCGCTCCGCTGGGCATAGGATTGCATCCAGGAAGGCAGCGTTCCGGCGCCTGTCATCTGTGGTTTCGTCAATACAGCCAGGTATACCGCAGCAATAAGGAACGGCAGGGTTCCGATTATGCCGGTGATATATCCTTTCATATGATGGAAACAGATTTTCCGCTCAGACTCACTGAATTCCTGCCCTTTTTCCTGTTTCTGGTAAAGGATTTCACCCCGTGCGACCGCGTCAGCTCCTTTTCCTGCGCCGTTGTTGTAAAAAAGCATCATTACGACAATAATGACAGCGCCGTTGATCAGGAGCCGGAGAATTGAGCCCGCAGCGGCCGTGCTTGCGCAGGCAATCAGGGAAATAATAAATACAAGGATCATAACACCGAAAAAAGCCAGGCTGTTTTTTACCGTGTTTTCATCCACTGCATCACCGTTCAGGAACGGTTTTTTTACTTCCTGCACCGGGTCACGGCGTGTTTTGCTGTTCCTGTTCATCATATGCACCCCATTTATATTTCAGTGTATATACGTTCCACACGGCTTCCCGCGCTGCACAGTATCTCATAACTGATGGTTCCGGCCCAGCCGGCAATATCCTCAGCGGATATACATTCATTCCCGTCAGTACCGATGAGCGTCGCTTCATCGCCTGCTTTAACACCTTCAATACCTGTTATGTCCGCGATCATCTGGTCCATGCATATCCTGCCCAGGATTTTCGCGCGCCGCCCGTGTATCAGTACATATCCGTTTTTACCCGCCGCGCGGTGGTATCCGTCAGCATATCCGCATGTGATGGTTGCCGCCCTCACAGGGGTTTCGCTCCGGTATGTCCTTCCGTAACTGACATACTCGTCCGCAGGAAGATCCTTGATATAACTGATATTCGCTTTCCATGACATACACAGTTTCAGCGGAATATCCGTATGAACCGGCGGGTATCCGTAAAGGCTTATACCGGCCCGTACCATATCCAGCGCCATTTCAGGAAAACGGTGTATTGCCGCAGAGTTGCAGCAATGCCTGATAATTCCTTTCGGAAGCAGTTCTGTCAGGCTGATAAAACGCTGATACTGCCTGTGTGTGTACCTGATTCCGTCTTCGTCACCGTCAGCATCCGCAAAATGCGTAAAAGCGCCTTCCAGCCTGACATGTCTGCATTTTTCCAGTGCGGAAAGAACCGCGCGGATCTCCTGCTCACTTCTCACGCCGATACGTCCCATGCCGGTATCGATCTTGAGATGAATACCGGCCGTTTTCCCGACAGCAACAGCCGCGTCTTCACACAATTCAATCATTTCGGGAGAGCATACAGTCTGGATCAGGCTGCTCCGGACGCCTTCCTTCACATCGTCCGCCATTACAGCCCCGAGCACAAGGATTGGTGCACTGATACCGTTTTCCCTCAGATGTGTTCCCTCACCGGTTGAGGCAACCGCCAGCATTTCCGCACCGCCCCTGATGGCAGCGAAGGCTGTTTCAACTGAACCATGTCCGTAACCGTCAGCTTTTACGACTGCCAGGACTTTCGCCATGGAAGGCACGGTTTTGCGGATTTCCCTTATGTTGCTTTCAATTGCAGCCAGATCAATGATCCTTCTGTTACGCGGAGCCATTTTTATTCCTTTCCCAGGGAAGCAAGATAATGCCGGTGAATCTGGTCATTCAGCAGGTTAATGTCTCCGCATCCCATTGTAATCACAAGATCGCCGCTTTTCCATCTTTCTTTCAGCCATGCTTCAGTATCATCAAATGACGGCGTCCACACTGCGTCGATTCCGTTCTTTTTCATTCCTTCTACCAGCATACCGCTGTTCAGGTCTCCCGGATCTTTTTCCCGTGCGGCGCAGATATCTGTCACCAGCGTAAAATCTGCTTCTTCTGTACATGTCAGATACTGATCAAAAAGCGTTCTGACCCGGCTGAATGTATGGGGCTGCATGACTGCCCACAGCCGGCCTTTGCAGCGTTTCCTGGCAATGGACAGCGCGTTTCTCATCTCCGCGGGGTTATGGCCGTAATCATGGAAAACCTCAACTCCGTCAATCCGGTCTGTCAGTTCAAACCTCCTGTGCGCGCCGGTAAATCCCTGCACAGATTCAGATGCCCCCGCAATATCAGTTCCGAGGACTGCCGCGGCTGATACTGCCGCCAGCGCGTTCATTACATTGAACATCCCCGGTACACCCATACTGATCCGTGAAACAATCTTTCCGTTATGGCAAAGATCAAAGGTCGCGTAACCCTGTTCGTTTTCTGTCAGGTTTTCCGGATGCCATTCGTTTTCTTTTCCTGTTCCGAAAAAAACTGTACGGCATTTCAAACGGCTGAAGAGTCTCCTTACCCTTGGATCATCACCGTTCCCCAGGGCGGTTCCGTTTTCCGGTACTTTTCCCAGATAAAGGCCGAATGTATCTTCAATCTCATCAATATCACGGTAACAGTCCAGATGGTCCGCGTCAATATTCAGCACTACCGCTACCGTTGGCGAAAGTTGAAGAAAACTCCTGTTGTATTCGCAGGCTTCCGCGACAAAAATGCCGCTGTGTCCGATTCTTGTACTTCCGCCGATTGCGTCCAGCCTGCCGCCTATACTCACGCTTGGATCTTTCCCGTTTTCCAGCAGGATCTGGCTGAGCATGGATGTTACGGTTGTCTTGCCGTGCGCTCCGCATACTCCGACCGCATTGGGATATCCTTCCATCAGCTGTCCCAGCAGTACAGCCCTTTCAATACACGGTATACCGAGCTTTTCCGCCTCGATCCGTTCGGGATTGTCCGCAGGAATTGCCGCGGAATAAACAACAAGGTCAGCCCCGTGAACATTTTCCGCTTTATGTCCGATAAACACCTTTGCGTTTTTTTCACGAACGTAATGAACAAGGTAAGTCTCGTCCCTGTCACTGCCTGTGACTGTATACCCCTGATCAATCAGCATTTCAGCCAAACCGCTCATGCTGCTTCCGCCGACTCCGATCATATGAATCCTGCCGCCCCGGTAATCTCTGATATGAGCAGTCTTCATCGCAAGTTTCTCCTTATCAGTCATTCAATCGTGATTCTCGGGTTCTCACGGCTGGGACGGAACATCACAAATCTTCGCCCGATAAACTGGATCGGTTCCGCGCCCGTTTTTTCGCACAGGATTGTCAGCGCGCTTTTGGCATCCAGGGGCGCACCCTGCTGTACACATCCCTTGATCAGTTCCCTCGCTTCCAGGGCGTCATACACTTCCTTGACCACACTGTCCGTGACGCCTTCTTTTCCTATATAGATGATTGTTTCCAGCGGATTTGCCATTTTCCTGAGCGCTGCTCTCTGTTTGCCGGTCATTTTCTTCCCTCCGTTGAAATCATTTCTTATTCAATAAAGTCAAATTCAGTATCCGCGATCTGTACCGTCGACCCTTCGCCTGCGCCCGCATCCCTGAGCGCGTCAATTACGCCCATTCTCCGCAGCGTGCGGTGGAACCAGTTCAGGCTTTCCTGGTCTTCAAAATTGACGCTGTTAATCAGCCGGTCCATGCCCGGACCTGTCACTACATAAACACCGTCTTCCACATTGATTTCGAAGGCATTCAGGTCAGGCTGTTCCTCTTCAGTTTCTTCCTCTTCCTGGAAATGCAGGATCGGAGGAAGTTCCTCCAGCTGCCTGGCAGTTTCATCAAGCAGTTCATCGAAGCCCTTGTAAGTGGCAGCGCTGACCGGAAACACTTTGCATCCCATGCCTTCAGCCAGGGCCTGTATCCTTTTCAGGTTTTCCTCAGCACCGGGAATATCCATTTTGTTGCACACAATGATCTGCGGCTTCTCGCTGAGTTCCCCGTATCTTTCCAGTTCAGAATTGATCGTATCAAGATCCTCAGCGGGATCCCTGCCTTCACTGCCGGAAACATCCAGAACATGGAGCAGCAGCCTGGTGCGTTCCACATGCCGCAGGAAGTCATGACCCAGTCCGGCGCCTTCGGCAGCACCTTCAATCAGACCGGGAATGTCAGCCAGGACAATATCCTTGCCGAACCGTCTTACAATACCAAGATTCGGCGTCAATGTAGTAAAATGATAGTTCCCTACTTTGGGGCGTGCGCTGGTAATGACACTGAGTATGGAACTTTTCCCGACGTTCGGATATCCAATCAGTCCTACATCCGCAATTGTCTTCAGCTCAAGCCTGAGGGTCCTGATTTCTGTTTTTACACCGGGCTTCGCAAAATTCGGCGCCTGCCTTGTCGGCGTGGCGAAATGCTGGTTTCCCCAGCCGCCTTTTCCGCCTTTCAGGAGTTTTCTCGTTTCTCCCGGCTGATCCATGTCCGCCATGATCCTGTTTGTCTGGTCGTCCAGGATAACGGTTCCGACAGGAACTTTAATCAGCAGGTCATTCCCGTTTTTCCCTGTGCAGCGGTTCGCTTTCCCGTCTTCCCCGTTCTCAGCCGTATATTTGCTTTTAAAACGGAAATCCAGGAGGGTATGCATATTGGGATCGGCATAGATGAGAATATCCCCGCCGTTCCCTCCGTCGCCTCCGTCAGGTCCGCCGTTGATAACAAATTTTTCACGGTGGAATGACGCGGAACCGTTTCCTCCGTTTCCTGCTTTTACAGTAATTCTGACACGGTCGACATAATTGCTCATGCTGTACCTCGTCTTTCAGTTTCTCATGGAATGAACCGGCGCGGGAATTCTTCCGCCCCTGGCTACAAAATCAGCGTTCCTGAAACTGTTCACGGGAATAACCGGCGCATGTCCCAGCAGTCCGCCGAATTCCACTGTGTCACCGGCTTTCTTTCCGGGAGCGGGAATCAGGCGTACCGCAGTCGTTTTGTTATTGATCATTCCGATAGCAGCCTCATCCGCGATAATCCCGCTGATGGTTTCTGCGGAAGTATCTCCCGGAACAGCGATCATGTCCAGGCCCACAGAACACACGCAGGTCATTGCCTCGAGTTTTTCCAGGGAAAGCGCGCCGGCAGCCACAGCTTCTATCATCCCGATATCCTCGCTCACAGGAATAAAGGCTCCGCTGAGTCCGCCCACATGATTGCTGGCCATGATGCCGCCTTTCTTGACAGCGTCGTTCAGCAACGCCAGCGCGGCTGTGGTTCCGGGTGCTCCTGCGTATTCAAGGCCCATTTCTGTCAGGATATGGGCAACAGAGTCTCCCCGGGCCGGAGTCGGCGCCAGGCTCAGGTCTACAATGCCGAAGGGAATGTTCATCCGCTTGCTGGCTTCTTTGGCCACCAGCTGTCCCACCCTGGTGATCTTGAAAGCTGTGCGCTTGATCGTCTCCGCAACCACGTCAAAAGGTTCGTTCCTGACGCCTTCCAGCGCTACTTTTACAACACCGGGTCCGGAAACACCGACATTAATCGCGCATTCCGGTTCTCCTGCTCCGCAGAACGCGCCCGCCATGAACGGATTGTCTTCAACGGCGTTGGAGAAAACAACCAGTTTCGCGCATCCAAGTCCGTCTGAATCAGCGGTCAGTTCCGCTGTCTTCTTGATGATCTGACCCATTTCACGGACCGCGTTCATATTGATTCCCGCACGTGTGGAGGCAACGTTCACGCTGGAACAGAGCAGGTTTGTCTCACTGAGCACTTCGGGAATTGACGCGAGCAGCCGTTCATCGGCATTTGTGGCACCCTTCTGCATCAGGGCGGAATATCCGCCCAGGAAATTAACGCCCACTTCCGCCGCGGCCCGGTCCAGCGCTTTTGCGATTGGCACAGGATCAGCCTGGGCAATCATGCTGACCGGAGTCACACTGATGCGCTTATTGACAATGGGTATGCCGAATTCTTCCTCAATTGCTTCGCCGGTACGTACCAGGTCCCTGGCACAGCGGCATATTTTCTCATAAACACGCTCCGCGCATCTTTTTGCATCCGGATCGGAGCAGTCCAGCAGGTTAATACCGAGTGTGATGGTTCTAATATCGAAATTCTCTTCCTGAATCATCCGCATTGTCTGGAGGATTTCGCCTGTTTCAATCATGGTTTTTCCTCCCTCAGATGCGGTGCATCGCGTCAAAAATATCCATCCGCTGGATATGGATGGCCATATTCAGTTCTTCCCGGACGGGCTGAAACTGTCTGTCAATTTCCTCAAAGGGAAGCGCTGCCTTATCCAGGTCTACGACCATCATCATGGTAAAATAACCGCCGAGTATTGTCTGAGTGATGTCAAGAATATTAATATTCATCTCGCTCAGTTTGGTTGCGACACGGGCAATAATGCCGGTAGTGTCAAGGCCGGTAACGGAAACAAGTGCTTTCTTCATCAGGAACATCTCCTCTGATACATGAATCATATAATTATATAAGTGCATCCGTTCGTTTGTCAATTTTACTTTTATTTCTATTATACTTATGATATTATTGTTTGGTTAAATGCATTCGGAAGGAGGGCGCATTTGAACAGACTGATTCTGGCATCCCGGTCTCCGCGCCGGAGCGAACTGCTGCATCGGCTCGGTCTTTCCTTTGAAACAGATGATCCATCTGTGGATGAAAGCTGCATCCTTCCAGCTGCTGAAGCCGTCCGGGAACTTTCCTTCCGCAAGGCATCCGCTTCAGCACTTTCCCGCCGCGGCTGCTGGGTTCTCGGCGCTGATACCCTTGTCGCATTCCGCGGTGAATCCCTCGGCAAGCCGAAAGACCGGGAAGACGCGGTTCGTATGCTCCGCCTGCTTTCCGGCAATACGCACCAGGTATATACCGGCGTTACGGTAATTGCGCCTGACGGTACGGTACACTCCGGATCAGACTGCACCAACGTCACATTTTCCCCGCTGTCTGAAGATGAAATCCTTTCCTATGTATTATCCGGTGAACCTATGGACAAAGCCGGAGCCTATGCCCTGCAGGGACGCGCGGCTCTCTGGGTTGAGCATCTGGACGGATCCGACACTTCCGTCATCGGCCTTCCTCTTTATCTTGTCCGCCGGCTGCTTGTTTCCTCGGGATATCCCCTGCAGTCGGAACTGGACCGAAACCTTATGATTAAAGGATGATTGTCTTATGCCTTTTCTGGCGCCTGATATCGGTATTGACCTTGGCACAGAGAATATCAATGTATATGTGCGCGGCCGCGGTATTGTCATTTCCGAACCTTCCCTTGTCGTTCTTGACAGGGATAACCGGCATATGGTCCGGGCAGTCGGTGATGAAGCCCGTTTCCTGTTTGGCCGCACACCGGATCAGCTGATCGCGGTTACCCCGATCAAAAACGGCCAGGTTGCCGATTTTGATATTGCCGAGATGATGTTTAAGTATTTCATCCGCAAGGCAGTGGGCGTTTCATACCTCGGCAAACCCCGTATCATTGTTTCAGTCCCCTGCGGAATGGACGATGTAAACCGGAAGGCTCTTTCTGAAGCTGTTCGCATGGCAGGCGCAAAGCATGTTTTCCTTATTGAAAAGCCCTTCGCTTCCGCGATCGGCACCGGCCTTCCCGTATATGACCCGATCGGAAGCCTTGTGGTTGATATCGGCGCCGGGACAACAGACGTGGCCGTCATCTCCCTTGGAGGCCTGGTTGTTTCACAGAGCGTACAGGTCGGCGGAAACAAATTCAATGAAGCGATCGCAGAGTACCTTCGCAGGGAGTGCAGCATCCTGATCGGAAGCCAGACTGCCGACAATATCAAAAAGGACCTGGCATCCGCGCTTCCCCTTGATGATCCCAGGACCATTCTCGTGCGCGGAGTTAACCAGCTGAACACCTCTGCGGGTACAGTTCAGTTTTCGTCCGAACAGGCATATGAAGCCGTAAAAAATCCCTGCAAGGCTATTGTCAAGGCCATCCGATGGGTACTTGAAAGAACGCCGCCCGAACTGGCCGCCGATATTATGAAGAGCGGCATCCACCTGACCGGTGACGGCGCCCGGCTGTTCGCCCTTGACCGTTATATTTCCGAGAGCCTCGGCATGCCGGTACTGCTGGCCCGGGATCCGGGCGACTGCTGTGTGCTCGGCATCGGGTATCTTACAGAAAACATCCAGCTTGTCACACCCCAGGACAAGCGTTCCAAACCCGTTATGAAATAAATCTCAATCCATAATGGAGGTGAAGCCATGGCTGGCAGAAGACGCCTTGAACGTAAAACGGAAGAAACCCGTCCCGTTGTCGCGGATGATTTTATATACGATGATCCTTCTGTTTCCGATTCGGATGACCATGGTATTCCGGGATCGGATACTCCCGAAGAAGCGATCCGAAAACTGAAGCGCAGAAGAAAAGACAGTCCGGATGATTCCGTCCGGGAACAGGAGCCGGAAACAACCGCCGCCCCGGACAGCACGTCCGAAAAAAAGCCGGTCATCTATTCTTCCGGTATTATGCTGGACGAAAACCTCATGCCCATTGATAATCCGGGCAAAAAGGAAAAAAAGTCCCATCCGGTGCTGCGCGGAATCGTCCTGTTCACCGTTACCCTTATCCTGGTCCTTGCCGCTGCCGCTTATGTACTTTCGCATGTTGATGGCGGAGTTGAAGCCCTTGGCATTTCTGACAAAACGATCAGTTCTGTTGTGTCGCCTGTACAGAACTTTTTCTCCGGCCTGACGGAAACCTTTTTCGGGTATTTCAGGTCCATGAAACTGAAGGCAAACATCGAAGAGGAATACAATCTGCTCCGCGAGGAAAATGAACGACTCTTTTATCAGTCCATGGATGCTGATGAACTCCGATATAAGCTTTCCATGTATGAAAACCTTCAGTACGAAATTGACGCCAATGCCAATATGCATCTTGTTCCCTGCCGGATTGTCGGCAGATCGGACGGCAATTATTTCTCCACCCTTACAATCAATAAAGGTTCAAAAGACGGACTGAAAAACTATATGGCTGTTGTTTATGACGGCGCGCTGATCGGCCTGATTACGGATGTTCAGGAAGATGAATCGACTGTCAGGACAATTATTGATTCCGAAACCAGCATTGCCGGCGTCCTGCAGACACCCCGCCGCGACCAGGGCATGGTGAAGGGCACCGTCGGCAGCGATACGCTGCTCGATACGGCACCCACTTGCCGGATGTATTATCTGCCCAATGACGCGCTCCCCCGTCCCGGTGACGTGGTGGTTACTTCCGGCGTCGGCCTGAATTTCCCCCAGGGCATTCCCATCGGAACGGTTACGGAAAGTACCCGCGGCATGTCTGCCAACAAGCAGTATGTCATTATTAAACCCCTGGCTGATTTCCAGCACCTGGAGATCGTCAATGTAATCACCTACATTCCCAAGTATCCCGAGGAAATCGAGCGGCGCGAGGAAACCAACGACGACAAGGAGTTTGTTGCCGTCGACAACTCTTTCCCGCCGCCCAAGGTTCCTGAAATTGCCAATTCCCTGTTTGAAGACACGGAGACGCCTACGCCGGATCCGAACGTCACCCCCTCTCCGACCCCTGCCCCTACAGATACGCCCACCCCGGTGCCTTCACCGACACCGTCGCCTTCGCCGCGTCCGGCTGAAACCAACCTGGTTTTCCAGGTAGTCAGCAACCGCGGTGATCCCACGCCTTCCCCGACGCCTACCCTGCAGCCTACTTCCACGCCTTATATCACCCCCGATCCGGATGATATGACCTATGAGGAGGAGCAGGAATGACCCAGACTGTTACCCGCAAATACCAGACCGGATTCGTCCGCAGGTATGCCGCGCTCTTCCTGATGATCATCCTTGGTTATCTCTGTGAAGTTTGCATAATGCCTTACCTGAAAATCTTCGGTATTGCCCCCAATCTTCTCTATGTGATTATCGGGGTTGTCACCGTTGCTTACGGCAAGCTCCGCGCGTTCTGGGTCGGACTGTCCTACGGCCTGCTGATGGAAATCATGCTTCCTTCCGTCACTTTCCTGAACCTGGCCATATATCCGGTCACCACCCTGTTCTGCTCTTTTGCCTTCGCTGATAAGCCCCTGAAGAAAATTGAGTATGAAAGGGCGACGAATAAGACTTCGAAGACGCTGCCGCCCGTGCTTCGCACCGTGCTTTGCACCGCGCTGAATGTACTGGTTTATGAAGCTGTGAATGTAACTTACATCTTTATCCGCGGCTCGTCACTGACAGCCGGCCATTTCCTCAAAGCCCTGCTTGATGTGCTGCTTACGTCCCTTTTGTGCTTCATCCTTCAGTTTCCGCTGAGAAGGATTATCCTGGGGCGCAAGTCCGAGACCCTGGTACTGAAAAGCGCCCCGGTTGTGTTCCGCAGGAACTGATTTTTCTTCCTGAACCGGGAATTATAAAGTGGAAAGGAGCGGAAAAATGGAAAAAAAGAAAATATCCCCGGAATTCTGGCGTTATGCCGGTTTCCTGGTTATCCTTTTCGGTATATTTCTCTGGCTTGTTTCCGGCCTGGTCAATCTGCAGCTGAAACAGTCTGACGTCTTTGAGGAAAAAGCGGAAGACACCCGGACCAAGATAATTGCGCTGCGGGGCAAACGCGGCAGCATTCTCACCGCCGACTCTGTTGTTATGGCGGAGGACCGTCCCATATACAATGTAGCCTTTCAGAAGGATGCCAGCGCCAATTCAAAAGCACTCTACGCGACATACACTAAATCCATTCTCGACACCATCGATATCATTGAAAGCAACGGCGGAAGCATCTCCGTTTCCTTTGTAATAGAGCGGGACGCGGAAAACAAATGGCGTTTCAATTTCGGTTCCCGTGTTTCTGAATCCGTTCTTGAAACCCGTGAGAAACAATGGCGCTCGAACAACTATCTTACGGATAAGGAAAAATACAAAACTGCAGAACAGTGCATTACCAAGCTGAAAGAAAGATTCCAGCTTGATTATGAGCCGGAAAAGCTGAAAGAACTGTACGGGGTGTATGAAGTTTCCGAAGAGAAAATGCTCCAGGTCATGGCGATCTATTCGGAGATGCAGATGAATATTTTCAACTCCCAGCCGATTATCATCGCCAATGACGTAAACTGGGAGACGGTTATTCAGATCGAAACCCGGTCCATGCTGCTTCCCGGAATGAGCATCGAGATGGGCACAAAACGCGTCTATCCCCGCCACAAGCTCGCCAGCCAGATCATCGGATACACCGGCGCCATTCCTTCCCGCGCCATGTGGTTAAACCTCCAGGCAAAGGGCTATTCGTATAATGACACCATCGGCCGGGACGGCGTGGAATCCTCCATGGAAGACTGGCTGACCCAGAATTCCACCCTCAAAAAAGGCTACCGCATTGTGGAGCGCGACCAGATGTCCCGGATCGTCCGGACGCTTCCCGGAAGCAAAGATCCGGAAGACGGCAACAACGTCAAGCTGACCCTGCTCGCATCCTACCAGCAGGAAGCGGAAAGATGCATCAAGGAAAACGTTGAGGAAGTCCGGAAAAACCAGATCAAGAAACTGACCTCCGAATCCTGGAAGGAAGCAAACAAAAACGATATTAACAAGCGGGACTGGGGTAAGTATCCGCTGGCTCTCGCGGAGCACGGCTGCCTGATTGTCCTGGATATGGAGTGCCGCGTCCTGGCCATGGCCAATTTCCCGACCTATGACCTGAACGCGCTGGTAGCAGGACCTAAATACGCCAATGAACTCCTGTCTGATGAGAGGAATCTCCTGCTCAATTACGGTATCCACGCCCGTGGAACGCCGGGATCAATTTTCAAAATGGTTACCGGAATCGCCGCGCTTTGTGAGGGAGAACTCAAAGAAAAGGAAATCATTTCCGATATGGGTTACTTCACCCTGTACAACCAGGACCTTACGACAGCGCCGAAGTGCTGGATCAACAAGAATTACCGGTATAAACACGCCAACCAGACCATTGTGGAAGGCCTGAAAAATTCCTGTAATTTCTTCTTCTACCAGATATCTTCCCGCCTCCAGGAAGACAGGCTTTATGATTACGCCGGCAAATTCGGCCTCACCAACAGGACCGGCATTGACCTGCCCGGTGAGGTCCGTTCCGTTGTCGGTTCCCAGAAAACGCTTTATGATCCTGACAAGCCTGTGAATGAAGCCAATCAGGATACGTCCCTGCCCATCATCGTTTTCAACTCCATCAAAAAGCACCTCAGGGAGTGCGGAGAAGGCCGCCACATTACTTATGAGGACGAACGCCTCTCCGTCTGTGCCAAACGCCTGATGGATATGGCTGTCCGGGAAAATGAATCCGCATGGCTTGACAATATGCGTACCATCCTCATGGAAGAACTGAACATGTCCAAGGAAATGGTATATCTTCAGTCCGTCATCAGCGATACCTACAATTATATGAACGATATCAAGTGGGGCGGCGGCCAGACAATCCTGACCGGCATCGGCCAGTCCGTCACAGTGCTGACTCCCCTTGCCGTTGCCAGGTATGTCTGTACAGTGGCCAATAACGGGAAACTGTACAATGTGTCCCTGATCGATTCCGTTATTTCCCCCGATGGCGAGGTAATGTCCAAGCGGGAACCGAAGAAGCTCGGTGAAATAAAAGCGCCCAATTCTGAAAGGTATTTTGAACTGATCCACAAGGGAATGAAGGGCGTGGTTGACGAATCCGGTACTGCTGAAAAGTACTTCAAGCGCTGGGAATACAAAGACCAGATCGCCGCGAAGACCGGAACCGCGCAGGTTACCTCCATTGACCTGGAAAACAACGCCTGGTTCGTCTGCTATGTTCCTTATGAAAACCCGGAAATCGCCATCGCGTGTTTCATTCCGAACGGCTATTCCGGATCTGAGGCCTCCATCGCTCCCAAAGCTTTCATTGAATGGTACATGAAACAAAAAACACTGCGCGGTGTGGATCCTGTATTGCCCGTGGGCAATTCCCTCGCGCCCTGATTCCCGGCCAGGAGGATAACAATGTCCAGAATCTTTGCTGTCGCATCCGGAAAAGGCGGTGTCGGTAAATCCGTTATCACCGCGAACCTTGCCGCGGCTGTCGCGCAGGGCGGAATCCGCGTACTGATCATTGACGCGGATATCGGCCTCCGTTCCCAGGATGCCCTTCTGTCGCTGGAAAACCGGATTGTCTACGATCTGGTGGATGTGTCCAGGGGGGAATGCATGCCTGACCAGGCAATTCTTCCCAGCGAGCTGATTCCTTCCCTTCACCTGCTTCCCGCCGCCCAGTTTGAAAGGGTAAAATCCCTTTCCGCTGATAAATTCAGGAAAATTCTCTCCTCGCTCAGGGACAGGTATGATTTCATCTTTATTGACTGCCCTGCCGGAATTGAACGCGGTTTCCGTACCGTGCTGAAAGCCGGTGTGGATGAAGTGCTGCTTGTGGTGACTCCTGATGATATTTCTGTCCGCAGTGCCGAAAGGGCTGCACAGGTTATCAGCGAAAAAAACGGACCCCGTCCGTTCCTTATTGTCAACCGGCTGAACAGTGAGCTGGTCCGCTCCGGTGAGATGATGTCCGAACAGGTGATATCCCAGGTTCTCGACCTTCCTCTGATCGGCGTGATCCCGGATGATCCTGTTGTATGCCGTGCCCAGCTGAAACACGCCCTTTTCATCTCTTATGACTCGGAAGCCAGGAACGCTGTCCTGCGGATTTCTTCCAGAATCCAGGGAGTTTCTGTTCCGCTGCCCGTGAAGACCGGCAGGCATAAACGCCGGATCCGTAAACTGTTTTCCCGTTCCCTGAAGGAGGTGTCCCCGCTTGACGATCACTGAAAACCGGCGTTCCCGGGCTCATGTGGACGGTATTCTGATCGCCCTTGTTTTCGGGCTGTCCCTTTTCGGAATCGTCGCAGTCTGCGTTGCTACATATTCTCCGACATCCACGGCGGATACTTCTTTCCTGAATCACATTTTTGAATCAGACAAGGCTCCCAAACAGTGCCTGTTTGTCCTTCTGGCTCCCCTGGTAATCGGTGTCATTATGGCATTTCCCTACGAACTGCTCCGCAGGCGCGCTGAAATGTTTTACTGGGCAGCCTTTATTCTGCTTGCGGTCACAACAATCTTCAACCGTGCCGCCGGCGTGAAAGCCTGGCTGGATACATTGTGGGGATACACAATCCAGCCTTCCGAGTTTATGAAACTGGCGCTGATCCTTGTTCTGGCCAAAAACTTTGCGCGCCAGGACCGCCCAATGAATGACGCAAAATCGTTTATCCATATTTTCATGATCGTGGGCATTCCCGGCGTAGTTATCCTGCTTCAGGGTGAAACAGGCTCCCTGCTGGTGATTATCTTCATGTTCGCTGTCATGATGTATTTCTCCAATGTCTCCATGAAGACCCTTCTTATTCTCGCCCTCCTGGCCATCCTGGCTATTCTCGCCCTTTACGCCTTTGTAAGTATGGCTGATATCAAGGACTACCGCCTGAACCGGATCGCCGGATGGATTGACCCGGAACAGTATTCCTCTTCTGACGCCTACCAGCAGACAATGTCCAAAATGACGATCGGTTCCGGAGGCCTGCGCGGAAACGGCATGTTTGTTACCGGCGCCATCTCCCAGCTGAATTATGTTCCTGCTGACTGGACTGATTTCATTTACGCCACCATCGGGGAAACCTGGGGCTTTATCGGATGTGTTTCCGTACTGGCTGCCTACGCGCTGATTCTGCTGCGGATGCTCTACCTGGCCTGGAACACCCGGGATAAATTCGGCAGGGTTATTATTTCCGGCGTTATCGGAATGCTGTTATTCCATGTGCTGGAAAACATCGCAATGTCACTTGGCCTGATGCCGATAACCGGTATCCCCCTGCCATTCCTTTCCTACGGCGGTTCCAATATGATGACAAGTATGGGCGGCGTAGGCCTTGTCCTTAACGTTACCCGTAACCGTTCCCTTAATTTCGCCGTTAACACACCCCAGACCATGTACAATCCCTACCGTATTCATAAACGCTTTAAAACTAAAGGATATTGACCTGTCCTTCATGAAGCGGAGGAGAACGAATGAATACATATTTCAACAGTGATTTCCTGGTCTGTGATGAATCGTATCCGGATGTCATGAACAGCACAGTCCTGCCCTGGCTGAAGGAACGGGAAATTACAGAAACAGTTTCAGGATATCAGGACCGTCCGCTGTATACCGCCTCCTGGCAGGCCGAGAATCCCGTCGGTACTGTTTTCATCGTACACGGTTTCACGGAAAATGCTTTCAAATACTCTGAACTGATCTTTTCCCTGCTTCACCTTCACTATTCCGTTGTTGCGTACGATCAGCGCGGACATGGCCGTTCCTGGCGGCCTGACGGCATAAAGGATCCGTCCGTGACCCATGTGGACAGTTTTTCGGAATATGTGGAAGATCTTCAGATTATCTGCGATCATTACAGCGATGTTATGCCGGCGCCTTTCCTGCTTTTCGCCCATTCCATGGGCGGTGCTGTCGGGGTACTTTTTCTGGAAGAACATCCGGGCTTTTTCTCCGGGGCAGTTCTTTCTTCCCCCATGATTGCGCCTGATTTGGGCGGAATTCCGGTTCCGCTCGCATCCGTTATGGCCGGGCTCGCCCGCTTTGCCGGAAAAGGCCGGGACCATCCGTTTTTTATGAAACCTTATTCCGGACCTGAAGATTTCGCTTCATCCTGCGCTACGGATCCCTCCCGTTTTTCCTGGTATGACCGTATAAAGGAGGAGCGGACTGAATTCCGGAACAGTGTACCTTCCTGGCAGTGGTCCTGTGAAGCTGTTCATGTAACGGCAAAAATCCTCGCTGCCGGTGCTCCGGAAAAAATAGACTGTCCGGTTCTGCTTTTTTCCGCTGAAAATGACAGCACCGTCCTTCCGGAACCGCAGTCTGTACTGGTTTCAAGAATCCGGAACGGACACCGTGTGCTGGTCAGGAACGCCAAACACGAAATTTTCCGGTCCCGGAATGATGTCCTTTTTCCCTGGTGGCATGAAGTTTTATCATTTTATTCCGCAGTTATTTCCCCGGATACAGGCGTAAAGGAGATTGGATAATGAAAAAATCAGGATCTGTTTTCAGTAATTTATTTGTACTGCTTTTGCTTGTCTGCGTTCTTTTTATTGCCTGGTATATCCCGTCTGTACGCAGCCTTCGTTCCGGACTTGAAGAAACGAAATCCCGTGTCGTTTCCATGCAGGGACAGGTCCGTAAACAGCAGTATGAATATGACCAGATCGTTGCGGAACTGCCTGAAGTACAGGCTGAACTGGACAGGGTCACTCCGCTTAACGATGCCGCGGAAACTGAAGTAAAAGAGCTGAAAGCTGAAAGAAAAAAACTCCGCAAAGAAAAAAAAGAACTTGAGGCGCAGGCGGACTCTTCCACAGTAAAGGAGGACGGGGACCATGAATAAAAACCTGAAATTTTATCTTTTTGCCGCCGCGGCTGCCGCTCTGGCTCTTCTGCTTGTTTTCGGGATTCGTTACGCTGACCTTTCAAAACAGATGAGAACCGTTCAGCAGCAGCTTAATGAAGCCACCTCTGAAAGGGAGGCCGTGGTTGCCGAAAAGCAGCCTCTTTATGATGACCTTAAGAACAAAAAAACAGAACTGAACAGGACTTCCCAGTCCCTTGCTGAGCTTACAGAAAAAAAAGAAGAACTCCGGCAGGACATTGAACAGCTTCAGAAAGATATAGAGGCCCTGAAATCCTCCGGTAAATAATCCCGAATCCGTTTGTTTATCCCAATCCTTTCAGTCTGGCATATATTTTTATTGTCCTCCCGGGAACCGGGAGAAAACTATTGACATGACACAGTCATTATGATATATTAATCGGCGTTGTCGGGTCGCGGTTATCACGGTCAGATCCGCAGCGGTATCTGGGTGTGGCGCAGTTTGGTAGCGTGCTTGAATGGGGTTCAAGAGGCCGGAGGTTCGAATCCTCTCACCCAGACATACCGGAATCCTTTGAAATCAAAGGTTTCCGGTTTTTCTATTTCCGGATCATTTCACTGCCAAATGCCCAAAAAAACGAAAAAATTATAAATAATCCTGTTCAGGTTCTATGCATTTTCTGCGGACACCTGAAAATAATAAGTATTTTATATGATACAGGAATATCCTCCTGTTTTTCATCTGTATCAATCTCCCGGAACCAAGCTGACATACCTACCGGAAGCTTGTCATGTTTCCTGTTATGATGTAAAATAATTCTGTTTATTCTCGGAAAGGAAGCGTTTTAGCATGACGAAGCTTGAAACATCCCTGCTGGATATTCTTCGTGAAGACTGCCGCCTGCCCCTTGAGAAAATCGCCGTAATGACCGGTGTTTCCATTGAAGAGGTGGCATCCGCCATAGAAAGCCTTGAACAAAGGAAAATTATTCTCCGATACAGTCCCATGATCAACTGGGACCGTACTGACCGTGACCGTGTGGAAGCCATGATCGAGGTCCGGGTCACGCCCCAGCGCGACATGGGATTTGATGCCATTGCACGCAGGATTTACCGCTTTGATGAGGTGAAAAGCGTCTATCTGATGTCCGGTTCCTATGACCTGCTTGTCCTGGTCGAGGCCCGTTCCCTGAAGGAACTCGCGGCCTTTGTCTCCGGCAAACTGTCTCCCCTTGAAACGGTTACCGGCACCGCCACCAGCTTTGTACTGAAGCGCTACAAAGAAGAAGGCGTTATTTTCGACAGTGATGATTCTGATTCCAGGCTGGTGATTTCGCCGTGAATTATGACCGGTACCTGAACAGCCGGATTGTATCCGTTCCGCCCAGCGGAATCCGCCGCTTCTTTGATCTGGCTGCCTCTATGAAAGATACTATTTCCCTGGGTGTCGGTGAACCGGATTTCAAAACCCCGTACCAGATCCGCGATGCCGCGATCAATTCCCTTGTCGACGGGGAAACACAGTATACAGCTAACCGTGGACTGATTGAGCTCCGCCTGGAGATTGCGAAGTACCTGTCTGACCGGTATCAGCTTTCCTATGACCCGCAAAAGGAAATCCTTGTCACCATCGGCGCGTCCGAAGCCATCGATCTGGCGCTTCGTGCCATGATCACGCCCGGCGATGAAGTGCTTGTTCCGGATCCCAGCTATGTTTCCTATGCTCCCGGTGTCATTTTCGCAGGCGGCGTTCCTGTGCCTGTTGAAACCCGCCAGGAGGATGATTTCCGGCTTAAACCGGAACAGCTGGAAAAATGCATCACCGAAAAAACCAAGCTGCTGATTCTTCCCTATCCCAACAATCCCACCGGTGCCATCATGACGAAGGAAGACCTGGAAGCAGTTGCCGAAGTCATCCATAAACACGACCTGATGGTTATTTCCGATGAAATCTATTCCGAACTGGTTTACGACGGTCATACCCATGTTTCTTTCGCATCTGTTGACGGTATGTATGAAAGAACAGTCACCATCAACGGTTTCAGCAAAGCCTTTGCCATGACCGGCTGGCGGGTCGGTTATGCCTGCTGCGCGGAAGAAATCATTTCCGTCATGAATAAAATTCATCAGTATGCCATCATGTGCGCCCCGCGCCAGGGACAGATCGCGGCAGCTGCCGCGCTCCGTATCGGACGTGAAAACGGTTATGAAAGCATCCAGGTCATGCGTGACAGCTATGACAGGCGCCGCCGTCTTATGGTGGATGCTTTCCGTCAGATGGGTCTGGAATGCTTTGAACCTTACGGTGCTTTTTACGCCTTCCCTTCCATCCGCCGCACCGGCCTGAGCAGTGAAGAATTCTGTGCCCGCCTGCTGCAGGAAAAGAACGTGGCCGCTGTTCCCGGCAATGCCTTCGGTCCGTCCGGTGAGGGTCATATCCGCTGCTGCTATGCGACAGCCGTGGACAAAATCAATATCGCGCTGGAAAGAATGGCTGATTTTGTCGCTGAAAACTCATGATTTTCCGGAGGAAGCTGTATGACTAAAAAACTGATTTCGGCTTTTCTGGCCTTCCTGCTGCTGGTTCCTTTCCCTTCGCTCGCGGAACTGGATGAAGAAGAAGACCTGCTGATTGAAGAACTGATTGACCCCGTTGAGACAGAAGGTCCTGCCGGAGTCATAGATACCGATGGTACCACAACGATCACGATTACCTGTACCGGTGATTTTACCATTGGCGGTGACAACTACCACCGCAAGGGCAAAAAATTCTACGATGAACTGAAAAACCACGGAAACGACATCAATTTCACCATGAAAAACATGCGTGATATTTTCCGGCAGGACGATCTGACCCTTGTAAATTTCGAAGGCACTTTTACCGACAGGAAGGATAACGTTCCTGATAATAAAAAGGGAAATGAATTCCTGTTCAACATTTCCCCTTCCTATGTCAACGTGCTGCCTGACAACTATATCGAAGCGGTCAGCCTGGCGAACAACCATATCATGGACCACGGTATGGACGGATATGAAGAGACCAAATCCACACTGGATTCCAGGAATATCAAATATTCCACTTCAGAGGATATCGGGCTCTTCGAGGTAAAAGGCATTACAATTGCCATGCTCAGTTATCTGTGTATCGACCGGTATGACAAGCCTGTCGGCGGCTATGCCAATCTGTATGAAAAAGTAGCCGCTGACATCGCCGCCACAAAAGCGCAGTATCCCATTGTAATTGTTTCTTTCCACTGGGGCAACGAACTGGATTACACCCCGACAGCCAACCAGAAAAAAATGGGGCGTCTTGCGGTGGACAGCGGCGCCGATCTCGTCATCGGACATCATTCCCACCGCATCAATCCCATTGAGCAGTATAACGGAGTTTATATCTGTTATTCCCTCGGCAATTTCTGTTTCTCCGGAAATGACAAGCCAAAGGATATGAATTCCTTCGTTTTCCAGACGCGTTTCAGGATCAATAAAGCCGGCGATATCATCAACACTGGTTTCCGGATTATTCCCATCCGCATCTCTTCCGTCAAAGACCGGAACGACTATACGCCCACGCCGGTTACCGACGGCCTGAAAATCGACGGCATCATATCCACAATGAAAGATAACGGAAAAGATTTCGGAGTCGCCGAATACCCGCTTGAATGGAAATAAGAATAGACATTCATTTTCTGTTATTCCGCAGTCTGTCCCTTTCTTCATCGGGACAGGCTGTTTTTTGTTCGAAAATACAGGCGTTCAGTCTTCCGGCTAATTGTTCTGTTACAAAAAGTTAACAATAATGACCACAACATGTAGCGTTACCATATTGACGATTTTCATATATTTAGTTATTATATTATACAAATAAATCAGGATGGGAGGAATATGCATTGATCACCGGTCCGGGAAGCAAACCGGTATTTCAGTATAAATTCCGTCCCCTGATTCAGGACCAGCGCCTCATGGATGGCGGCTTCTGCGTCATCCTTTATGAAAACCGGATTCTTTCCTTCAGCACCTATAACGCGGCTGGCCAGTTTGTTGACGAGCTTTGTTTTTCGTTGCCCATCCGTGTAATCCAGTGCTTTTACGGACTGCTGCGCAATGCGTCCAGCTGGCTGGGTGATACGCCCTGCGATCTCCGGGGTGCCAGCGTCACCACATACGCTTCCTCTTTTGCCTTTGACGGGTATGATCCCATCCGGATCTGGGGTATCAATGAACTTCTCTGTCAGCCTGCGGGATCCCAGGCCGGTTTCTTCACCCGCCATCTCTATGTACTTTTTGAGGACGTAGCCAATCTTTTCGCGGAAAACGGCATCAGGATGACCCTGGACGGGTTCACCTGGGATTCCGGACGGATTCAGCCCTTCCGTAAAAACCAGATGTACAGTTCCGGCCGCCAGGGTGTTGTCTGAGCTTTTTGTCACGTAGTGATAACAATTATTTTGTGAGGAAAAATTTATGTCTTATCAGGAACAATTCCAGGCATGGCTGCAGTGTCCGGCCATGCCTGATGAATTATTGTCAGAACTTCGTTCCATGGATGATGAATCTGTCCGTGACAGCTTCTACCGGGACCTGGCTTTCGGTACCGGCGGGCTCAGGGGTGTCCTCGGCGCCGGAACAAACCGGATGAATGTATTTACAGTCATGAAAGCGACCCGTGGACTGGGCGCGTACCTGACAGCGAACTTCCCGGATCCGTCATGTGCTGTCAGTTATGACAGCCGGAATCATTCCATGGATTTCGCGAAGCTTTCCGCGGCTGTCCTGGCGGAGATGGGTATCCGTGTCTGGATTTATCCGATGCTTTACCCCACGCCGATGCTTAGTTTCGCTGTACGCCGCCTTTCCGCGTCCGCCGGCATCATGATCACCGCATCCCATAACCCGGCCAGGTTTAACGGCTATAAGGTTTACGGCCCGGACGGATGCCAGATTACCCTTGAAGCCGCTGCCCGCATACAGGAAAAGATCGGCCTGCAGCCTGACCTTCAGGACAGTATTCCATCCTTTGACCGGTATATGGACTACGGTATGATCCGCTATATTGATCGGGATACAGTCGAAGCATATTATGATTCGGTTATGCGCCTGAGGACCCTTCCTTCTTCTTATCCCCTTCATGTGGTTTATTCTCCGCTGAACGGTACGGGAAACCTGCCTGTGCGGGAAGTGCTCCGCCGCCTCGGGAATATCCGGGTGGATATCGTTCCGGAACAGGAATATCCCGACGGTGATTTCCCGACCTGCCCATATCCGAACCCGGAAATCCGTGAGGCAATGAACCTGGCGATTGCCAGGACTGTCAGCACCCGGGCAGATCTTTGTTTTGCCACAGATCCTGACTGTGACCGGATGGGTGCCGGCGTCCGGGTCGGCGATGAGGTCCGTCTCATCAGCGGCAATGATATGGGGATCCTGATGCTTGATTACCTCTGCCGTACTTCCCCGCCTGCCGGCGGTCTTCCGCGTGTGGTGGTCAAAACGATTGTAACCACTGAAATGGCAGGCGCCCTCTGCCGGAAATACAGTCTAGAACTTCGCAACGTGCTTACCGGTTTCAAATATATCGGCGAGCAGATCGGACAGCTGGAAGCTTCCGGACAGGCCGGCAGGTTCCTGTTTGGTTTTGAGGAAAGTTACGGATATCTTTCAGGTACTGACGTCCGGGATAAGGATGCTGTCAATGCGGTACTGCTGCTTTGTGATATGGCAGCCGATCTGAAATCCCGCGGCCTGACGCTCCTGGACAGGCTGGAGGAACTCCGGAATGAATTCGGCCTTTATGTCCAGCGGCTGCTGACCTATGAATATGAAGGGGAAAACGGCACAAGGAAAATGGAACGGATTATGGAAACACTCCGTTCTCCCCTGGATTCCTTTGAGGAGCCCCTGCTTCGCAGTGCCGAAAGGATGGACTACCTTTCCTGTGATACCGGTCTTCCGGCCAGCGATGTCCTTTCCTTCCGCCTTTCCGGAGGGGATCAGTTCATTGTCCGGCCGTCGGGAACAGAGCCCAAGCTGAAGGCTTATCTTTTTACCCGCGCTGACTCCCCGGAGGAAGCGGAGATCCGTCTGAACCGCCTGCAGGTGCTGGTTGACCGGATCTGCGGATAAAAAGATATATGAAAACGGACTGCCTTGTGAGGCAGTCCGTTCTTTTTTTCTGAATCAGAACCGGTTCTGGCGCTGTGCTTCGAAGCAGTCGCGGCAGTACACGGGACGATCTCCGCGGGGCTGGAAAGGCACCTGGGTCTCGCAGCCGCAGCCATCGCAGATCACGGTGAACATGGGCCGGGGAGCATTGCCGTTGCCGTTCTGGGCCTTGCGGGCGTCACGGCATGCCTTGCAGCGGCGGGGCTCATTCTGGAAGCCCTTTTCAGCGTAGAATTCCTGTTCGCTGGCGGAGAAGATGAATTCGTTTCCGCAGTCACAGCAAGTCAGAGTCTTGTCTTCGTACATGGATCAAACCCTCCTAAATATGTTGTTTACCCGCGCCATTGGTAATGAATCGTGCCCCGTTCCAGACAATGGTTATGAGTAACAACCATAGAGGAAATGAACCGTAGTCTCGACCAGAGGTTGGGTGTACTTTGCAAGTATAGCATGATGTTTTTCATTTGTACAGATTTTTTTATTGTTTCCTGCGATGCAGCAGGTTTTTCCCGTACCCGGATGCCGGGACATAAAAAGCCGCTGCTTCCGCAGCGGCTTTCAAGAGGTGCCATCCAGATTCGAACTGGAGAATAAAGGTTTTGCAGACCTTCGCCTTACCACTTGGCTATGGCACCGTAAAAAAATGGAGCGGTAGACGGGACTCGGACCCGCGACATCCACCTTGGCAAGGTGGCACTCTA
>JAEEGL013304404.1_pt1 | contig 25575 bp, 19 predicted proteins | sample 9134231 | NCBI WGS metagenome assembly JAEEGL01 (sample SAMN16246548, study PRJNA631951) | gut metagenome | biome: gut microbiome; feature: rumen; material: fiber-attached | host: Bos | place: Iran: Karaj | collected 2018-10
GATTGTTGTCTGATGTGGGCTGTGCAAGGCCTTGGTTAAACACATCTCTTCCACGCCCCCTTTTCGAAAACGATAAGAGGGCTTTTTCATGTCAAAGAAGAAATTTACATTCATTGATTTGTTCGCAGGAATTGGAGGTTTCCATACGGCTATGCATAGCGTTGGAGGCAAGTGCGTCTATGCAAGCGAGTGGGACAAGAATGCGCGAATTTCCTATGAAGCCAACTACAAGGATATAGAACCCAAACTGTTCGCAAAAGATAAGGACGGCAGATACATATATTTTAACGAGGACATCAACGATGCCATACCTTCAGAGATTCCTGACTTTGACATCTGTTGTGGCGGTTTTCCTTGCCAACCTTTTTCTGTCGCAGGCTTGAAACGTGGTTTTGATGATACACGAGGAACGCTATTCTTCAATATAGCAAATATTGTCAGAGAGAAGATCGAAGCTGGTACACCACCAAGAGTTTTGTTTCTTGAAAATGTGAGGGGCTTGAAGAATCACGATAAGGGTAACACCTTGAAGGTGATTTTGGCAACGCTTAATGAACTGGGCTACAGTTATTCATGCAATGTGCTTAACGCTAAATACTTTGGTGTTCCACAGAACAGAGAACGTTTGTTTATCATAGCTTGGTATAAGAAACTGGTTAATGTGAATGAATTCCGTTTCCCGTTGGGTATTGCACCTGATGGTAAAACCATCTATGATAAAGAGAAATTAAAAGAAGGAACGATGCCGACAAAGGTGTCTGACATCTTCGAGCCATATAAAACGATGGATTCCAAGTTTACGATATCAGACCGTATGTGGATAGGTCATCAGAATCGCAAGGAACGGAACAAACAGAAAGGAAAGGGTTTTGGCTACTCGCTATTCAAAGCAGATAGTCCTTATACGAGTACCATTTCTGCCCGCTATTGGAAAGACGGCAGCGAGATACTTATTGACCAGTCTGATAACGGTCTAAATCCTCGAACGCTCACTCCTGTTGAAGCAGGAAGGTTGCAAGGATATAGAATTTTAGGGAGTGGATGGGAGCATCCTGAGTGTGCAGACAATCAGAACTATAATACCTCTAACCTTGAGTTTAAAATCGTTGTCTCAAAAAAAGAAGCTTACCACCAGTTTGGAAACAGTGTAGCTATTCCTGTTATCAAGAGACTTGCTGAAGAAATCATAAAACAACTAATGTGATATGGAATTATTAAGAGATTTGAACAAATTGGCTCATGAAGTAGTACAAAACTTCAATGAGAAATTTGATGCTGGCGATTGTAGAATTCCGCAGGCATTTAAAGATAAAGTAAAGAGACTAAAAACTTTTTCTATTGTTTACAATGATTATTCTGTAGTCATAAAGGGTGATGGTGTAAGAAGCAAAGACTCTTATGTTCCTAATCAAAGCTTTTTTATGGCATCATTCTTTATTGAGTATTCTTTTGAGTTGGCAAAATATAAACAAAAGATAATTCCTTTAATTACTTCCACAGGGATTACAACAAATGAATTGACTGACTTTTTCACACATGAACGAGACTACGGAATAGGGGATGTCCAAAGAGGAGAGGATAGATTTGTTAAGATTTTAGATGCCAAAGGTTATAATGAAGCAGATAGAGATTATTTGATAAAGTTCGTGACAGATTATAGCTGGTGGTCAGGTAGTAAAACTATTGAGCGCTCTGACTTTTTTAATTCGCCTGTGTTAAGTATTATGGGACTTACAGCATCATCTAATGCAGCAATGGCATTAATCGTTGATTACTTGACACAGAATCCAGACGATAGTACGCTTTTGTTAGAACAAGCGAAAAACATAAAACAAGATAATATGCATATCGGTAATAATAAAATATATTATGGTGCTCCAGGCACAGGGAAATCCAATAAGGTTAAGGAGCAAACAGCAGAAGCTGAAAAGGAAGGAAGGGTTTTCCGTACTACTTTCCACCCTGATAGCGACTACTCTACATTTGTCGGGTGCTACAAGCCCACGATGAAGCTGAATGTTATATCAAAGAATGGCGTAGAGACCAAAGAGGAGCAGATTGTTTATCGCTTTGTCCCGCAAGCCTTCACCAATGCATACGTCAAGGCTTGGAGTACAACAGAAGACGTTTATCTGGTTATTGAAGAAATCAACAGAGGCAATTGCGCTCAGATATTCGGAGACCTTTTCCAACTGCTTGACAGGAAGGATGGCGTGTCGGAATATCCGATAAATGCAGACAGCGACCTGAGAGACCACATTTGCAAAGCATTAGAGACGAGCGAGCGCACAGACTTCCCAGATGGTGTGAAGGAAGGCAAGAAACTTGTGCTCCCTTCCAACTTCTACATTTGGGCCACGATGAACACTTCCGACCAAAGCCTCTTCCCCATTGACTCCGCCTTCAAGCGCCGTTGGGATTGGGTGTATATGCCCATAGATACAAAGAAGGAGAGTTGGTTTATAAAGGTTGGAGAGAGCCGCTATTCTTGGACTGCTTTCCTCGAAAAGGTTAACAACGAGATTCTGACCGACGAGACAGCAGAGGACAAACACCTGGGCTTCTACTTCTGTAAGGCAGAAGGTGGCGAAATCACTCAGGAAACCTTTGTAGGCAAGGTGCTTTTCTATCTTTGGAACGATGTGTTCAAGGTTTATGGTATTCCTTCTTTAAAGATTGGCAGCAATAAGGATTGGCCCTATCGCAAGTTCTACAATACAGATGGAACGGTGAACGAACAGAAGGTGAAAGAGCTGATGGAGAAGTTGGAAATAGAAAAAGAGCCTGCAAGTTGACGACTTATGAGCCGCACATAAATTGTAAATCGTCAAATTGTAAATTATAAGCCGATGCGCATTCTGATAGAAGAACACCAGTATCCTGCCGAGGTGGTGGAGAACATCATCGTTGGGCTGACCAACCTGCGCAACATTAAGGGCAAGGTGTCGGTGAACCATGTGGGCTACTATTACAACCCTGCTTTGAACGATGGGCGCGGCGATACTGTGTTCATTCTTCCAAAGGTGCTGTTAGAGGACAAAGACGGCGAAGAGCTGCTTTTCGGGAAGTACCCTCCAGAGAAGGTCATAAACCTTGCAGAGCAACAATTACTCAGCCCGCAGGAATACAATTTCGTTTATGAATTGTCTGTGTGGGTATATCGTTCCATTGTCGTGTTTCGTGACGCCCATCCAGAAAGCGATGTGGTTCAGCAGCAGTTGGTGCAGCACATGTCGAACGGACGGTTGCAGAAGTGCAACACCTACCTTGATATCCTGTTGGCTCTTCAGAAGTTCAACCGCGACAATCAGGACTTCTTTTTCTTCGTGCTGCGTAACCTGCATTCGGGCTTCAACAAGATAAACTGGACACGCACCATCAGCAAGAGTCAGGCATTGGTTCAAGATGGTGTGCCAGTCTATCTGAACCCTATCAACAAGAAGCGGCAGGTGAATTTCGACGAGGAACTGCTCATCATCTTCTTCTCCATCCTTGAGTACATGCACAGCCACTATGGGTTTCCTGTCCACATCCCTGTGAACTACGAACTTATCACCGGAGCAAGATTTGAAGCCTACCTGAAAGGTCAGGGACGTATAAGACTATTGAGGATAAAGCACAAGTATTTCTCCGACAAAGCTCTCTACCTTTGGGAGCTGTGCCATGCTTTCTTTGAGTGGAGTCCAGAAGTGAAGGTTGAGGTGAACAATCAGGAATACATACTGGTGAAGAACTTCAATATCGTGTTCGAGGCCATAATAGACGAACTGATTGGCACAGACCGCAGCCAACTGCCTCCACGCTTGGCCGACCAAAGCGACGGCAAGACTGTGGACCACCTTTGGATTGACTCTGTTCTGATGCCTACAAGCGAGAAAGATACGGCAGTCTATTATATAGGCGACAGTAAATACTACAAACACAGCACACCTGTGGGCGAGAACTCCATCAGCAAACAGTTCACATACGCCCGCAACGTGATACAATGGAGCTTTGATGCCCTAAGGGGTGAAACAAAGTGTGAAGACAACAGGTATAAGATTCGGCTTCGCGACGACAGGACAGAGGGCTACAATGTGCTGCCGAACTTCTTCATTAGTGCAAAGGTGGACTTTGAACGGTTGGATTATAGTGACGATGAGCTTCAACTGCATAGGGAAAAGGATTTACACGAATCTTCTCAATTCAGCGACCGCCTCTTCGACCGCGACACTTTGCTTTTGAGCCATTACGACGTGAACTTCCTCTTTGTGCTGGCCATGTATGCCCGCAACAACACAGGAAGCAAGGATGCTTGGAAGAAGGAAGTAAGGAAAAGGTTCCGCGAAAGGGTTCAACAGGTGTTGGAAAAGAGATATGTGTTCTATGCCATGAAAGGCTATGATGCCGACGACTCCGAGCAATACATCACGACCCATTTCCAAAAACTGTTGGGTAAGCTGTATCGCACTCCCAACGAAAAGAGCATCTACACGCTGGCAATAGAGAGAAAGGACACAGGGGAAAGTGCATTCTTAGACGAACTTCGCAAACATTTCTATATTACAGAATGTAGATTGGAGGATGACCCAAAGGAGAGAATCGAGACTCAGGTCGGGTTGCAAGGGCAAATGTTTGTTGGCAAGTGCGTGGTCGTGAATGACAACTCTTGCGACCAAACGGCAGAGGAAATCCGTCGGGTGGGGAAATATGCTATCGGATTAGGCGACACATCTGGTTCGCTGGCTTTGGCAGAAGGTTTTATGAATGTGCAGTATCTGGTGCTGCACAAGCTTACGTCGCCTTTTGTGTTCCGCTTGAAAAGCGGGCCAAAGCTAATAACAAAAGAGCAGTTGAAAGACACTCCCCACAAGATGAAAGGCCAAGAGATATACATCTTATTCCAGATTGAGCAAGAACTGCCTGAGATTGCTGCTAAAATAAGCCAAGATGCTTTGAACCATCCTCCAAAAGGCTATACCGTCAGATGGTCTTATGTGACGGAGATAAATTCCATGATGGCTTCCCAATAAAATACTTGGGTTAGGCGATTAGGGGGCAAGGAGCGGATATAATCCGCAGGAAAGGGACGGGACAACGGAAAAAGGAAAGGGAATTCAATAATAGTTTGCCTTTTTTGCAATTGTTTGCAGAATAATGATTACCTTTGCGGACAGGTTTCGGGGATGCGGATACAATCCGTAAGAAATGAACGGAACAATAGTGGATGCGGATACAATCCGCAAGTAATGAACGGGACAATAGAGGAAGCGGATACAATCTGCAAGTAATGAATGGGACAATAGAAGAAACGGATACAATCCGAAGAAAGGGAACGGGACAATAGGAAAAAGCGGAACAAAACTGTGATGTCCCGTCGCTTGACTGCAAATTATATTTGCTAATGACAAACGAAAACGCAAACAAAGCTGAGAACGAGACATTCACGTGGTTGGAGCCTGGAGCATGGCACAAGCCGTGCATCGTACATGTGACGATGGTGGCCAATTCACGGCAGGCTTTGTTTGGCAAACTCACGCATAATGGTTCGGAGGCTGTTATAGAAAAGACTCCGATTGGTTGGGCACTCATCAATCAGCAGCGAAGGTTGCTGGAGTTGTGTCCTGAGGTGAAAATTCTTGCTGACAAAGTGATGCCAGATCATCATCACATGGTGCTTCAGGTGCAGCGGACAATGCCCCGTAGCATCAGGCAGGTGGTACGCGGCTATATGCAAGGATGCAAGGAAGAAGCACGCAAACTGGGGTTTGCTGAGAACTTGTATGATTCGCCACCATTCTATCGTGTGCTGACGCACAAAGGGCAACTACACGCAATGATAGAATATGTGAAGGCTAACGCAGAACGCGCCTGGCAACGCAGGCAGAACCCCAATCTCTTCAGGATGCATCGCCAGACGGAAGTATGTGGGTTGCAGTTCACATCGATGGGTAACCACTTCTTGCTGGATTGGCCTGAAAGACAATTGGTGGAAATGAGTCGAGAAGCCAGTGAGGGGCAAATAGAGGAGCGTCTGCAATCTGTGTTGGCGGCAGCACATAATGGGGCGGTGACCTATACAGCGGCGATTAGCAAGGGTGAGCAGAAGATAGCCAGAGCGGTTCGCGAAAAGGGATTCCCGTTAGTGGTGCTGCTGAACGATGGTTTTCCGGCAGAAGGCTCACCCCATGAGCGTTTTTATAAACCAGGTGGGGTATATTTCGAGGCTTGTTCGAAGGGTAAATTGTTGTTGATGGAGCCAGACGGGAGCGCTTTTGTAAATCAGGTTGTGATGAAGGCGACGGAGGAAACTTTGCGACGGAAGGCTGAGGCTAAGCACTATAGTTACAGTCCAATTCCAGTGGAATCGCTACGGTACCACTTCGTGGCTTTGAATGAGATTGGACGTTTGCTGGTTGAGAGGTGATAGGGGCTGCGGATGCAATCCGCTGGGAAAGAACGGGACAGGATATGGACACAAAGTAATCCTCACCTCCTGCCCTCTCCATCTATCAATGTAAGTCTGTGCCATATTGCTTTTTTTCTTACCTTTAACTTCGTTGAAGGTACTTTCGCTTGAAAATGCTCAAATAAATTTGGCTTTTTGCTCGCTTATTCGTACCTTTGCAGATGAAAAGGTGAAAAATTGAAAGGTGAAAGGTTGAAAAAGTTAAAGGCGAAACATATATTTGTTGGCTTGGGACTGTTGCTGATGGCAGCTTGTGCAAGCATCGGTGCTCCCGATGGCGGTATCTATGACGAGGTGCCGCCGAAGGTGGTGGCGTGCTATCCCGCTGACCGCTCCACAGATATTGCCGAGCGCAAGATGCGCATTCGCTTCAACGAATACATCAAGCTGGAGAACGCCAACGAGAAGGTCATCGTTTCGCCTCCGCAACTGGAGCCTGCCAATATCCGCGCTGACGGCAAGAGCGTGAAGATTACGCTTTATGATTCCTTGCAAGCCAATACAACTTATACCATCGACTTCAGCGACGCCATTGTTGACAACAACGAAGGCAACCCGATGGGGCACTACACCTACAGCTTCAGCACAGGAGCTGTAATAGACACGATGGAAGTGTCGGGTGCTGTGCTCAGTGCCGCAGACTTGGAGCCGATAAAGGGAATACTCGTTGGCCTATATCCTGCTGATTCCCTGTTCAATGATTCTATCCTGAAAGAAAAGCCTTTCAGCCGCGTGTCTCGCACAAACGGTTCAGGAAGGTTCTGCATCAAGGGTGTCAAGCCAGGAACGTATCGTGCCTTTGCCCTTGAAGACAAGGACGGCGATTTCCGCTTTTCCCAAAAGAGCGAGCGTATCGCTTTTATGACGGACACCTTTACCACCTATAGCCGGTGGGATATGCGTATGGATACCATTTGGCGCGATTCAACACAGTATGATTCCATACTTGCTATCCCATATATTCGTTATTATCCAGACGACTTGGTGCTCAATGCTTTTCTTGAAGCAGGGCAGGACCAGCATCTGCTGAAGATGGAACGTCCCAATCCGGATGTCCTGAAGCTCTTCTTCACAGCACCAGCCGACACGCTGCCGATTATCAAAGGATTGAACTTCGATGAGAAATGCCTTGTGACAGATGCATCGCTGCACAACGATACCATTACCTATTGGATTACCGATACGGCTTTCACGCATAGTGAGGACACCATAAAGTTCGAACTTACATTCCTCGAGACAGATACGCTGGGAGTCCTTCTTCCCCATACTGAAGAACACGAAGAGGCACCACGCTTGACTTGGGAGAAGATACTGAAGGAGAAGCAGAAGAAGATTCAGGAATGGAAAAAGGAACGGGAGAAGCGACAGAAAAGGTCGAAGGAACCTTTGCCAGAAGAAGAGAATCCCTTCGAAAAGACTTTCCTGGAGATTTCGGTAAAGCCCAGCGGAAGTCTCGACCCGAATCAGAACGTTCATTATCTGTCGAAGCAACCTATTGCAAGTGTTGACACAACGCTAATGAAACTCTACATAAAGAAGGATACTCTTTGGTTGCCCGAACCTTTCCTCTTCCTGCCCGACCGTGATGTGAAGTCCTATACGCTCTATGCCGAGTGGGAGGAGAAGCGTCAGTATCGTTTCACCATCGACAGCGCTGCAATCGTAGGTGTGATGGGCGACCCATGTAAGGCTCTCAAGAACGAGTTCTCGGTCAAGGGTGCAGATGATTACGGTTCGCTCTTTGTGCATATCATACAGCCAGACACGGCTCACGTTGTTGTCCAATTGTTGAGCAAGGGCGACAAGTGTGTGGCAGAGCTTCCGACGGACAAGAACGGGCGTGCCGATTTCTTCTACCTGAGGCCAGGCGACTACTATATGCGTTGCTTCATGGACAAAGACGGTAATGGGGTATGGAGTTCAGGCGACTATCGGAGCAGCTTGCAACCAGAGCAGGTCTTTTACTTCCCGAAACCCATCACCGTCAAGGCGAAATGGGACATAGAGCAGGATTGGTCGCCACTCAGCATTCCGCGTCTGGAGCAGAAACCAAAAGAGATTACCAAGCAGAAACCGGACAAGGAGAAGAGCATCAAGGACCGCAACAAGGAGCGTGAGCGGCAGAAGCAGGAAGAAAAGAAGAAGAGATAAGTTATTGTGATTAAAGTGTTCATCATGCGTCGTAAATTTTGCATAGTAGCTTTGTTGGCAGCTTTCGCCTTTGCAGCGAAGGGCTATTCCCAGTGTACTGCCGAGAATACTGCTTTCGTGGCAGGCGAGGAACTGAACTATGACCTTTTCTTCAACTGGAAGTTCATCTGGGTCAGTGCGGGAACTGCCACCATGAGCATCAAGCAGACAAAGTGGGAGAATCAACCTGCTTATAAAACACATCTCATCACTCGCACCAGCAGTCGCCTTGACCGATTCTTCATGATGCGCGACACGATGCTAAGCATCATCACAGAAGACTTGACGCCACGCTATTTCAAGAAAGGTGCCAACGAGGGTGGACATTATTATGTGGACGAGGTGTGGTATTCCTATCCCGATGGCAAGACACATCTTCGGCAACGCTACAAGAACCGTCAGGGCGAAGTGTCGGAAAGAACATTCGAAAGCTCCAAGTGCATCTACGACATGATGAGTGCTTTGCTGCGGGCACGTTCTTTTCAGGTGAAGAATTTCCGTGAAGGCGATAAACTGCACATGCCGATGGCTGATGGTCACAAGGTGGAGGAGATAACCCTCATCTACCGAGGACGCAAGAACTTCACCATGAAGAGTGAGGACAAAACCTATCGTTGCCTGGTCTTCTCTTTTGTGGAATATCCTAAGGGAAAGGAAAAGGAAATCATCACTTTCTATATCTCCGACGACGAGAACCACATCCCTGTACGGCTTGACCTTTTCCTGCGCTTCGGTGTTGCAAAGGCATATCTAAGCAGCAGCAAAGGGCTAAGACATTAGTTTAGAGTTCATAGTGCATAGTGCATAGTCCATAGTGCATAGTTAGGCTACGCCCTGAAACCAAAGGATAGGAGCGACTCAGAACTATGGACTATGCACTATGAACTAACGTCACCTCTTCTGCTTTGACTTCGATTGTGGCGGCGCAGGCTCCAGGGATGGTGACGATGAGACGGCGAGAGCGATGGCCTTCAACGCGCTGGAACTGTCCGCGAATCCCTTGCAAAGGGCCGCTCACTACCATTACCTCTTGTCCTGGCTTGAACTGAATTCCTTCCGCAGACACAATCTCCACGAAGTCGGGACTTGTGGTGCAAACTTTCATGAAGTCGTTCATCTGACGTTCAGGCACGATGATTTTCTCCATCTTGCCATTCATCTGGCGCATCATGTATTGCAATTCCGGGCGCGAGTTCTTCAAAGTCTGCACCTTTTCCTCGCTTGCATATATAAATATAAGATTATGTATGGCGGGTTCCAACGTGTTCTTCAGGCGACGACCTTGCTGCATTATGCGGCGCATTGGAACAAAAGCTTGGACTCCAAGCGCGTCCATTTCTGCCTTGACCTTCATTTCGCGTCTGTATGTGACGCGCATAGCGAACCAGCTTTCCATGAGAAAAGGTGAAAAAGAGAAAAGGTGAAAAAGTAAAAAAAGAGAACGATATGCCTTCTTTAATTTAACCTTTTCACCTTTTCACAGTTTCAATTTTGTGGTCGGAAAGAGGAGACTCGAACTCCCGACCCCCACGTCCCGAACGTGGTACGCTACCAACTGCGCTACTTTCCGAAGGCTAAGCCAATGGCTTAAAACCGCTGCAAAGGTACAACAAAAAGTGAAAAGTGAAAAGTGAAAGGTGAAAAAATACGCTTAACAAATGGAAAAATGCATTTTTCCTTCCTTTTTTTTGTGAAAAAGTTTGCGTAGTTCAGAAAAAAGGCCTACCTTTGCACCCGCAAAAAGGAAATACTTCCTTCTTATTGTGCAAGGTGCCATAGCTCAGTTGGTAGAGCAAAGGACTGAAAATCCTTGTGTCCCCGGTTCGATTCCTGGTGGCACCACAAAAAGAAAGCGTCAGACTAAATGTCCGGCGCTTTTCTTGTTGGGTAATGTCTTAACTTTCGAACTTCTTACCAGATGTCCTCGGGCCTTTCAGGGTTGTCATAGATTTCCTTTGCGCAATACTCCAGATAGTCCATATAGAAGAAGCGAGTGTCGTCGTCCATCACGGTCTTGAACCTGATGTAATATGTTTCGTTGGGATCCATTGTTTGGCGGAAGAGGATGCGACGTAAGCAGATGTTTGAGCCACGCATCATGGTGCTGTTGCCTGGTCCTCCAGCACAATACTGGTTGCATCCCTTCATAAAGCCAAAGTTACGCATACGCTTGTCAACTGCTGCATCGTAATCATCATCGCCTGTATCAGGATATGCAGTACTGCCACCACCAATGTCGCTTACCACATTGCCACTTGGGGTACGCAGGGTATTGTCGCCTGCTTGACGCAGATCCAAAGGAAGACCCATAGCTGCGAGCTTTTCCTTGTTTGTGCCCCAGTAGAATTGTACCATGCCACGCATAACGCCACCGCATTGTATAGCATATCGCAGTTCGTATGTTCCGCGGCGTGGTACAGGCGGCAGACGCATTGTGCATTCCAACAATCCGCGAATAGTCAGTTCATCGCCCTGCATATTTGCCCATCCTTTGCCTCGTCCTGTCCAGTAGTTGAACCTGGTGTCTTTTGAGATATCTACGGACTCGAGGTACTTGTATTCCTCTTCATTGGGGATATAGATGTTCGTGTGCACTTCATCGGTAGCTTCGTTGCAGCGGATATCATTGTTCATAAATTCTGGCCACATACTTGGCACGCTCCAGCGGATGCGTTGTTTATGCATATTGTCGCGTGTTTCATCGCTGTACCAAAGCAGTTCGTCGAGGGGATAGATGATGCCATTGCGGATGTTGTTGCGTCCTTCCAGATTTGGTTCGCCTATGCGGATGCCTTCCTTTCCGGGGTCGCAAGAGACTTCGTGGTATGTGCCTTTGCGTTCGTTGTCGAGGTTGGGGAAGCGGTTAAGATAAACTCCATTGCTTTCCTTGCTCTCGAAGATCTTCAACAGACGGCGTTTGCCCATTGTTGTATAGAACTCCTGGACTGCAACGGTAGGTGTCCTTCTGTTGAGGTCGTAGCCTCTCTCGTTGTAGTGATAAACGAGTTTGTTGGCAGGTAACCTTTCGGGTAACAGGTGGTATGTGACGAACTGATTGAGCAAATTGTCTTCCGATTTGTAGTTGTTGTCGCGTACTGCCTCGGGATATATGCCCTGCGCGTCGAGGTAATTCATCACATCATCCACTGTTATTTCCATGACGCTCTTCCCTAAGGTTCGTGTCCAGAACTCGTCGGTCTCGGCAAAGAAGGTGAAGCCGTAGTAGCGATGTTCGGGTGTGTGGAAGGTTGCGACTTCTCCCTTTGTTTCATCGTTTATCTTTTTTATGTCTCCCCTTTGGAATTTTTCCTCATAATCCTCATCGCGATTGAGGGATAGGTCGCTTGCCAAACCGCACTCCAACAAAATCTTTGCGGAAACCATAAACCCAGAATTCTCGTCTTCGGCATAGTTCTTCAGCAGCTGGTCCATCGTGTCGTTGCTTGGCGCGATGACTCCATGCATGGAATGTATGACGCCATTGATGCAGAGGATGTCCCTGTTGGCTTCATCGATGGCACAGTCATTGATGGAGATTTCGCCTGGCACGTCGCTATATTGAACGATAAGCTTGCGGTCGTTCATGTTGGGCAGGGTAAATTCCACGGTGTTTGAACTGCTGGTTGGCGTCGGCATGTTGTTTATCTCGAAGTAGGAATAGTCGTCTCCGCTGTCGATAATGCTGTTGAAGACAATGAACTCGCTGATGGAGTCGCGTTTGTGCTGGCTTGGGAAAGCATCCCAGCTTGCTTCGGGAATAAGCTCTTCCTCAACAAGTGTGCCGAGGTATGCCTGAATTGCATCGTTTGTAGGGGCAAATACCGTGAAGTGCCCACGTGCCGAAAGAAGCTGTTGGACGTTGGTGTCGCTGATCTTTTTGTTTACCAGAACCTCGCCCAGCAGACGGTAGTATTCGCTGTACTGATCGTGCTTGCTGAGATAGCTGGTGATGGTTTCTTCCTTAAAGACATAGCGAGAGGAGGTGTCAATGTTTTCCTTACATCCTGTCACGACCATACTGGTGATGGCAAGTACGTATAGAAGGTTTTTTCTCATAAACAGTTATGACTAATTTAATAGTTGTTAATAATTGCGCACAAAATTACACATTATTTTTACATATGCAAGGGGAAACGCACTTTTTTTTTTGTTAGGCGTTGACAAATGAACTTTTAGGCGTGTTGATTGCTGGAATGTTTGCGGTAGAAGACGCTAGTATCGTGCGCAAACGACACACGTTATGATTGCCAACGACACGTGTGTAGTTGGCCGATGACACACGTGTAGTTTGCCAACGACACACGTGTCGTTTGAGAAGTTAACACGTTAAGTTTTCCATTAGTGCTGCAACCTGTTTCTTCCTGCATCTATCCTGAGGAAAATGAAGAGCAGAATGGTGAAGCCCCAAAGCGAGGAGCCGCCGTAGCTGAAGAAGGGTAAGGGAATACCAATGACGGGCGTGAGGCCGAGCACCATACCGACGTTGATGAAGACGTGGAATAGGAAGATGCTCAGGACACAATAGCCATACACCCGCCCAAAAGTGTAGGGCTGTCTTTCGGCAAGATGCAGAAGGCGGTGGATGAGCGAAAGAAAGAGCAGAAGCACCACGGCACATCCGATGAAACCCTCTTCTTCGCCTACGGTACAGAAGATAAAGTCGGTGTCCTGCTCCGGCACATACTTGAGCTTGGTTTGTGTGCCGTTCAGGAATCCTTTGCCTTCAAGCCCGCCGGAACCAATAGCTATCTTGGCCTGAATGACGTTGTAGCCAACGCCTCGAGGGTCGTCCTTCAAGCCCAGCAGCACTTGTATTCGTGTCTGTTGATGTGGCTGCAGCATTTTGTTCATTACGAAGTCCGTGGAATAATAGAAGGCCATACTCCCCAAAGTGAAGATGGCTACGAGTGCGTAAGGCAGGATGCGGTCGCGTAGCGAAAGGTAAAGCAGATAGATAGCCAAGGCTCCGCAGGCAAAGGCCATTGCCCATACCGCGTTGCAAGGATGGACGAAGCGGGCAAAGAGGATGGCTGCGGCATCGATGAACAGCAGCGACCCCACCAAACCTCCCGTGCCTTCAAAAATGCCTTTGAAGGGGGACTTCTTGTTTTCGTTCTTTGAGGGAGAGTTAGATATGGCTAACCCTACGGCAAAGACCTGTATGAGAAGCATTACAAGCGCGTGTCCGAGGCTCATCTGCTCCACTCCCCACAAGGGGTCGTCGGCAAAGCGAACACCTACAACGAAATACACAACGAGGGAGAGTGCCGTGAAAAGGAAGCTCCCAGGCATCCCTTCGCGGTAGAGCATCAGGAAAAAGGCACTATAGACAAGTGCGCTGCCTGTCTCTTTCTGAATGACAATCAGCGCCATAGGAACGGCAATCAGGACGACGCAGATAAGCAGGTCGCGCCATTTCCTGACGTCGAAGCCGTAGGTGCTCATCACTTTTGCCAGACACAGAGCCACGCCGAACTTCGCAAACTCTGCGGGTTGCACGCTGAAGTTGCCAAGCTTAATCCACGACATAGAGCCTTTGATGTCGTGCGCAAGGAAGGGCGTGGCGAAAAGCAGAGCGAGGAAACCTATATATATAATGTAGGAAAACGACTCGATGACTCGGTCGTCAATCATCAGGATAAGGAAGGCAAGAATCAGGGAACTGCCTATCCAAACGATTTGCATACCGCTTCGTGTGGAAAAGTCAAGGATGCTTCCTTCCTGCTCAAAGTCGTAGCAGGCGCCGCAGACACTCATCCAACCCAGGGCCAGCAGCACAACGTAGATGAAGATGGTGAGCCAGTCAATTGACCCCCACAGCGATGGTGCTTTCTTCTTCTTTATCTTTGTGCTACCCATAATCCCTCCTTAGTCTTTACTCCCATCTTCGGAGAAGCTGTAAAGATGCTTGTTCTCGAACTTCGTGGCGCGGGCTTGGCTTGCTTCGGAAAGCTTGCCGTTGATGTATTGCTCCATCATCAAAGCTCCGATGGGAACGCCGTAGGTGGCTCCCCATGTTCCGTTCTCCACATAGACACAAATGGCAATCTTCGGATTCTCGCGAGGCGCAAAGCCCATGAAGACGCTATGATCCTGCCCATGTGGGTTTTGAGCTGTTCCTGTCTTGCCGCAAACCTCATAGAAGGAAGTGTTGGCAACACGACAAGTTCCGCCAAGCACGGCCTGCCGCATTCCTGCAACTACCGTTTCGTAGTGCTCCCGACGAACCTTCGTATAGTGCTTCCTTGTGTAGAGTGTGTCGGGTTTCATCCCTTGCACTTCCTTGACAACATGCGGGATGATGTACCAGCCTCTGTTTGCGATGGTTGCACCCAGGTTGGCAATTTGCAAGGGAGTGAGGTTCACTTCGCCTTGTCCGATGCTGATGCTGATGACAGTCAAGCCGCTCCAGTCCTTGCGATAAGCATCATCGTAGAAGTCGGCATTGGGAATCATGCCACGCTTTTCGCCAGGCAGGTCAATGCCAAGCTTGTAGCCAAAGCCCATACTCACCATATAGTCTCTCCATGTCGTCATCGCATCTTGCACCCTCTTGTACTTCTTTCGGTTGCTGAACATATAGTAGAGTCCCCAGCAGAAGTAGCCGTTGCACGAGGTGGCAATGGCGGGGACGAGGGGCAGCGGAGAGCCGTGTCCGTGGCATCCTACCTTGAGTCCCTTGAAGTGGAATCCGTGGCTGCAAGGGTAAGGGGTTGAGGGTGTGATGATGCCTTCTTGAAGGAAGGTGAGTGCCTGACTTGTCTTGAAGGTGGAGCCAGGCGGGTATTGTCCCATGATTGCGCGGTTGAGCAACGGCTTGTAGGGGTTGGCGGCAAGTGTCTTCTGGCTCTTACCGCGCTGACGTCCAACCATGATGCGTGGGTCATATGTCGGGCTTGACACCATGCAGAGCACTTCGCCCGTGCTTGGTTCGATGGCGACAATGCTGCCCAGCTTGCCTTTCATCAGCCTTTCGCCAAGGGCTTGCAGGTTGATGTCGATGCTCATCGTCAGGTTGCGTCCGGGTATGGGAGCCTCGTCGAACTTGCCATTCTGGTAGCGCCCCTTGATGCGTCCTCTTGCATCTCTCAGAAGAATCTCCATACCCTTCTCGCCTCGAAGTGCTTTCTCGTAGGAACGTTCCACACCAAGCTTGCCGATATAGTCGCCACTTCGGTAATAGTTGTCGGCTTCGATGTCTTCAGGCCCTACCTCAGCAACATCGCCAAGCAGGTGTGCAGCATTCGGGTAGTTGTACTGTCGGATGCTTCTCTTTTGTATGTAGAAGCCGGGGAAGCGGAAAAGTTTTTCCTGAAAGCGGCTAAACTCCTCGGTAGAAAGCTGGCTCATAAAGACTTGCTGTGTATATGAGCTGTAGCCGGGGTTGCGCTTAGGGTCTTTTATTTCCTCCATCCTGCGCTCGTACCAGTCGCGAGTGATGCCAAGACTTTCGCAGAGGTCGAGCGTATCTACTCCCACTTGCTCCCTCATGATAACCATAACATCGTATGCAGGCTGGTTATAGACGAGCAGCTTGCCGTTGCGGTCGGAAATGGCACCTCGTGCAGGATACTGGATGCGCTTGAGGAAGGCGTTGGAGTCGGCACTCGTCTTGAAGTCCTCGCTGAGCAACTGCAAGGTGAAGAGGCGAATCAGATAGACAAAGATGATGACCACCGCAGCGCCGCCAATCACATATTTTCGCTTCTCAAGCTCGTAGTTCATTTCTTTGGATTACGGACATGTTCGACCAACACAATCAGCAACAGCGATACGGCAAAGCTTATGCCCATGCTGATAGCAATGTCTGCGATGTGGAAATAGGAAAAGCCTTCGAGGGCAAAGTAGATGATGTGGTGCAAGAGCAGAAGCAAGGCAATGAACCGGAAGTAGTTCCATCGTCCCATTGCGGAGAAGGAGGGATGCAGCTCCTCTTCGGAATCGCGGGGAGCCATCAGTTCAAGCAAGGGCGGTTGGAGGAATGCGATGAAGGTGAGGGCGGCACTGCTGATGCCCGATGTGCCGGCAAAGATGTCGGCAATGAAGCCTACACCAAAGCCCCAAAGCAAAGCTTCCGAACGCGATATACCCATCGGCAGCGTGATGACAATGAGCGGGCACAGCAGGGGCGCACCGTAGCCCCAGGGATGCACCTGGTCGAGAATGAGCACTTGCCCAAGAAGCAGCAAAAGTGCCCACGCCATTCGCTTAAGTATTTTGTTTATCATTGCCGGAACAGGGAGTCGAGTTCTGCTTTGTCGTGATTGTCTATTACGTTGACGTGCCTGATGTTTGCCAAGTCGGTACTCAGCAGGATTTCAAGCTCGTAGGCCAAGCCGTCGCTGCTGTTCTTTATCTCTGCCACTTTGCCGAGGAAGATGCCTGCGGGGAAGACATTGCTGAAACCGCTTGTCTCTACGATGTCTCCCTTTTTGATGTGTGCATGGCGAGGCACATCGTCCATATAAGCCCTTAGCGGCCTGCCACCTTTCCACTTCAGATATCCGAAATACTCAGAGCCTCGCAAACGGCAACTGATGCTGCTGTGGCTGTTGAGGATGGACATGACGAGGGAATAGTGCGGAGTGACGGAGCTGATGATGCCCACCACACCTGTTCCGCTGACGACTCCCATTTCGGGAGCAACACCATCCTCGCTGCCCACATTAATAACAAGCATATTGTCGCGCTTGCGGACGCTATTGCTGATGACTTGAGCGGGAATGAAAGGCACATCAGGGAGGGCATCTTGTTCCTCTCCCTTTAAGGGAGAGTTAGAGAGGGTCTTCAGCTCGTGCCTCAGCACATCGTTCTGCTGTTGCAGGATGATGTTCCTGCGGACAAGAGCGGCATTTTCGGCAGGCATTCGTAGGTACGAGAGCACCTCTGCTTCCCATTCATGCACTTGGGCAGCAACGATGTTGGCTTGGGTGAACCAGACGCTGCCCTGATAGTGGTTGTATTGGAAAAGCAGGAATCCACTGAGCGCTTCCAAAAGGAGGAAGAGTGCCCAGTGGACGTAGGCTGTTATGCGCTCGATGAAATCACTCATAGTTCACAGTCCATAGTTCATAGTTCATAGTTAGGCAACGCCCTGCAACTCGGCGAAATCAGCGAAGAAATAACTATGGACTATGAACTATGAACTCATAACTGTATTTTACATCAGGAAGGCGAAGTTGCCGATGTTCTTCAGTGCCACGCCGGTACCTTTTGCTACGCTGTGCAAGGGGTCTTCGGCAACGTGGAACTCAATGTTGATTTTGTCTGTCAGACGCTTTGCGAGACCTCTCAGCAGGGCACCTCCGCCAGTCAGCCAAATGCCGTTCTTCACGATGTCGGCATAGAGTTCGGGCGGTGTCTCTTCGAGTGCGCTGAGTACTGCTGTCTCTATCTTTGCGATGGTCTTTTCAAGGCAATGCGCAATCTCCTGATAGCAGACTGGAACTTCCATTGGGAGAGCAGTGATGCGGTTGGGGCCGTGAACGATATAGTCCTCTGGAGCATCTTCGCCAAGGTCAGTCAGGGCTGCGCCGACGTGTATCTTGATGCGCTCTGCCATGCGCTCACTGACCTTAACATTGTGCTGGCGGCTCATGTATTCCTGGATGTCGGCAGTCAACTCGTCGCCTGCCACGCGGAGGCTCTTGTCTGCCACGATGCCGCCCAGCGAGATGACAGCAATCTCGGTGCTTCCACCACCAATATCTACAATCATGTTGCCTTCGGGAGCAAGCACGTCAAGCCCGATGCCAATGGCAGCCGCCATCGGTTCGAAGATGAGATATACCTCGCGTCCACCGGCATGTTCAGCACTATCGCGGACGGCACGAAGCTCTACCTCTGTACTGCCGCTTGGCACACCGATTACCATCTTCAGGGAAGGCGAGAAGAGACGATTGCCGGAGTGTACCATCTTGATGAGTCCGCGCATCATCTGTTCGCAGGCATTGAAGTCGGCAATTACGCCGTCGCGCAACGGACGGATGGTGCGGATGTCGGGGTTCGTCTTTTCATACATCATCTTGGCCTTGTCGCCCACGGCAATCATACGTTCCGTGCGACGGTCAAGGGCAACGACACTCGGCTCATCCACCACAATCTTTCCATCGCAGATGATAATGGTGTTGGCAGTGCCAAGGTCCATTGCTATTTCTTTGTTTAGGGAAAACCAGTTCATCTATGTAATTTACAATTTGACAATTTACAATTTATTTTTCCCCTCTTTTGGAGGGGTTAGGGGAGGCTAAACCATTCGTGTATTGCTGTGTCGTAGTGGCTGCTGACGCCAAAGGCTTGGGTGGCAAACCACTTGCGGTCAGCGAGTTCGCTCTGTGCGCCTTGCTTGTTCAGGAGGTCGAGCAGGGGCTTGTACTCAGCCTTCGAGGGCACGATGATGACGTCGCGGAAGTTCTTCGCTGCTGCACGGATGAGGCTGATGCCGCCAATGTCAATCTTCTCGATGATGTCGGCCTCGCTTGCACCCGAAGCCACAGTTGCTTCGAAGGGATAGAGGTCAACGATGACGAGGTCGATGGCAGGGATGTCATACTGCTGCATCTGTCCGAGGTCGCCCTCATTCTCGCGACGACCCAGGATGCCGCCGAACACCTTTGGGTGCAATGTCTTGACCCTGCCTCCCAGGATGCTGGGATAGGTTGTCACGTCCTCCACCTTGCGGCACGGGATTCCGAGGCTTTCAATGAAGGCTTGTGTTCCGCCTGTGGAGAGCAGTTCCACGCCCTCGGCATGGAGCTTGCGCAGTATCTCGTCCAGCCCGTCCTTATGGAAGACGGACACCAAGGCACGTTTTATCTTTCTTGTTTCCATATCGTTGGCAGTTAGGTTGATTTGTCTATTTGTTGTATGGGTGTAATTTGCGCGTGCAAAGATACGAAAAATAGTTTATTGTTTGTTGTTCTTGCTTCATAATTTTTTCTTTTTGTTTCGATTTCCGATATTCCTGTTGAAATTCCAATCCTCAAGTAGCCATTGCAAGCGAAAGGAGGATGCCACTCTTTGCCTTGTTGGAAGCATTTTTAGGTGAAAAGAGGGGAAAAGATTGTCTTAGCGCGGAAAAGTCTTGCACGTTTCGAGAGAAAAGTGTAATTTTGTGCTGGCTTAATCAACGAAAGACTGGCATGAAGACAGATGAAATGCTTTTCCGAACCACTGTGGAAGTGCCGAAATGGACTTTTCCGATGCAGGCACAGCATCATTTCGTGCTCTTGGGGTCGTGCTTTGCACAGAACATCGGGGAGGTGTTCGAGAGCTACGACCTTTCGGTTGTCTGCAATCCCCTTGGCGTGACATACAACCCCGCGAGTATCGCGATTCAGGTGCAGCAAGCGCTTGAGAGGGATAAAGTGACGCTTCCCTCTTCATTCTTCCATCTTGATGGAAGTTGGGGGTGCTGGTGGGCAAGTACACAGTTCAGCGATACGGATGAAGAGAAGTTCCTTTCTGGCATCCAGCAGACTTTCACTGGGCTTGGGGAGGCACTTCGCGAAGCGGACTTCCTCTTCGTTACCCTTGGCTCGAATGTCTGCTACCGCCTGAAAGAGAATGAGATGATTGTGGCGAATTGCCATAAAAAGCCACACCGCATCTTTGATGAGGTTAGGCTGAACCAAGATGCCTGCATCGAAACATTATGCGACATGATGGAGCTTCTCAAGAAGGAATGCCCCAAGCTTCGAGTCGTCTTTACCGTCAGCCCTTATCGCTACAGGAAGTACGGCTTCCACGGGAGTCAGTTGGCAAAGGCAACATTGCTTCTGGCTGTTGAAAGAGTCTGTGAGCTTTATCCCGAAAACACAATCTATTTCCCCGCATACGAAATCTTGCTCGACGAACTTCGCGACTACCGCTTCTATAACGACGACATGATTCACCCTGCCCCCGCAGCAGTAAACTATATCTGGCAAAGAATGGTGGAGAGCTGCATGGACGAGGGGATGCAAAAATACCTGAAGGACTACGAACCCATTCGGCGCAGAAAAATGCATAAAAACCTTTAACTTTTACCATTACTCGATGTATTCTACCATTGAAATAGCAACCTTTATCGGTGCAAAAACCAACAACCTCAAGGGGCGCGACATTGACTGGCTCTTGACAGATAGCCGAAGCCTCTGCTACCCTGAATCGACACTCTTCTTTGCCATCAAAACAGAAGTTGGCAACGGACATCTCTATATAGGCGAACTTTACCAACGAGGCGTGCGTGCCTTTGTGGTAAGCGAAATGCCTCCTTCTGCCTCCACTGATGGAAAGAGTCAGGAAGGCGAGTGGGAAGGGGCAGACTTCCTTGTAGTTCCAGACACGCTTTTCGCCCTGCAATCCCTTGCGGCACAGCATCGCAGTCGCTTCAATATTCCCGTTATCGGAGTGACGGGCAGCAATGGCAAGACTGTGGTGAAGGAGTGGCTCTACCAGTTGCTTGCGCCCGACTTTGCCGTTACCCGCAGCCCTCGCAGCTACAACTCGCAAACAGGTGTTCCTCTCTCTGTCTGGGGACTTGGGGAAAAGACAGAGGTGGCTATTTTCGAGGCTGCAATCTCGCAGAAGAACGAGATGAGGGCTTTGGAGCGCATCATCAAACCCACAATAGGCATCTTCACTTGTCTGGGCGGTGCTCATCAGGAGAACTTCTCCACATACGAAGAGAAATGTATGGAGAAGCTCTTGCTTATGAAGGATGCGAAGGTGGTTATCTATCCTGCTGGCGACAAGGTAATTGGGAGCTGCATCCGTCAGGCAAAGCTGAAAGGACGGCTCATTGCCTGTCCATCCACAGGAAATGCATACGAGGACAACGAGGCTTTGTGCCGTGCTGCGTGCAAGGAGCTGGGGCTGAACGACGATGTGATTGAGGAGCGTCTGCGTGCCCTTGAGCCTGTGGCTATGCGCTTGGAGGTGAAGGACGGACAGAACGACTGCACCCTTATCAACGACTCCTATAACAGCGACCTCAGCAGCCTTGACATAGCACTCGATTTCATGAATCGCAGGCCAGAGAAAGAAGGTCGTCAGCGAACCCTCATTCTGAGCGATATTCTGCAAAGCGGCGTAGAACCCCACGCCCTCTATACCCAACTGGCCGACTTGCTCGAACAGCGCGGCATCAACAATCTGTTGGCTGTGGGAGGTGTCATTTCCGCCCACATGAACTGCTTTGCAGGCCTGCCCATCCGTTGCCGCTTCTATGCCAATACCGATGCGCTTTTGCAGGACGAAGTGCTGGCTTCGCTCCAGCATCAGCTTATCCTGATTAAGGGCGCACGCAAGTTCCACTTTGAGCGCATTACAGACCGACTGGAGAAGAAAGTACACGAGACGATTCTCGAAGTCAATCTGAGTGCTCTCGTACAGAACCTCAACTACTACCGCTCGTTCATGAAACCCGAAACGAAGATGGTGTGCATGGTGAAGGCCGATGCCTACGGAGCAGGTGCGGTAGAGATAGCAAAGACGCTTCAGGAGCACAATGTGGATTACCTTGCTGTGGCAGTGGCCGACGAGGGCGTTACGCTTCGCGAGAAGGGCATTACACAAGGCATCATGGTGATGAACCCCGAGATGAGCAGCTTCAGCACGCTCTTCCAGTACAACTTGGAGCCGGAGATATACAGCTTCCGCCTGCTCGACGCGCTTATCTATGCTGCTGAGCATGAGGGCATAACGAACTTCCCTGTTCACATCAAGCTCGATACCGGAATGCATCGACTTGGCTTCGACCCAGAGAAGGACATGCCGCAGCTCATTGAGCGACTGCACAGACAGACAGCCCTCATCCCGCGTTCCGTTTTCTCGCATTTTGTGGGCAGCGACTCCGATGATTTCGACACGTTTACAGACCAGCAATACAAGCTTTTCCTAAAGGGAAGCCAGCAGCTTCAGGAGGCTTTCCCGCATCCTATCCTGCGCCACATCTGCAACAGCGCAGGCATAGAGCGGTTCCCGGAAAGACACCTCGAAATGGTGAGGCTCGGACTTGGTCTCTACGGCATCAGCAGCTACACAGGGGAAATGCTTTCCAATGTCAGCACGCTCCGCACAACGATACTTCAGATTCACGACGTAAAGGCAGGAGAGAGTGTGGGTTACAGCCGTCGCACCGTTCTCGACCGCGACAGTCGCATAGCTACTCTTCCCATTGGCTATGCCGACGGCTTGAACAGGCTCTTAGGCAACAGGAAAGGCTACTGTTTGGTTGGGGGGAAGAAGGCAGAGTATGTGGGCAACATCTGCATGGATGTCTGCATGATTGACGTTACCGACATTCCCTGCGAAGAGGGCGACTTTGTGACTATCTTTGGCGAGACATCGGCTGATGGCCAAAGGGAATGTCAAAGGCTAACTCCATCGGAACTGGCTTCCCGCTGCGGCACTATCCCCTACGAAATCCTGACTGGCATTGCCCCCCGTGTGAAGCGTATCTATTTCGAGGATAAGTGATTCTTTGATTCCTAATGAGTCAGTTCTTGGTATAGTCGAAATGGTTCTTGTTGTTTATATCTTATTGATATGTTTTGGGAGTCTACCTTGGTCCTAAGAATTTGTCGCCATTCAGATGTATCATGTGCTCAGGCATCTCAGCAATCCATACCTCTGTTTCCCACGCTAACTTGTGCGAATGTATATGTATTAAAATCGAGGAAGGCTGTGACAAATATCTTTCCAGATTTCACATTTTTGGTCATTTCATTGATTTCCATAACTCGTTTGGGATCCATTGGTCCTCTGGATGTATATGCTTCTATGAAATACAACCAGTCCTCGTCTGGACGATAGAGAACGACATCGGGCATTTTATCGTGTAAAGTAATGCTAAATCCAAGTTCTTTAAGACGCTCCACCTTTTTTACGAGGTCTTTCTGGGTAGTATCACCCACATATAGGCATTCTGAATTCTTGGCGAAACGAGGTGCGAACTCCTCGATGATTGCTTTCTGGAGTTGGTTATGCTCACCTGCGCTGAATGTGAAATCTTCGCCATTGATTTTCACTGGCATTTTCTCCATCTCTTTCTTGGAGGCATAGATTTCTATCAGACTTTGATGATTCTACTTAAATGCATTAAGAGCTTTCTTTGAAACATTTATGTTCCGAATAACTTCCAAGAACTCTTCTGTCAGTCGATAACTATACTTTGGACTATTGGTAGCAGGAGCATATCGTTCAACTAATGCTGCATTAACAAAATGATGGAGTCCGTCTTTTCGAATAGTCTCACGCGTATTTTCTGCGTACTTAATTTTATACTTGTCCTTGATAAACTCCAATATACCATGTATCCCAAGCCATTCATTAGTGGCTTCAGGCCAAGGAGTTCTTTTACCCAGATTTGCTAAACTCAGTAAAGCCAAAACACAAGAATCTTTCCGCTGTGGTTTGGGAATCCCAAGTTCCTCAAGTAGTTTCTTTATGCGTGTTATCTTATCCATTGTTCAATAATCTTATCACAATTTGCTTCTGTTAGTTCCTTGTGCATCAGTGCGCGACCCATTTCTTCTATCACTTCCCGCTCAGGAACTGGCATGGCGTTGATTTCAGTGGAATTTACTTGTGTGGAGCCATTAAGAATGCGGTAATAATCATCGTAGAGAGTCGAGTTCAGAAGAACGTAAAGGCCATAAGTTACACAAGGCGATTCGCAACAAATGAAGTTAACCTTGTTCTGCGTGCTGATATACTCAAACTTAGGATAGCGCTGTTGCAGATATATGCCGCATTGCAATCTGCGTTTTCCTTCTTTGGCTGTGAAACGCTTGACAAGCAGATAGTTTCCGTTCCTTTGAAGGTGCGACCTTTTTTTCGTTTGGATGCATTCACCTTCTTTTCCCTGCGGCCAAACAACACGGCCGTCCTGTATGTGCTGAGAATAGAGCAAAGGGAAACACCCATCTTCCATCTTGTCACGCAACTCTTCTCGTGTACGGAAATCAACAATCAGCCCGGTTTTCATTGGCATATTGATTTGAGGGAGTGTGGTTGGCATTCTGTTAACCTTCGTTAGGACATCTGCCTGCTCCTTGTTAGTTACGAGGTACACGTATCGGTTTCTGCCTACAATGGTATTGTAGGGAGCCTCAAAAGTCTGAACGTCATTAAATTCAGATGTCGAGGACGTAGTTATGTGTATTGATTCGGGAGCAGTAGTGTTTTTGCAAAGCTTGATAATCATAGTCTCCTGCAGTACCGCCTCTCCATCAAACACCTTGTCTCGACTGGCAAATAAATGTATGTCTGTCAACACACAATTTGAAAACAGAAATCGACGAAAATGTTCAAAGTATGCTCCCGAAGTCCATGAACGAGGGATGATGTAAACCATCTCCTGTCCATCTTTTAAGTTGCGAATACCCATGCAACAAAATAATGAATATAGATTGGGGGCACCATAACACACAGAAGGCATTGATTTTGCCTCTATTGCATCTTTTGCAATCTTCTTGTATGGGGGGTTGCCAATAATGTAATCATATTGTTCAGGCTTTACAGCAAAAAGGTCATTGTATTCAAACTGCTGACTTGTAATGTAATTGTCTTCCTTTAGTTCATATTCCACATTTGAACAAACCTTAATGTGTTCCAAGTTCTTTTTTAATACAGGTATGACTTTGGGGTCTGTTTCGTAGCAAGTAACAATGATTTTTCCTCTATAGCCTTTTGCTCTTGCCATATCTATCCAAGCTGCAGTTAGCACACCTGTACCACAGCCTGCATCCAAAAGACGAATTTCTGGTAAGTTTAAATTGACATCAAACATTTCAGCCATAAACTTAGCGGTGGCCTTGGATGTAAAGAACTGACCATAAACTTTACGCATCGATTTAGGAACCGAAGATATAAAGGTGTTTGTATTCTCTATGACAAAATCCAGCATATAATTTTTGACTATGTTGCAAAGATACGAAATAATTCTTGAAAAA
>JAEEGL015313196.1_pt1 | contig 25573 bp, 21 predicted proteins | sample 9134231 | NCBI WGS metagenome assembly JAEEGL01 (sample SAMN16246548, study PRJNA631951) | gut metagenome | biome: gut microbiome; feature: rumen; material: fiber-attached | host: Bos | place: Iran: Karaj | collected 2018-10
CTTGCTGGGTAGGGGGCACGTTCAATAAGAGAGCCACTCATATAAAAATGACTTCGGGTGATCGGCTGTGCCTGATTATCTCGATCGGCTATGCGGCAATCCCGGGCAAGCCCCATCGTTCAAAAGATGAATCCCGTTTTTATAGCCGTGACAGTTCAAAACCCGAGTGGTTTATAAATGGAATTCATGCAGTTATGCTGGCTCCATCAGCCATGAATCTTCAAAGATTCACCTTTATCTGCAACGATGATGATACTGTTTCGGTTTCATCTGGAATGGGTCCTTTATCAAAAGTTGATCTCGGTATAGCAAAACTGCATTTTGAAATTGGTTCAGGGCGCGATCGTTCTGTCTGGAAATAAATCACTCTTAATGATTGGGGATAAGCAATCCATGAAATGTCCAAATTGCAATGGTACGTTAGTGTACGATATTACCAAGGATGTCTTAAAGTGCAAACATTGCGGAAGCCTTATCGATATTGCAGATTACGAGCGGGATAATGCAGCAGATGAAACTGAGTGGGGCGATGCAATTCTTTACACATGTAGGAATTGCGGTGCACAGCTAATCTCCATGGACGATACAGCTGTTACATACTGCAGTTACTGCGGATCAGAAACGATTTTACGCAGTCAGATGAGCGGTGACCGCAAACCGCGTTACCTGATACCATTTAAAATATCAAAGCGCAAATGCAAAAATATATTCACAAAGGAATTATCTAAAAAACTATATGTACCTGAAGAACTGAAACAACCTGAATTCATAGAAAAATTTAGGGCAATCTATATCCCATATTGGATGTATTATGTGAAATTCCGTGAGGAACCCTTTTCTTTATCAGGCTTCAAGACATATACCCGTGGGAATTACGATTATTATGAAGAATATGAAGTCGCAGCCAGGATACATGACAATGGACTATATGGAATACCATTTGATGGTTCCAGGAATTTCGATGATTCCATTGCGCAGGAGATAGCGCCTTTTTCCCGGAAAGATCTGATTCCTTTCAATCCGGCTTATCTTGCTGGAATGTACGCTGACAGAGCAAATGTTGATGCAGAAGTTTATGAGAAAGAAGTCACAGACAGAGCCACAGAGGAGGCCATTAACGATATCAGAAGCGATTTTAAAGGGATCAATCTTATTTTTCCCAAGACTTTACAACAGAAGAAAGAATTTCTCCAGACGCGATATCTTGGACACGATTCTGTCTATCTTCCAGTATGGTTCCTGACATGGCGGAATAACGACCGTGTCGCATATGCAATTATCAATGGGCAGACAGGCAAAATCCATATTGATCTTCCTGTTGATAAAAAGAAATTTTCCCTTATCACTCTTCTGATTGCCGCAATAATCTTTGTGGTCTTGAGTCTCTTCGTCTCTGTAACAGCCAGGTTCCTTACCTGGGTCTCAGCTTTGATTGTTTTTCTGATCGGATTGGGTTTCCATTCTGAACTGAAAAAAATTCGTGATAAAGATAACCATGTATTTGACAAAGGATATCTGATAACCGATCAAAAAGACATACTTATGCCGGAAAAAGCCCGGGATCGACTTCGGAATAAAGCGGAACAGAGCATGTCTTCAATTAATGCTGGGAATGTTCTGAAAATCATCCTTATGTGTATTGGATCTTTCTTTCTGTTTCCAATCATCATTGTATTTTTTTCAGTATTTGCAACTGATGAAGGGGCTGGTTTTCTTATATTCTTTATCCTTATTCTTCAAGCCATTCTTTTCTTGCGTGAACTGTTATTGGTAAGACATCTGAAAGATAAGTCCTCTATTCTGCCAAGTTTCGTTTCCCTTGCTTCTGTTGTCTGTAATTTCCTGATTAGTTTATATCACCCCGTAGAGGACTGGTGGTACTATCTTGGAAGCATCGTATGTCTGTTAGCTGCCGGCGCTATGTGTTTTGATCTGATAGATCGATATAATGACCTTTCTACCCGACCGCTTCCTTCATTCTATGAACGGAAAGGAGGCGATGATAATGCGTAAGCGAGGTTTTTATGCTTCTTTATCTCTTCTCTTCATTTTCTGTATTATTATTCCGACAACTGCCGTTTATGCGGATTCAAAAGGTACTGTAATAATCCAGGATAACGAGGGACTTCTTTCCAGTCAGGAAGAAGTTTTACTTGAAAAGGATATGTTACCTATATCAAAGTATGGTGGAGTTGCATTTATATCTGTGCGCCAATTTGATATGGATACAGGGAAATATGCAGAAAATGAATATCGCAAATTGTTCGGAAGAGACAGTGGTACGCTTTTTCTGATTGATATGGGGGAAAGAAATATCTGGATTTTCTCAGATGGCGCTATTTACAAGACTGTTACCAAAGCATACGCCAATACAATTACAGATAATGTGTATAGATATGCTTCAAGAGGAGAGTATTATAAGTGCGCTTCGGAAGCATTTCGTGAGATATCGATTCTTCTGGAAGGGGGAAAGATATCTCAGCCGATGAAACACATCTGTAATGTAATCATTGCCCTTATCCTTGCATTTCTTTCCAATTTCATCTATCTTTTGATCCAGAGACACAAACCCGCTGTTTCACTAAAGGATGCAATTGCACCCATGACTTCCGTAGTTGGCGTATCCGTGATTGCCCGAAATCTGATCAACACCAGAAGAAGCCGTCATGTTGAGTCATCCGGCGGAGGTGGGGGAAGCAGTGGCGGCGGTGGCGGCGGTGGCGGCGGATCATCCGGCGGCGGTGGCGGCCATAGTTTCTGATCGTTTTTCAGTTATATAAAACGGAGATCTTTTTCAGATCTCCGTTTTTTGATTTTTTTATAATTTCAGTTTTGTCCAGTAATTGCAGTAAGCAATCCGTCTATCGTCAGAAAAACTCCTAATGTGATCGTGTACCATTTGATTAGTGCGCCTGGCGCAACCAGAATTGCGATTCCGTACAGAGAAGTGAATACCGCTTCAAGTATGTTTTTCCAATACTCAAAATAGTGATGCTCACAATCCTTTGCATGTGAAAGGTTCCTATAAGCCCACACAAGGAGAATAAAACCAGAGATAACGCTTTCTACTATGAACATAGCGCCTTCTTTCACTAGCAGAATCGTAAGCACAGAAAGCGAAGCAAGAGAAATAATGACAAGAGGGCGTTGTCTTTTTAGATTCCATTTGCTCTGTATAAGCCTAGTTACCGTATGAACGACCTGCATAATTACTAAAGCAAACAGAAAAACAAAAAAAGCAATATCAAAAAATTGTTTAGGCAACAGAAGCATGCCCAAACCCAGGAACATTACAAGAATACCCTGAATTGTTACGGAACCCCGAATAGCTTTCAGTATATGTCCCGTATTAACCGCTTTGAAAAAGTTCCCGAATATCACGGACAGCGGAAGTCTGGCTGCGGTCGCTACAGCCTGAGAGTCAGTCGTTGAAAGAACTTTCCAGTAATGTTTCAGTTCAGTTAACCCGTCCGGTTTGATTTCAAATCGGGTCTTTGCTCCGTTTGCAGTTAGAGTCTCGAAAAGTTCATCAACGAATATCTTTCGTGACGCTTCTGATTCATTGTTTATCCAGTTATGAACGACTTGATTGATCCATTCACTGGTGTCATCATTATGGTCGCTGTATACGAGTTCTCCGTACTCGACTCCCCAAGTTCTTACACTGTGCTGTAAAAGTCCAGACTGGAAACTTTTTACGATACGTATATCTTCAACCTTGGGCTCATATAGTTTCCCGAAAATACTGAATTCCGGCTCAATTATCGTAATCTTGTCCTTAATATGTTCAATAAGGGACACATCGCAGACATCAGGATTCAATCCTGGTCCGTCATTGATGTAGATATGATCTACAAACTGACGTTTTTCATCACTGAGATTACAACACGCAAATAGAGCAAGATTTCCGCCTTTGGAATGCCCGCCAACAAAATATGATTCCCCCGGCATCAGAACATATTCTAGATAGATTGCAGCATTCTTCTGGGCAGGTGTCAGTTGGTATCCCATCATAAGATCTTCTTTCCAACCGGCAAGTGATGCATCCGTACCCCTGAATGCAACATAGTGTTTATGCGGGAGATATGTGTAACACAGAGCATAGAACTGCGTAGACCGGTCATTGATTTCGGAATACTCGTCAGCTATAAAGGATACGGTTACATTTCCGTATCGTTTTGATCTCTTCGCAGCTTCATAAAACCGGCTGATGTGATCGGGATTCTGAATTAGGCATTCTCGAATCGATTTATTCTCTGAAGAATTGTCATAATGGGCGTAACTAAGATAACTGAAGATTAGATTATCAACGTCCGTAAATGGTTTTTCCTGAAAATCAAGATCAGAATACCAATTTAGATAGGAAAAAATGTTTTCCATAACTATTCAATTCCTTTCATAATCTATTATAGAATCCTATCAGTCTTTAATGGAATAATCAGTTTGTGTTTTATCCATTATTGTTCTCAACCTAATCTATTCCGTGATAAAATATAAAATAATAATTTTCAGGGAAGGTATCGAATATGAAACTTGCGGAAGCATTGCAGGAAAGAGCAGATCTGAATCGCAAAATTCAGCAGTTGAGGAACAGGCTCTCTCTAAATGTATTAACACAGGAAGGAGAAAGACCTTCCGAAGATCCAAATGAATTACTAAAGGAATTGGACAGTTCACTTAAACGTCTGCAACATCTGATTTCCCGCATCAATCTGACAAATTGCAATACTTGTATTGAAGGAAAAAGTCTCACAGAAATCATCAGCCAACGCGATATCCTTATTATGCAGCTTGATTCCTACCGTAATGTTGCTGATCTTGCCAGTAGAACAACCGACAGAGCAAGACATTCTGAGATAAAAATCGTATCCGCAATAGATGTTCCGTCTATGCAGAAAAAAATAGACAGAATGTCCAAGGATCTCAGAAAACTGGAAAACCTTCTTCAAGAAACAAACTGGACTGTGGAATTAAATGAATGAATTATTGATGGTAGCTGAAGAAGAGCGAATGCCAAACCTGACGCCGGCCAGGTTATGCCGGCACATTGTGAGCCGATGGGCAGGCATTTCAGGATAATCCTACTTACAGTGTATGCCCAAACAATGTATCAGGGTAAAGTTATTCATAATGAATTATTACCAGGCATTGGCTTCAGAGGCGAGGGCGGGGATGGGGTATTTCTCTTTTGAAAAAAGATTTTTCATTTCAATTATGATAGAATACAGTTATCAAGATCTTAAGAGACGTTACGGAGAGATTAATCATGGACAATAGGCCTCATAGCAGAGACAAAAAAGTCGAGTCAGGATCAGTTGAAGTTCGTAAAGGGGAGAAGGTCGGTTCATCTCCTGTTGGTTCTGGTGCCAGGCCAAATGGCACTCAGTCCGGTTTTTCTGAAGGACGAAGCGGTGAACGGTCTAATGGAAGTATGCTGAAAACCGGATTGCTTCTTTTCTTCTTTACCAAATTATTCGGTAATCTTTCTCCTAAAGGGAAAAGGATCGTTCTGCTTGTCGCTGCTGTTCTATTAATCTTTTCATTGATGAGAGGGTTCATGACGCCCGGAAACCCGGTAACTGTTGATCCCACTCCCGTTTCACAGCCTTCTAGCGGAAGCACTTCTCAGACACAGCCTTCTCTGGATCCCAGTTTGTCAAATGGTGGTTCGTCCGGAAACACCAATACTACGCCATCTAATCCTTCATCCACAGGGAACGAAACTGACCCCCCTTCAGATCCCAGCACTCAGACACCTGTCTCGACTGGAACTGTAAGGGATCATTACTATACTCCGAATGCCGATGATTCTGTCACAGTCATGGTTTATATATGCGGAACAGATCTTGAATCCAAGTATTCAATGGGTACAAGCGATCTCGTTGAGATGGCAAACGCAACTATAGCAGACAATGTAAACATTATCGTTGAAACCGGAGGATGCAGAAAATGGCAGAATAACGTCATTTCCAGTTCGACAAACCAGATCATAAAAGTTACTAGCGGGGGTAAAGTCATTACTCTGGAGAAAGATCTTGGAGATATTTCCATGGTCAATCCACTAAACCTGACATCGTTCATTCAGTATTGTGCAACTAAGTATCCTGCTGAAAGAAATATCCTCATTATGTGGGACCATGGTGGAGGCTCCGTCACTGGATATGGATATGACGAGAAGCATTCATCCGACGGTTCCATGGATTTGGCTGAGTTTAATTCTGCTTTGAAGGCTGCAGGAATTAAATTCGACTGGATTGGCTTTGATGCTTGTCTTATGCAGACTCTTGAAACCGCTATGGTCTGTGACGATTATGCGGACTATCTGATTGCTTCCGAAGAAAGCGAACCAGGTACTGGATGGTTCTATACAAACTGGGTAACGCAGTTGTCTCGGAATACTGGTGTTGCTACAACTGACTTGGCCAAAACGCTGATCGATGACTTCTATCAATACAGCTTACGTTCTCAGTCATCAGCTCAGGTCACTCTATCAATACTTGACCTAGCGGAAGTTCAGGGCAAAGTACCTGCATATCTGACTGCTTTTTCTCAGAGCACAAATCAGCTGATCAACAGTGATAACTATAAAGCTGTATCAAATGCAAGATCTAAAACTACTAAATTTGCCTCCTCACAAAGATTAAATCAAATTGATCTAATCGATTTTGCTGAACGTGTTGGAACCAGCGATGCTAAAAAACTCGCTTCCGTGCTTCGTAGTTGTGTGAAGTATAATCGCACCAATATCTCTAATGCGAATGGTGTTTCGATTTATTTCCCATATGAGAATACAAGAACTGTAAATAGCGCCTTGAATACATATAATCAGATAGGCTTTGATTCTTCCTATTCTGCATGCGTCAGGAGTTTTGCCTCTCTTGTCGCTTCAGGTCAGGCTTCTGCTGGTACTTCATATTATCAGGGATATGGTAGCAGTTCCGGTTACGACCTCAGCGATCTCTTACAAGGTTCAAGTCCGCTTGGCTCTCTGCTTGGTGGATATACCGATCAGTCGGGGAGTTATTCTTCTGGTTACTCAGTTGATCCGGAATTGATCTATCAATTATTGACCGGGTTCTCTGGTCGGAATATTCCATCAGAGTATAGTTGGATCGATACAGATACGGTTCATGATGCAGCTCGATATATCTCAGATAATCGGTTGGATCCTTCTCATATTGTTGTTTCCTTCAATAAAGCCGGAAACAAGGTCGTAACTCTTTCAGATGAAGACTGGGATCTGATTCAGTCTGTGGAATTGAATGTTTATGTTGACGACGGAGCTGGATATATTGATTTGGGAAGGGATAATGTATTTGAGATTAGCGGGAACGATCTGATTCTTGATTATGACCATACCTGGCTCACAATAAACAGACATGTCGTAGCCTACTACATGGAATCCGATGTGGAACAGGAAGATGGGTCATGGACAACCACTGGTTTGATTCCTGCGATCTTAAAATCGTACGATGAATCCGGTGAATCATTCGAACAGATGGTTAATCTTGAAGTAGTATTTGATAAAGACAATCCTTACGGTGTGATTACCGGTGCCAGACCGATGTACAACGGTGAAACTGACGCAATTGCTAAAGGAAATATCGAAATCAAAGAAAATGATGTCTTACAATTCCTTTGCGATTATTACACATATGACGGTAAATACGAATCTACTCATCTATTAGGCAGTCCATTAACTGTACCCGCGAGTGGTCTTTCGATCGCAAATAGAAAGATCGATTATGATTGCAGTGTAACCTATCGTCTTACAGATATTTATGCCAATTATTATTGGACTCCTGCCTTTATTTCTCAACCCTGAGTGTGTAGATAAGAATAGGCCAGCCCGAAAGGGCTGGCCTATATTTATTTGAGTCTTATTCAAAGAGGAAAGCATTCCTTCTCAGAATAACTGGTATGAAGCAGTTCGTGAGCTTTATGAGAATTCGGTTTTTCAAGGAACTTCTCATAGAGTTCAATGATCTGCGGGTTATTATGAGACTGACGCACGACTTGACGCTCATCTTCAGAATAAAGCGCTTTTGCGCGTTTTTCCTTATAATTGTCAAGAATATCATCTGCCTCATTGGGAAGGAATACAGGGCGAACGTAAGGCTGACCGCCACCATTGATACAACCACCGGGACAACCCATAATTTCAATGAAATGATATTTGGATTTACCATCACGAATCTCATCAAGAAGAACCTTTGCTGATTTCATACCAGATGCGATAGCGACGTTAACAACTGTTCCATTGATATCGATGGATGCCTCGCGAATACCGGCGTCATGTCCACGTACTTCTTCAAACTTGATCATCTCATGTTCTTTACCGGTAAGAACATAGTAAACAGTACGAAGTGCTGCTTCCATAACTCCACCGGTTACTCCAAAGATGACAGCGGCACCGGAATAATCTCCCATGATATCCTGATCCCATTCCTCATCGGGAAGACGATTGAAAATGATACCGCTTCTGCGGATCATTCTGGCAAGTTCCCTAGTCGTAATAACAGCGTCGACATCCTTGATGCCGTTAACCTTCATCTGCTCACGGTCTTTTTCGTATTTCTTTGCAGTACAAGGCATGACGGAAACTACGAAGATATCATTGGGGTCAATATCATGCTCTTTTGCCCAATAGGATTTGATGATCGCGCCCTGCATCTGATGCGGTGATTTGCAACTGGACAGGTGAGGGAGAAGATCACCGTAATTATACTCTGCATAATTTACCCAACCAGGAGAGCAAGAGGTAATCATGGGAAGTACTCCGCCTTCCTGAATACGATGAAGCAGTTCGTGTCCTTCTTCCATAATAGTAAGGTCAGCACCGAAGTTCACGTCATAAACACGATAGAATCCTAAGCGACGCATCGCGGCAATCATCTTCCCGGTAACAGGCGTTCCGATGGGATAGCCGAATTCTTCACCAAGAGCAGCGCGAACAGCAGGTGCGGCCTGAACAATAACTTTCTTTCCAGAACGGATTGCATCATCAACCTTATCAATTTCGGATTTTTCCATTAGTGCACCAGTCGGGCATACACTAACACACTGACCGCACTGAATACAGGGAGAATTAGCAAAACTGCGGTTTTCAGCCGGAGCAACGATTGTTTTGAAGCCGCGGTTTTCGAAGCCGAGGATCCCAAGACCGTGCGCGTTAGAACATCTGGCAATGCAGCGCCCGCAAAGGATACATTTGGAAGTATCCCTGTAAATTGCAGGAGCAAGCTGATCCAAAGTCGTTTCCGAACGAACACCAGTGAAAGCATTTTCTCTTGCACCAGTAATCTGAGCTACATGAAGCAACTCACATTTACCGTTTTTGTCGCACTGCTGGCAATTCATATTATGATTCGAAAGAAGCAGTTCAACGCTTCTTCTACGAGCTTCTACCGCTTTGGGAGAAGAAATATGAATATCAAGACCCTCAGATGCGGGGAAAACGCAGCTGGCAATCATACCTCTTGCGCCACCTCCGGTCGCTTCAACCAGACAAACACGGCAAGAACCACTGTTACACTCGCCATGGTTGAAAGCACACAGGGAAGGAATCTCATAACCGCACGTTTTGGCAGCCTCTAAAACTGTCAAACTGCTGTCAACCTGATATTCTTTTCCCTCAATCTTAATGTTTACAAGTGCCATGTTGCTTCCTCCTTACCGTTTCTCAATTGCGCCGAACTTGCAGGTGGACATACAGGCACCGCACTTTACGCACTTCTGCGGGTCGATGGCCATCGAGGCAAGTTTATGATTCGGGGCAATATAGTCTGTTCTGGTGATGCAGTTCGCCGGGCAGCCTCTCTGGCACATACCGCAACCAATGCACTTATCAGGATCGATATGATATTCCATGAGGTTCTTACAGATGTGAGACGGGCACTTCTTGTCCACGATATGAGCGATATACTCATCCCTGAAATGGGTAAGAGTAGAAACGATCGGGTTAGAAGAAGTCTGGCCAAGAGCGCAAAGGGAATTGGTCTTAACAGTCTGACTGAGCTCATCCAGTTCATCGAGATCTTCCATTGTCCCTTTTCCTTCAGTGATCCTGGTAAGGATTTCAAGCATACGCTTTGTACCGATACGGCAAGGTGTACATTTGCCACATGACTCGTCACAGATAAATTCCATATAGAACTTCGCGACATCAACCATGCAGTTGTCTTCATCCATAACGATAGCTCCGCCGGACCCCATCATTGAGCCCTTGGCAACAAGGTTATCGAAATCAATCGGTTCATCAAGGTATTCTGCTGTAAGGCAGCCACCGGAAGGACCACCAGTCTGGATAGCCTTGAACTTCTTATCATTTGGAATACCGCCGCCGATATCGTAGATCAGTTCACGAAGTGTCGTACCCATGGGAACTTCGACAAGTCCGACATTGTTGACTTTTCCACCAAGAGCAAATACTTTTGTTCCTTTTGATCTTTCGGTACCAACGGAAGCAAATTCTTCCGCACCATTTCTGAGAATATAGGGAACACAAGCCAGAGTCTCAACGTTATTAACAACAGTCGGCTTACCCCATAACCCGCTGACAGCAGGGAACGGAGGTCTCGGTCTGGGCATGCCGCGTTTACCCATGATAGAGTTCAAAAGAGCTGTTTCTTCACCGCAAACGAACGCACCAGCGCCAAGACGGATATGGCAGCGGAAACTGAAATCGGTGCCCAGAATATTATCACCAAGCAGCCCAAGTTCTTCAGCTTCAGCAATAGCGATACGCAAACGTTTTACAGCAGTTGGATACTCGGCCCGGACATAGAAATATCCATTCTGAGCACCAATAGCATATCCGGCAATGACCATACCTTCAATGACTGCCAGGGGGTTTCCTTCAAGGATAGAACGATCCATGAAAGCACCAGGGTCACCTTCGTCTCCATTACAAACGACGTATTTCTCGGGAGCCGGTCCAAGAGCAAATTTCCATTTTCTTCCCGTGGGGAATCCAGCACCGCCACGTCCGCGGAGTCCGGAAGCCAGAACCTCATCACAGACTTCTTCAGGAGTCATAGAGAGAGCACGTCTGAGTCCCTGATATCCGCCGGCGCCAAGAGCTTCATTGATATCTTCTGGATTGATTACACCACACCCATGAAGTGCAATTCTACGCTGTTTTTTGTAGAAATTGATATCATCCTGCTTCGCGACTTTTTCATGAGTAGCAGGGTCGACATAGAGGAGACGCTCTACAACTTTATTGTTTTTGATATCACTTTCAATTATGTCCTCAACATCTTCAAGTTTAACCAGACGGTACAATGTATCCTCCGGGTAAATCTTGACGAAAGGACCCTGAGAACAGAATCCGAAGCAACCGACCATGTTTACGGTTACTTTTTCGGAAAGACCATCTTTTCCAAGTAGATCTTTAAATTTTTCAGCGATCTCATGGGAACGGCTGCTAAGACATCCGGTACCTCCGCAAAGAACGATATGTCTTTTGCCGTCTGTACCATTGATTTTTTCCTCAAGTACTTTCGTGCAAGAGGCAATCTTTTCATTGAGTTGGTCAACAGTCTTGATCATTCTGCAACAGCCTCCTTTGCCTTGTACTCAGCGATTACTCCGGGAACAGCACCGACAGACATCTTGGGATACACACTACCATTGATGCTGACTGCAGGAGCAATTCCGCAAGCTCCGATACACCGGAGCGCGTCAAGCGTAAACAATCCATCCGGCGTCGTCTGACCAGGCTGGATTTTCAACAATTCGGAAAACTTGTCAATGATGTTCTGAGCACCCTTGACATAGCATGCTGTTCCGAGGCAGCAACCGATGACATACTTGCCCTTGGGCTCAAGAGAGAAGAAAGAATAGAAAGTTACAACACCATAGATTTCCGCAACAGAAATACCAGTCTCTTTGGACACGATTTCCTGGACTTCCAGCGGAATGTAACCATATTCATTCTGAATATCGCTCAAGATCATCATCAGTGGCGTTTTTTCATCTTTGTAGCGACCACAGATCTCGAGGATTTTCTGAACCGCAGGTTCTTGAAGTTTTGCCATAGCATCCTCCTATGTGACGTTTCTCTTGGTTAGTTTAATACCATCCTGAATCATTATACTAGATTACCCTTATAATTGAAAAGATTATTATATTTTTGTATAGTTAAACAAATGATTTTTTATGACATAAATGAACAAGAAAAGAGCTTGAAATGTCTATCAATAAAACCGTTACGGTCCCGAATATCATCTCACAGTTCATAGGAAATCTTCTTCTTCTTTTGGAAGAAGGTCTCAGCCGGCTGTATCCACGGGAACCGAGGAAACAGCTCTCAGAATCCAATTTCCGTTATAACAGGGAAAACGACATACAGAACACAGTGATTAATGATCAGTCTACTGGAGTTGAGACGGGGGTAAATAATTTAAAAATCGGAAAAGCAGATATGGGCTCATGTGGATGTGAAGTAATTGCTGTCTATAATGCTTTGGCTTTACTGGGCAAGAATTGTTCTATTGCCGAGACCGAAAGGGCATTTGAACTGGACGGAGCGATGACTAAGGTCCCATTTGTACCGATTGGTAAATATGGTTCCAATCCATATGCGCTGAAACGGATGACCGAGTCATTCGGCTTGAATGCTGAAAAGGTATCAAAAAAACAGTTGCTGAATGAAGAAGGATTATATATCTTCTCATACTGGAATTATGGCGGTCTCATGCAAGGTCTTCATACGATCACTGCAAAACACAATGGACAATCATTCATCCTATATAATTACGGGATGAAAGGGGATATAATCATGGATCCCTATGAATGGGACAATAGATTCTGGAAACGTTTTATAATCGGATACAGAATTACAGAAAAGGAGAATATCTGATTTGAGAATAATGGCAGTTGATTTTGGTGATGCACGAACCGGACTTGCAGTCTGCGATTCAATGGAAACTCTTGCAAGTCCTGCAGGTTATGTTGAAGGGCGTAATCTGTTCCGTATGTCTGAAGAAACAGCAGCTGTGGTATTGCAACGTCATATCGAACTTGTTGTAGTTGGACTTCCGATTAACATGGACGGCACAGAAGGAGACAGAGCAAAGAAATGCAGGAAGTTTGCCTCAGTGCTTCAAAGAGATCTGGGCGAAGCGGTCCCGGTCGTTTTATGGGATGAAAGAATCACTACGGTCCAGGCACACCGCAATCTTCTGGATAATGATATTCACGGGAAAAAAGCAAGGAAACTGATTGACGCAGAGGCTGCAAGGCTGATACTGGACAATTACCTTTCATTTCGAAAAATGAACTTGGCCACCGATCAATTATCAACGAACAAGTAAAATAACAAAGACCCGCAATCTCTGTTACGGGTCTTTGTTTCTTGTTTGGAATTTTACAATAATTTGTTACAAAGTGATTCAATCGATTTCATTGCCAGTTTCTCCGTTATCCAACTGACTGCAACAATAATGATCGTAGTTGCAAAAACCTCAGAAGTGTCCAGAAACAATTTGGCATTATATAATCTTTCTCCAAGAGAAAACCTTGCCAAACCGATTACTTCCGCAGCGACTCCAGCTTTCCATGCCAGCCCGAGAGAAACTGAACAGCCTGATAAAAAAAATGGAACAGCTTCAGGGATATATATATATCTCAGCCTTGAAACTCCGCTCATATTATATACTCTAGCCGCATCCAGCTGTTTGCTGCCGACTGAACGAAGTCCATCAGCAATGTTCCCATAGAGTATCGGTAGCGCCATCAGGAACGAGATCAGAACCGAAAGGCGTTGTGATCCAAAAATCAAAAACGCAATCAGTATGAAGGAGGCAACAGGAGTGGCTTTAATAAATGAAAATAACGGAGATAATAAGTCAAACAAGAACGGAAAAATAAGCGAGAGCAAACTGAAAATACAGGAAGCCAGAAGTGCGCAAAGAAAACCCAGACAAATATGTTGCAACGAATTATAGATATCACGGTAAAAGAGCCGATCTGTCAGAAGAGATAGCATTTTTTCAGCAACAGATTTTGGGGACGCAATCAGGACTTCCTTGCCCACCAAAAATGAAACAATTGACCAGACAGCCAGCCAAAAACAGATAACTAATAGGATTTTTTCCCATTTTTTCATCGATTATACCGACTATGCACCATAATAAAACACATCGTCAGGAAGTTTTCCGCCGACAGATGCAGGATTTTTATCAAATAAAGTCTGAAGATAACCGGCCAGGGCAATTTTCATCTCAGTGCCACTAATGAAAGTTATGTTGCAGAACGGAAGAGCCTTTTTTGCGATAGGAGCTTTTGCAACGATTCCGTACTGCTCAATCAACGAAGCTGCACCGTCAAGATCGTTATTCGAAAAATCAATAGATGCAGAATAATCATTCAGGAATGACTCGACAAGATCTGGATTAGCATCAGAAAACTCTTTCCGGAAAACCAGAACACCGGTAACAAGCTTGCTTTTCTCGGAAACTTTATCCCATTCCTCAGACATACTGAGCGCAACACGCATATTCTCGTTTTGTACAGTTACAGCAGTAACATATGGCTGAGGGAGCATGGCGACCGCATTACCTGTCACGTCTTTTTCCAGCATTGAAGAGACTTCCGTTGCTTCCGACGCAAATTCGATGGTAACGTCGTTTTCCGGATCAATGCCATTCATTATCAAAATGTAATCCAAAGCGAATTCCGGAGTTGTTCCTTTCCCTGTGGTATAGATCGTTTTGCCTTTAAGATCGGCAACTGAATGAACAGTATCGCCATTTTCAATGACATAGAGTACTCCAAGGGTATTGATCGCTGCGACGACAAGATTGCCATCTGTTTTGCTGTAAAGCACTGCAGCAAGATTTGCAGGGATCGCAGCAGCATCCAATTCACCGGAGATAAGCTTCGGTGTAATTTCATCCGCTGCTCCGTCGAGTTCATAAATCAATTCATATGAGAGAGATTTCTGATCTGCTTTATTATACAGATCAACCAGACCCATGGAGGTAGGTCCTTTCAAAGATGCAATACGGATAACTTTCGTTTTGGAAGAAGCATCTTCTGTCTGGGTTGTATCTTCATCTGCGGGCACGGTCGTCTCAGGGAACTGGGTTTCACTGTGAATCTGTTCCTGAGGTTTATTACCGCATGAAGACAGGCTGAATACTAATAACATAATAAGGATAATGGATAATATTTTTTTCATAGATTTGATAGACCTCTTTCTTGAATAATCCTGAAAGATTATCCTACAATAACACAGTAATGTCTGTTGCAATTGCAACAGAACGGAAGAGAAGGAGAATAACCATGACAGAAACAGATTTTCAGGCTCTTTATTCAGTACCGTTGTTCTCAGGATATACGGATTCAGAGATCAAGCAACTCATTGCTAGTGCAGAATGTGTAGTGCGGGAGTATTCCGCTGACGAAATCATTCTTCTTAGGGGAGATAAACTCAGATCGATTGGAATCGTTCTCAGCGGCAGACTAAACGGTATAATCGAAACAGAAGAAGGACAATTGACTGTAGTAAATGAGTTAAATAAGGGAGGTGTATTCGGAGATGTACTTTCCGGTTCTTCCGGAAACAGTCCTGTAACTGTAAAAGCTATGGATAATTCCAGAATTCTGTGGATCGAATTGAATCGGATCCTTCATTTATGCAATGAAAAAATCGATAATATCAGATTTATAATGAACTTCATCGCAGAAATATCAGACAAGTATTTTATGCTTTCAAAACGAATTAGAATTCTGTCTGAAAGAAGACTGAGAATAAGAATTCTTGAATATATGAAACAGTTAAGCACAGAACAAAACTCTAATGATGTTATTCTGCCCCAAAAAAACAGAAATGAACTGTCTGATTATCTGGCATGTGACAGAGCAGCATTATCCCGAGAACTGGGAAAGATGCAAAAAGAAGGCATTCTCAGAATCAACAGGAATATCATTACAATACTGAATAATTAAGATACGAAACAGAAAAAAGGCCCCGAAAACGGGGCCTTTCGCTGTAAAGGTAAAAACCTTACCAGAGACTCTTCATTTCTTCATACAGTCCAAGATAACTGATCGCGGCATTATTCCAGCTGAAATCACAGTTCATCGCTCTTTTCTGAACAATTTGCCAGTTATCTTTCTGATAATAGAGTTCTTTTGCTCTCATACATGCATCCAGCATATCATATGCATCGTATGTCTGGAAGGAGAAGCCAACTCCTTGACCGTCTCCACAATCATGAACGCTATCAGCAAGGCCTCCGGTCTGCCTGACAATAGGCAGAGTTCCGTAACGCAGCGCCATCATCTGCGCAAGTCCGCAAGGCTCCGTTTTGGAAGGCATGAGGAATAGATCTGCTCCAGCATACATACGTTTCGAAAGGGCAGGAAGGAAATCCAGTTTCACAGAACAACTCTCAGGATTTCGCCATGCGAACTCCCGGAATTTGTCTTCATACACTCGGTCACCGGTTCCAAGCAGGATAAACTGAAGTCCATGCACAAGCATATAATCGAGGACACGTTCGACAAGATCGACGCCTTTTTGCTGTGTAAGACGGCATATCATCGCTACAAGGGGACGGCCGTCATCCGGGAGGCCAAATTCTTTAAGCAATTCCTTTTTACAGATTTCTTTTCCTGAGAGGTCATCTTTGCTGAAATTGGCAGGAATACCTGGATCGGTCTCAGGATTATAAACATGATAATCGATACCGTTAAGAATTCCGCACAACTTATATTGCTTCTGAACAAGCAGGGGATCGAGGCCGAACGAATACCACGGGTCAAGGATCTCATTTGCATAAGTCGGACTGACCGTGTTGATCTTATCAGCGAGTTCAATTGCCCCTTTCATCAGATTGATGCAGTCTCCCCATTTCATTAACGGAAGATCACTTTCAGGAAGCCCAAACAAATCTCCGAGAATATAACTGTCATACATTCCCTGGAACTGAATGTTGTGAATAGTAAAGAGCGTCTTGATTTTCCTGAATTTCTCGCGTCCACGGTACTCCCTTAGATAAACGGGGATAAGAGCAGTTTGCCAGTCATTGCAATGAATGATATCGGGATTAAAATCAATCCTGTCAAGCGTTTCAAGAACTGCTTTAGAGAAATAAGCGAATCTCTCTCCGTCATCATAATGGCCGTATAAAGAACTGCGTTTAAAATAATACTCGTTATCCAGGAAATAATAGGTTACTCCTCGATCAACCAACTGGAAAACTCCGCAGTAAAGATTACGCCATCCAAGCGGCACGAAGAAATAGGTCAGGAACTGCATCTTTGCTCGCCATTCAGGGCTGACTTTCTCATACAAGGGGAGGATAACTCTAACGTCACATCCTTTTTCATTGAGCGAGATAGGTAACGAACCTGCGACGTCAGCAAGTCCACCTGAAGCGGCAAACGGTGCTACTTCCGAAGCAGCAAACAGAACACGAACCTTAGGCTCCACTTTTTCGGGCGCAGTTTTAGGTTTTCTGGTTGTCGTAGTTTTCTTCGCTTTTACTTCTTCCATCAAACTATCGTCCTTTTCTTAACATAAAGCGGGTAATTCTCAGTGCTCTTCATATACTGATTTGCAGTGAAAACTACGGATTTATCAGCTATCACATTCTCAAGAACAACACCGGACATGACCTTTGTATCCTGCATGAGAATACAGTTACGTACAACTGCGCCTTCCTCAATCTCAACACCTCTGAACAGAACACTGTTTTCAACAGTGCCTTCCACGGTACAACCATCAGCGACTACAGAGTTCGAAACGGAACTTGACAATCCGTAACGGGTAGGAGGTGAATCATGAACTTTAGTATATATTGGGCGGGGAAGGAACAAGGCATCAACCGTAGCAGGGTCGATCAGATCCATATTAGCTTCAAAATATGTCTTCAGACTGGTGATTCTCTTCACGTATCCTTTATGATGATAAGCCTGGATGCGAAGAGACTCGATATTGGCAAGAAGGATATCTCTTTCAAAAATAACATTCATATGAGCCATAGCATCAGCAATCAGGGACAGAAGCAGTTTTCTTTCAATGACGAAAACGTTGATGCTCTGTGAATATCCTTCACTGCAGCGATTGATCATTATGTCGATAACACGACCTGTTTCATCCTCTCTGAGGCTGACACAGTTCTTCAGATTATCAGGATCATAGTCCGGATCCGTACAAGCTATCGAAACATCGGCGCTGTTTTTATAATGCTGCTCGATCATGTCCTCGATATCGAGTGTGCAAACATGATCAGTGTCCATCATAACAACAGTTTCTGCTGTAGCATGTTCAAGGTAATCCATAATACCGAACAGAGCAGCTATTCTGCCATGATAAGCAGAATTGCTGTCAGCATTCGTATATGCATAAGGAGGTAAAATCGTGATTCCTTTCCTTCTGGCAAGGTCCCAGCTCCTACCAGATTCGATATGGTCCATAAGACTTTGGTAATTGCTTTTTGTTATTACCGCAATCTGGCTGATACCGGCATCAGTTAGTCCGGAAAGGTAAAAATCGATCATCCTGTATCGACCGCCAAAAGGAAGAGAAGCCATAGAGCGCTTCTGCGTCATCTCAGAAACAGCATTATCATGCATATTGGCAAAGATAATGCCCATCGCTTTTTTCTTCAGCATTTTACTTCACCCTCCTTCACATTATCATAGAGCATTGCCTTTGCCTTAACAGTTGCGCCTTTTCCAACGATAAGATTAGGCCCGACAACCGTAACACCCCATTGCGATCTGTCTTCAACTTCTTCAGGAAGCTGACCAAAGTGAACATTCTCTTCAATAACAGAATTCTGAGCAACAATGGAGAAAGAAACAACGGAACCTTTTTTCACGACAGCACCGGGCATTAGTATACTTGACTGTACAACCGCACCTTCTTCAACAACTGCACCAGAGAAGAGAACTGAAAAATCTACTTTTCCTGAGACACGGCATCCTTCGCAGATCAGAGAGTTCTCAACGGAGGCTTTGTCGCTGATATAGTGGGGAGGATATGCATCGTTTCTGGAATAGATCTTGAAATTCTGATCCCAAATATCGAAAGGACGATTAGGATCTATCAGGTCCATATTAGCTTCCCAGAGAGAATCAATGGTACCGACATCTTTCCAATAGCCGTCAAAAGTGTAACAGCAGAGTTTCTTCCCATCAGAAAGCATAGTTGGGATGATATTCTTTCCGAAGTCGTGCGAACTATCCGGATTTGCATCATCAGCAAGCAAGTACTTTCTCAGTTCCTTCCATGTAAATATATATATACCCATGGAAGCAAGATCGCTCTTAGGATGTTTCGGCTTTTCTTCGAACTCAAAGATGACGCCGTTCTCATCAGCATTCATAATACCGAATCGGGACGCTTCATCCATTGGAACCCGAAGAACAGCAATCGTACAATCAGCATTCGTTTCCTTATGCTGATTAAGCATAAGAGAATAATCCATTTTATAAATATGGTCTCCGGACAGGATAAGAACATATTCCGGATCATATCGATCGATGAATGGAATATTCTGGGAGATTGCATTCGCAGTTCCAAGGTACCAGTCACTGCCGCTTGCTTTCTGATAGGGAGGAAGAACATGGACGCCACCAACAAGTCTGTCCAGATCCCAGGGCTGTCCATTCCCAATGTAATCATTCAGTTCCAAAGGCTGATACTGAGTAAGAACACCGACCGTATCGATACCCGAATTCGTGCAGTTAGAGAGTGGGAAATCGATGATCCTGTACTTGCCTCCGAAAGGAACTGCAGGTTTAGCTACATTTTGCGTCAGAGCATACAGCCGGCTGCCCTGACCACCTGCAAGTAACATCGCGATGCATTCTTTCATTCTGATTTACCTCTTTTTTTTTCTTTTGGGTATTGCTATATAAAGCGCCGCCATCGGCGCAAGATGCACTTTGATCGAATAGGGGAATCCGTTACATTCAGTTTTGTCAGCTTTGAACGACTCCTCAAGTGCATGATTCGAACCGCCGTAACTCGAATCGCTGGTGTCCATAATCAAGTGATAAACGCCAGGATTCGGAACTCCAATTCTGTATTCGGCTCTGTCAACCGGGGCAAAGTTGAATACACAGGCAATCCCATTACCCAGCCGATCCAGACGAAGGAACGACAGGACATTCTGTGCGCTATCATCCGCATTGATCCATCTGAATCCGTCCCATGTATCATCCAGATCCCAGAACGGAGATTCCATCTTATACAGCCAGTTCAGTTTTTTCATGAATTCATGGAACAGTTTATGTTTTTCGAAATCAAAGAGAAGCCAATCAAGCTGCTCGTTGTAACGCCATTCGATAAACTGCGCCAACTCATTTCCCATAAAAATCAGTTTTTTGCCGGGATGAGCGAACATATACGCATAGAATGTTCTCAGATTTGCGAACTGCATCTCGTAATCACCGGGCATTTTTCCAATCATGGAACGTTTACCATGAACAACCTCATCATGAGAAATTGGAAGTATGTAGTTCTCAGAGTAAGCATACATCATAGAAAATGTAAGCTTATTGTGTATGCCCTTTCTGAAATATGGGTCTGTCTGATTGTAGGACAAAGTGTCATTCATCCATCCCATATTCCACTTAAAATTGAAACCTAGGCCGCCCATCGATACAGGTTTAGTGACCATAGGCCATGCAGTAGACTCTTCAGCTGCCATAATCGCATGAGGTGCATGGGAATAAACCTGTTCATTCAATTTCTGAAGAAAAGCGATAGCTTCCAAATTCTCCCTTCCGCCGCGAGAGTTAGGCGACCATTCTCCGTCTTTGCGGTCATAGTCCAAATAAAGCATAGAGGCGACAGCATCGACACGAAGACCATCAATGTGATAATTTTCCAGCCAGTTGATCGCGCTGCTGATCAGGAAACTCTGAATCTCAGGCTTACCGTAATCAAAAATTCTTGTTCCCCAGCTTTTATGCTCTCTGCGGTAGGGGTTGGCATCCTCGTAACATATCGTGCCATCAAATTCATAAAGGCCATGAGCATCTTTCGGGAAATGAGCAGGAACCCAGTCCAGAATGACTCCTATTCCATGCTGATGAAGAACATCAACCAGATACATGAAATCTTTTGGGGTACCGAATCTGGACGTTGGCGCAAAATAACCTGTTACCTGATATCCCCAGGAACCATCGAAAGGATACTCGCTTACAGGGAGAAACTCGACATGGGTATATCCCATTTCAGTAACGTAATCGGAAAGATCCTTAGCAAGTTCAGCATAAGAATAAACATTCCCATCAGGATGTCTTTTCCACGAGCCAAGATGGACTTCATAGATGTTCATCGGACTTTCAAAAGGATTCGTTACATAACGGTTTTGCCACTTTTGGTCATGCCACTCATATCCGGAGATATCATAGATTTTGGAGGCGGTGCCGGGAGGTGTTTCACAATGGACCGCAAACGGATCCGTCTTTAACAAAGTTCTGCCGTCTTTAGTATCAATGGAATATTTATAAGCCTGAAATTCGTGTACATCGGCAACAAAACATTCCCATACACCGCCATCATTCAGACGGTGCATGGGATCTATCGTCTTATCCCAATTGTTAAAGTCGCCTACAACAGAAACATTGACTGCATGCGGAGCCCAAACTCGGAAAACTGCCTGACCTCCCTCAAAATGCAAGCCGAAATAACGGAAACTTTCATAGTTTGTTCCCTGATGGAAATAATAGAGGGCGGGGTTATTGTCGTTAGCCATTTTGCCTCCCAATAAATATAGGTATACTTATAAATCATATTTTATCAATATGCTATTTTGAATGCAACGATTTGTATGATATAGAATATAAAAGTGGCACATCGACCAACCGCATTGTGCATATTGCACAACGCAGTATACTCATGTATATATTATTAATCCAATAATTTGCGTGCAACAAAAAACGGAAAGTAATACACTTACAGTATGGAAAGATTAGAACAGATAACAGAAGAACTTGTAGTAAGAGCCAGGCAGGGCGACCGCGACGCTTTTGCCGCTCTGTATTCTGTGTGTTCAAGAAAACTGTATTCCACAGCCATGTATATGCTTGGCAGGAAAGAAGACGCCGAAGACATTGTTATGGATACGGTCACAGATGCTTACAGAGGAATCAATCGTTTGAGAGACCCGGCCTCATTCGAAGCGTGGATATTTCAGATCCTATTCAATAAGATCAAGCGGAAGAGAAAATCATATCTCTCTGAACCTGTAGAACTATCTGATACGGTTCTGCCAAGTCAAAGCGGACCAGAAGAAACTTCTGTGTTAGTTCATCAGGCAATGAAAAAACTCAAACAGGAAGATCAGGACATTCTGATTCTAAGCATTGTCAATGGATATCAATCTGATGAGATCGGAAGGATTCTTGGGATGAATCCGAATACTGTCAGATCCAGACAAAAACGTTCGCTTGCAAAACTGAAAGAAATAATAGGGGAGGTGATTGTATGACAGATATGGAATTGAATAATTTACTATCTGACGCATTTCCGCTCGCAGATATGCCCGAATCTCTCTCAGAAAAATCAATCAGGGCGAAAATAGAAAGAATTACTCCTGTTAAAATGGTCGATTTCCCGATCAAAAAAGCCATAGCTGTCGCTGCCTTATTCCTGTTCGTTCTCGGCATTGGATTTGTGACCAGAAATTCTTTTTTTAATAATAAACTATCCGATGGCTCTCCCGACTCAGTTTCATATGATGTCACTGCAGAATCTCCAACTCCAGCTCCAGCTCCTGCTTCAGCCGAGCCGGTTGTTCCTGCAGCAGGAACTGAAAATTATGATTCTTCGGTCGAAGATGAGGCTTTTGGTGAAGGAATGCTAGAGGGTAAGGGAACAGAAGAAAAGTATCCTGCCATTTCAATGAAAGTGAATGAAAAACACACTTGCACACTTCCTTACCTGTTTGGAAATACCGTTCAAATCTGCTATTATGATGAAAACCATGAACTGATTCAGCAGACTCCATGCGTAAATGCTGTTGTGGATGACGATCAAATGATTCTTCTGGGACAGCATGCCGGTGTGACTCTTGTCGAGGTCAGTGACGCTTCTCGGACATACATAATAAAAGTTACAGTCCTGGAGGGATAACTATTGAGATTCCGAAAAATCATTCTGGCTGTACTGTGTTTTATTCTGGCTGGCTTTATATCATTTTGGATCAAGGAATTAATCGATGCCAGAAATCCTGCATACGCCGTTCCCGAAGTCCATGTGACTGCTGACGGGAAAGAAGTTTCTGCTACGATGAGCGAGTGTTCCTGGTCTTTTCTGACCAAGGAGACTTATAACGTTGAATACTCTGGCAATCTGTTCGACATGGATATTCCAAGAAATGATCTGATGGGTGGAGAACAGCTTGAGATCAGTTTCTCACAGCCTGCAGAACTTATCAGGATTTACAGGACAAGACCATACACTTACGACTTCAATGTTGTTGATGACGGCCTTGTCGTACCATACGAAGAGGGCGGATATATTTATCAGGCTTATGCTCAATTTGACAGAGGCTATGAAGTGATTTTATTTTATATCGTTGTTGATAATTAACATGCTGCCGGGTTTAATACCTGTGCAGCATGTTGAATTAACAGATAAAAATCCAGTAGAATAGCATTGTGATCATGGTATACAAATATTGCTTGGAGGAATCAACATGGACGCAAATCGTGAATATCAGCGCTGGTTGTCTCTGGTCAAGGAACAGGATCTGATTGATGACCTTGAGAAGATCAAGAATAATGAACAGGAAATACTGGATCGTTTCCATCAGCCGCTTTCTTTCGGGACAGCCGGTATGAGGGGCGTGCTGGCCATGGGAACGAACAGAATGAACCGTTATACCGTTGGAAGAGCAACTCAGGGTCTGTCTGATTATTTAAATGAAATCACTGACGCGGGCAGTGTTGCCATTGCTTATGACAGCCGTCATCAGAGCAAAGAGTTTGCTGAAGAAACTGCTGCTATCCTTGCCGCAAATGGCATTAAGGCATATCTGTACGATCGGTTGATGCCTGTTCCTATGGGGTCCTTTGCAATCAGAGAACTCAAGTGTAGCGCTGGTGTTGTAATTACCGCCAGTCATAACCCTTCTGTATATAACGGATACAAGGTTTATGGACCGGATGGATGCCAGATGACAGACGATGCCGCAAATACTGTACTTGAAAAGATCGAAAGTCATGATTATTTCTCCGGAATCAATTTTATCTCATTCGAAGAAGGACTGCAGAAAGGGTCTATTGAATATATTTCGGATGAAGTTATTAACAGATACTATGATAATGTACTTCAGCAAAGACAAAGCCCTGAAGCTCCATCTGCTTCGCCGATCCGGATTGTTTATACTCCGTTGAACGGTGCGGGTAACGAACCCGTCAGGAAAGTACTTCAGATGGCCGGACACAACGATGTGATTGTTGTCCCTGAACAGGAATTTCCTGATGGAGATTTCCCGACATGTCCGTATCCGAATCCTGAAATGGCTGAAGCCAAACAGCTTGGGTTGAAATTGTCTGCTGAAGTTCACCCCGATATCTTTATCGCAACTGACCCCGATTCAGACAGGGTTGGAGCCGCATTCCCTGAGGCTGACGGTACATATCGTGCAATTACCGGTAATGAAGCGGGCGTGCTGATGCTCGACTATATCATCAGAAGCAGACTTGAGCATGGTACCATGCCCGATCGTCCTGTGGCAGTGCGAAGCATTGTTTCTTCAGCTCTTGCTGACGAGATAGCGAAAGCTGCCGGTGTCGAAATGCGTGTCGTTTTGACTGGGTTTAAATATATCGGCGAGCAGATCCTTCATCTGGAAGAGGCAGGGGAGGAGTCCAGATTCCTCTTTGGATTTGAAGAGAGTTGCGGATATCTTTCAGGCACTTATGCCCGTGACAAAGACGGTGTGTTTGCTTCAATGCTTCTTGCGGAATTAACTAGTTATTACAAGTCCAAGGGGCTCTCTGTTGTTGAAGTTCTGGACGGCCTATATGAGAAATACGGATATTATCGGCACGCGGTAGCTAATATCGCTTTCCCCGGCCCGGAAGGCGGAAATAAAATGCGTTCTGTTACCGCGAACCTGCGTCAGACTCCCCCGACGGAGATCGCTGGGTTGAAAGTTCTGGAGCGCGAAGACATCATGACCCATGAGAAGGTTGACGTTAACGGCGTTGTTTCTGTCATCGACCTTCCTAAATCGGATGTCTTGATCTACAGTTTGGAGAAAGGGGCAAAAGTTATCGTAAGACCTTCAGGAACAGAACCTAAGATGAAACTGTATATCACGGCTAAAGAAGGCACTGAGGCAGAATCTGACGCTCTCTGCAGTGAACTAGAGAAATCTACCAGGAGTATTGCCGGGCTGTAAAAAAATGCTTGCATTCTATTTCTGGCTGTGGTAAAGTTTTGAGGTTGATTACATTATAGAAAAGAGGTGACATTAGTTGAAGGAAGGCATTCATCCCGAGTACGTTGACACAACGATCACGTGCGCCTGCGGCGAGGTAATCCATACCCGTTCGACTCGCAAGAATATACGCGTGGAAATTTGTTCCA